>JACCDX010520222.1_pt1 | contig 30841 bp, 42 predicted proteins | sample 7449681 | NCBI WGS metagenome assembly JACCDX01 (sample SAMN15323450, study PRJNA562643) | freshwater metagenome | isolation source: river surface water | place: USA:Blue River Watershed | collected 2017-08-18
ATTTTCATACTATTTTTTACATTCGATAAATCAACACCCGTCATTGGTGACATTGTCATCCTTATCTTACCCTGATATTCCATTCCTAATTCAGTTAAAATATCAATTGAATCTTGTTCTAATGGATAAAAACTTTTACCAATTTTAATATCAGCAATATTCCATAAAATATATCTATCATTTTTTAGATATTCAAATGCAGTTGTTAATGTAGGTCTTAAGAATCCATCTCTCCAACTTTCATAGTTACCAAACTTCTTATAGGATTGAGTTTCATCATCTGAATATCTTTCTCTATCAAAATAAGGAGGTGAAGTAAATATAAAATCTAATTGACCTTTATATTTTTGAAATCCTGGTTCTTCACTAATAATTTCTGAACCCGTTCTATAAATTTCATATGTATTTTTGTGCCCCCAAAATGGATTAGATGCTCCTGGTATGCGTGAATTAAAAAATTCAGCTAAGTACTCATAACGAGTCTTCCCTATTTCATCAATATAATTTTCCGTATTCGGGTCATTACCAATGTAGTGAATGTTTCTGTCATCAACACTTAAAGCACCTAATATTCTACCTCCCCATCCTGAAGAAGGGTCATAGATATTAATTTGTTTTTGATCTTTGATATGGTTTGTAAATCGTTGATACAAATATTTTGCAGTAAGTGGAGGAAAGTTTACAGCTGCTTGTGTACCCATTCCAATTCTAAATGCAGCAGTTGCTTCTGGAAATATAGTTTGACCCAAAGGATACCACTTTAATTGAATAGGTTGTTTTTCTAAATCAACCAATGAATCAATATCCTCACCCCAATTAGCAGTTTTAAGAGATGAAATATGTTTGTATCCAATAATACCTGCTTTATATAACTCTTTAACTTCTTCCGCAGTAATAGGAAGAGATTCAATTCTACTATCAGTTTGTGCTAAACAAAAATCATGCCCTTCCCAAATATTACCTCTCATCCATTCTTCAATCCATTCTTTACCAGTTGCTAAATGAGAATTGTGATGTTCTTTATTACCTTTTGCAAGAGTTTTAGAAAAGCGATACATTGCATCCTGACGAGTTAATCTTCTCATTTGTTTTGCAAATTCAGGAAGATATTCATCATTACAAAATATATCGTAAATAGATGGTTTTGGTTTATCATAAGTCGAACCACCAATTCCGGTTTTATACATTGCAGGAAAGAATTGGTTTACCGGTGTTGCAAATTTATTGAAGTTAAAGATTACTTCATTACCATCATCATCGGTTTCTTCAAACTTATCTACTTTATATGTTTGTAGTTTCGAAAATTGTTCTATAATTTCAGCTTCAGATGAACCGATACGAGGAGGTGCCCCTGTTTCATTCCACACCTCAACAACGGTTTTGCGGAACATTGCTACCCAATCCTCAAATTCTTGCAGTGTCATCTTAAGAACATCTTCATATTTTAAGTTAATATGAGGTTCGTTAAAATAATCACACTTTTCGTAAAAATACTTCTTTTCTGACATTATAGTTTTATTAGTCTTCAAAGATACGAAAAAAGTATTATATTTCCAAATAAATTATTCTCTAATTGTATCCAATGTTACACAATGAGGACCGCCACTAAATGTTCTAGCATGTCTCATTTTTACCGGTATTGATTCCACCCCCCATTTCTTCAATTCTTTCATAAGAGGTATTTGCCTTTCTTCTACAATCATAGTTTTTTCATCATAAGAAAGAGTATTCATTCCTAACCACGGAGATGCTTCCGCCCAATGGTCTAAAAATGGAGTATCTATCATCTCTGGAGAGTATATTTTATCCCATTTTTTGAAGATTTCGGGCATATTGGTATCATTTACCCTTTTAGGATTAAGTAAGACCAATCCCTCTCTAATTAACACGAAAGTGGTATCTATGTGAATAAACGCATATACATCTTGAATAGGATGAACTTTATACTTTTCTTTCATATTTTCATCTAACCATTTTTGTAGATATTCAGCCCCTGCCAAATTACCGGTATTCGAAACTAAATAAATTATATCATTATTACATTTCAACAAATTAGCAGCATCAAATACAGGTTCATCATTTCTTAATGTTGGTCCAGGTAACAAACCTCTATCATAAATCGAATCTAATAATTTTGGTTTAGGAAAATCAACCCAACAACTTTCATCGAAAAGATGTTTAAAGGCCCTCGTTTCATTTTGTCTTTGACGAAGAGCCATAGGAGTAGCAATAACTTTATCCTCTATGATTAACATAGAATCTCTAGGGCAGTAACCATAATACCCATCTACTTCCCAATTTTCAGTTGAATATTTTTCACTCCAGTCAATTAAAGATGGTCTAAATACCTCAACACCTAAATTTTCTAATGTTTTACTTAATTCATCTAAATCTTCAATTGTTTCTTCAATCATCCAATTTGGGTATCTTCCATAAGGAATACGAAGAAATTCTTCATCGGTATAATTAGCATAATCAATTGTGTGAAGAGATTTATCTCTAACTGAAGGTATTTGCGCAAATTCAGGTCTTCCAACAATTATTTGCTTTAACTTTCCCCATTCGTTTTTAATGTAAGGTTTTATCATCTATCTCGTTTTTGTAATATTGGATTATTTGTAGGCCATTCCATTTGGAATTCTGGGTCATTCCATTTAACTACACCTTGTTCATCCGCATCTACATATCCATCTTTATAAAATAAATTATAGTGAAACATGCAATCGGTTAATGCATAGTGCCCGTTTGCAAATCCTGGCGGAACTAATACTTGATTTCTTAATCTTTCGGAAATAATGTATGATTCCCAATCACCATATGTTGGTGAATCTTTTCTCATATCTAATACAACTAAGTAAATATCACCAACTGCCGCTTGAACCAATTTCCAAGTCTTATTATCCCAATGTAATCCTCTCAATACTCCTTTATATGAACGAGAAAATCTTCCGTGTATTTCACATCCCTCACTTACATAATTCATAACAGGATGTTCTTTCGAATGAAAGGTTGTAAATATCTCACCTCTGTATTCTCTAAATACCGATGGTTGAAATTGAGGAACTTCAATACCAAAAGTTTTTGATGGAGTAACTTTAAACTCATCCCACTTATTATCCATAACAATCTATTTTTTTAATTATAATAAACTACGTTTTCCGTTTCTATATTTTTTAGAATTATCTAATTTTATATCATCGATTATTTCTAAATATTCTTTAAGTTTAACTACCCCACTATCATAATACAACTCTTCATATGTAATATGTAAACAATCATCACATTTTTTTAATAAATCATTTTCAAAATTTATTAATTTTTCCATTTCGATTAATTCTTTTTGGTTATTCTCTATAAAGGATGAATCTATTACATATGGTATAAAATTTTTCTTAACTTTATCTGCATATAATCTACTTTCTGCTTGCTCTTTTATACATTCTCTCGTAAGAACTATACATTTATCAAAATAATTTCTAACATTATTATAATCAACTTCTTCAGGAGTTAATTTTACGATAATATTTTTTATTGTATTTATTTTCTTTATAAAATTGTTATTTTTATAAAACCATTCACGCTGATAATCACACTTATAATGATTCATTAGTAATTGTGCCAACGATGTAGAACCTGTTCTATGTGTTGTGTATATTAATATTTTCATTTTCAATAAAATCTATTATAAAATTAGAAATATCAATATGACCACTATATCCTGGATGATTATCATCTATCGCACCACCTGTTTCATGTTTTATAGTTTTTTTATTACTATCTACATATCCCGTCATTCCATATAAATGCATTTCTATTAAATTGGATGGTTTCGATAAATGATGTGGCCACATATCTTCATTTATTATATAATTTTTTATACCCATATTATTTAGAATATTAGATATTTGTAAAAATCTCCAAATATTTATTTCATAGTATTTTTTAGTAGAAATAAATTCAGCAAAAAAATTTCTAATAATATTGTATCTAGTTTTGTTCAATAACAAATTATCATTTGTTATATTTTCCTGAGCATTTGTATATTTTAATGAATTAATTAACCCATCATTCCATTCAGATTCGATATTACTTACAAAGATTGTTTTCAAAAAATAAGGAGATGAATCAATTTCGTATATATTTGATGATTTTGGACATATTGAGCTTTTTTTAGCTATACCAAATAAACTTTTATCTTTTAGAAATGGAAAAGGATATCTACCTGAAGTTGATGTTTGTATTAAAACAATATCATTTTTATTAAAGTTAAAAATATTTTTTAAAATATTATCAAATATAGATTCATTGCTAAGACCGTTAATACCCAAATTATTTAAAGACATATTTAAATGTTCTGAAACAATTTCGGGCCATATTTTTTTATTTAAATCTATATAATCTTTATATAATGTATCTAAATAATTTTCCTTATCAGTTCCTATATGCTCAACGCGTCCAAATGGTTTACATCCATGTCCTGCCGTAAAACTATCACCAAATGCCCAAATAGTATTCATATTAAAAATTTGTAAAAATTTGTAAATTTGGATAAGTTTCCCTTAATAATTTTACCTTATCAGATTGTATTTTAAATAAGGTATGCTCTGGATGGGCTTCATTAGCAATACTTTTAATCATAAATTCGGAATCAGTGAAAGTTCCCCAATTATTTATATGCTGAAAACTAACAGCTGTTTTCATTCCATTTAATTTTTGAAAGTAATCTGCCATTTTTACAAAATCAACCATTTCCATATAATTATTATTCTGAACGACAAACGTCAATCTAACAAAATCTAAGTTAGGAATTTTAGTAAAAATGAAATGAAGATTTTCTTGTAAAATTTTCCAAATACCCCCAACTCTAATTTGATGATATGTATCTTCACTTGCAGCATCTATGCTTATTTCAGTTGTTATACGAGGAACAGAATGTAAATTGGATAACATATTCCATATCTTTTTAGTCCAACCTACTCCATTGGTATGTAAGTGTAAATTTTTGATATTTGGATACTTTTCCATCGTAATAGATTTAAGTAAATTTCTCCAAAACTCACCACCAAATCCATCACCACTTCCGGTAATATATAATTCATGAGCATCATTCATTGCTTCTTTTAAAATAACGGATTGTATTGCTTCCGCTTTCTCTCTTTCTTCACCGGTACTCTGAATAAAATCTTTTCTACAAGATGGGCATTTTAAGTTACAACTTCTGTCATGTGAAAAAATAACGGTTTCAGGGCCCCATGGTAGTTCAACCATTTTATCTTTAACAATTTGTTTATATTTTTCGCCACCGGTTGGATTGATTTCTTTTGCGTTATAAAGTTTATGTATTGTTGTTTCATCGTAAATTGGAAAATACCCATTATCATAAACTTCATCCGTAATAGTTTCATTGTTCCATCTATGTAAGAAATTACATTCGTTTGCATCACAATATTTCATATCACCATCGTGCATAGATTGTCTTAGTTTCTTTGCAACATCTCCATTCCAAATATTTTGCCAATTATCTTTTAATGCATTGCCAGATGGGCCTGTTGTAATCCATGCATTAACCCATCTTTGTTGCTCTTCAACCCATCCACCATTGCAACATTGCCATACTTCTCCATTAACTAAAAAATCGGAGTGTCTAAATGGTGCTACACAAAACCCTTTTTTATTTTTCATATCAATGTTTTAGGTTTTAGTTCGTCTAAAATAATAAAATCACCAGCTAATACAATTCTATTTTTAGTAGAATTTTTCGCATGAATTGGTGCATGTGATATATCCGATTTGAATATTAAAACTTCATTTTCAATTGGTAAGTATTTCAAAACATTATTATCATCATCTTTAAATAAAATATTACCATCTATACCATTTAAATTGTTTGGCATTTGAAAATAATATACAAATGAATATAATGGAATCATTTTATTAAGCATTTTAGCTTTATCTACGTGATTGTGGTATGTGGGTTCTTTATGCTCAATATCCAATTCCATTGGTTGAACCGGATTACTTCTTAAAATACTTATCCATTTATGTAAATTAAATTTTTTATTATTTTGATTAAGTTTATTACACTTATCTGAACAAAAATTATAGATATCTTCAAATTCGATGGGAGTTTTTGAAAATACATACGCATCAGATTTTACCCAATGTTGCTCCTTTATTATAGATTTAATTTTATTTAAAATTTCTACGTTTGAATATGTTGGAATATATTCATATGAATATGCTATAATTTTATTATTTAATAACAGCTCTTTCATTATAAGTTAGTTATCCGATTTAAAAAATATTCAAATTGTACCAAATGCCCTTTTTCTCCAAAATTATCATCTTTTAATATTCCACCACTTTCCATAGTAAAATCCTCTGCACCATTGGATATTAAATACTCTCTAAAATTTTTAATTGAAATATAATGTGGTTTATTTATAGATTCATCGAATGTCCAATATAAAACCCTGAACCCTATATATTTTGATAATAAATTTATGATAATTTCCCAATTAGTAATTTCATTACACCATTCAGGTTTGATTCTGTTATTTAATATACTTTCTATAACATTTATATTAATTCCATTTAACATAGATGGTATATTAACTTCTTCTGGTTTAAATTGATTTGGTCTAATTGTAATAAATTGGTTTGTAGTATCATCTACAAGTCTAAATCGTTGTACATATGACCAACCAATTATTACTAAATCATCTTTTTTGATTTGTTCTACGCATTTACAAAACATATCAAAAATATCATAATTGGTTTGGCCTGTAACTGCCATATTTTTTAATTCCAATTTTAGTTTTTTTGAGAGTAATTCAGACCAGGTCTTAGGAAACGTACCATTTCTAAATTCTTTGTAATACTTAAATCTTCGTTCAATTGTTCTACCGAAAATTGCAGAATTATTATCACCAAATATCCATAACGTATTCATAAACTAACTTTAATTTATCAGATTATAAAAATATTCCGATAATATTTTATGTCCATTTTCACTATAATGTTTATCATTTAGATATCCATTGGTTTCATCTACTATTTTTTCTAAATTTTCTAAACAATCTATTCTAATAATATCCATAATATTATTCGAATTTTGAAAAGGTGACCAATGAATTACTTTACACTTATTACCCAAACATAAATTTATTATTTTAATAAATCTATTTATTTCATATTGGAATAACACATTATCCCTATTTAATAATAGTTCGGTTATGGTATTTAATGATATGTTGTTAAAATCGGATACATTTGATAATGTACTTTTTGAAAAAATTCTATTATCCAAATTGAAGTTATTGGGTCTAATTGTAGTAAAATGATTTTCTTTATTTATTAATCTAAATCTAAGAGTTGATGACCACCCAACTATTACAATATCATTTTCTTTTATAGAATCTATAACATCTATTATACTCTCAAATATGGTATAATTATCTGCACCACTTAAAGCACAATTAATTAATTTGTGTTTAATTTCTGAACTTAAAAAATCTCCCCATACGTTTGGAGTGTACCCTTTCCATTTTTTGTATTCTCCTCTCCAAATTTCTAAATTATTTGTTTTATATGTAGCAGAGAATGAGTCTCCAAAAACCCATAACGTATTCATTCTAATTTAAATTAAGAATGCTTTGCCTTAATAGCTGCAAATAGAATTTGTAATATGCTTAAAGATGCTGCCTTATCTGCTGCTGATGCTGATGTTTTTATGTTCATATTAATTAAATTTATTTTTGTTCATCATAAACTAATATACCATTAGCATAAAAGTTATTGTTATCTTTAACAAATAAAGTGTACGTTTGAATATTGTTTACATTTTCATTTATAGAAACAACCTCAACCACATCTCCATTCTCATTCAAACATTTATCTCCAATTTGTATTTTTTCTACAATACCTTTAAACCACTTTTGAGTTTCTTCTGGCTTATAAGATATCATTTCACCAATAGAATTATAATATAAATGGTCAAATGTGTTTTTATTAACAACTCCATTATCAAACCCTATTTCAACTATATTATCGTGCATAGGTGAAACTATATCAACAACTTCTTTAAGTTCTTTTGAGTTAGTATTAAAGTTATAAGACCAAACTAAATCACCAATTTGGATATCCTTAATTTGTTTAGTTCCATTTTCTACTGAAATATTAGTATCTTCACTTACACAACAAAATCCTGACCAAGCACATTTATTGTGCAATAATATATTTCCAACACTATTTCTAGATATTTCATTAGTATGAGTACCCGCTACAAAAACATCCGCTGGTTCTATATCTAATATAACAATACTACCAGAATACCAATAGTTTTCTTTTTTTGTTATCGGTAATAATAAATTAGTAGATGTGATGATTAAATCATTTACATCAAGATCATATGCAGTCTGGAATCGTATATCATTATTAGCAGAACTGCTTATTAACAATAATTCGCTATTAGATAATAAAGAAGAACCACTAAATTCAGAATTCCCGAATTCAATATTAACCATCCACCCCTCATAAGTTGTTTTGGTTATAAATTGAACAGATGCAGTTTCATATGTTGAATTTGTAAAATCGGATGATTGAATAGACCAATCAATAGTTTCTTGCATTGATGCACTACTATTTAAATTTGGTAATGCTATTGATTTTATAATATCACCTGCAACTAAATTTTCTATTTGTTCAACAACTTCATTACCATCTACAATTTTAATAATTTCATAATTTCCAGGAACACCGTATCCTAATAAGTTAGGATTAGAAAAGTACATCGATTTCCATTTGTTATCCAATTTATTACCGGTGTAAGTTATGATAGATGTATCTAATGGTAATTGATTATTGGTAATTGTTATTCCAATTGGTATAATTGTTTCAACATCACTTAATAAAACTATGGTCATTCTTATAACATCTGCTATTTGTCCATCTTCCGATAAATTTGGATTTATTTCATATTCTTGAAGCATCACATCATCCGATATGGTTTCTTTCAAAGAATCTAAATCAACTGATGAAGTTATATTATAAAATGCGGGATAATTAGTTTTATCAAAATCTGGAAGTATTTTCTTAGCTATAACATTTGGCGATAACCCATTATTAACTAAGTTAGATAAATTATCTAATATAGTATCATCACCAGTGTATTTCACATAAGTTTTTGGTAATATTTCCTCATTATTAGAATCAAATAGTAATTTAGCAACCTCTGATTTATCTCTACAATAGGTATCATCAATAATTGCGGTTACATCATATGCACATCTTAAATAGAAGGTATTTGGTTGTTCTGTGAATGATGGAATAGTAACACTATTATCCAATATCAGAATACTAGAAAACTCAATAGAATTTTCATTACACATAGTTTCGAACAATTCCAATACCGCTGGAGCAATGTGTTTTTTCTTATAAATTATAACAAATTTACTATATGAGTTTTCCGTCAAATAAGTAAATAGGGGTCCCAAATCCATATATGGGATATCTGGTAAATACAAGTCGGCATCGGTATTTATTTCCAATAACTTATACCCATCCTGTAATTTTAGAATATCTGCTCCAATTAATACACTTTTCATATAATGAAATTAAACTATTGTTTTTTTATCTATATCTTTGTCTATAAATATTTGAAATTTACTTTTCCAATCCATATCGATATTATCATTAAACACTAATATGAATCTATCTTTAAATTCCTTCTTATAGGTGACCAAATTGGAATAAGCCATATACCAGCTTTCTATCGTTATATCTTTATTATAAACCCTTTCTCTTTTTTCAACCCTATTTATACATTCTTCTAAATCGGCATATACCATTATCATATAGGTTGTATATCCATTTTTTTCTAAAAAGTTTCGTTGATACATTATGATAGAAGAATTTCTACCTATACCATCTATAATTAAATTTTCACCTCTTAAAATGGTTTCATTGAATTTTAAATCATTCAAACTCTTTGCTCTTTCAAACAACAAATCGGAAATTCGTTTTTCTCCATCATTAAAATTTTTAATATCCAACCCCAAATCAGCCTCTACTAATAAAGATTCGTATATTATATCTACATCTATATGTGTATAATCTGAAAAATATTTATCGGTTATAGTACTTTTACCACTACCTCCGCTACCACATATGAATATAGCTTTTTTAGTTTTCATTCAAATACTTTTTTATAAGTTCTATATCAGTAGAGTGTTTTTCTATTTCTTGTCCACTATCTCTTATCATTTGTTTATCAATCAAATGATATGAAGGTTTTAATATTCTTATATTATCTATTACATCAAAAATATCATCCGAATAGTTTACAAATAGATGAAATTCATTTAATTTAGTTTTACTATCAAAGCAGGTATATACATCGTATTTTAGTATATCATAATTAATTTTAACATTTGGATAGATTCTAAAATATTTTTGAAATTCTGTTTTACATAATTCCCAATCATCACTCAATATGTTTACATCTAAATCATTGATATTTCTTTGAATTATATTTCTATATTTCAACCCAATTGATCCACTTAATATAATTCTACCTTTTGTGATTTTGTATAAAATATCAAATATATTACTATATGAGGGGTTTATTAAATTGTTTATCACCTTTTCTTAATCTATTATTATTAATATCGAATATATCTTCATAATATATTATATCTATATTCATTTTTTTTGAAATTAAATGTAATTTTTCATTCCATCTAAGTATTTGAGATTCTGCTTCTAAATAGTTTGGTGTTTTTTCCCAATAATATTCGCTTTCAAAATCAAACCCTATTTCATTTCTTTTATAAGTTAAATAAGACCAACTCTCAATACATTTATTCAAATCACGCCTACTTAACAAATAAGTAGTATCGAAATCTTTAGCAAAATTTAAAAACCAATTTACATCATATTCATCGTTTATTAGAGTTTTCACAATGATATTATCTTTTTGATAATCCATATCAAAATTTTTTAACTTATTAAATAATTTCGCCTTTGGAGCAAATGGTTCAAATACAAAGGATAGATTATTATCAGAAGCTATTTTTTTTGAAAATGATGTTGATCCAGTTCTTGGTAAAGATATTACTAATATTCTCATTTAAATCAAAACACTTTTAAAATTATTAGATTTTCCTTTGTAAACGGTATACCAACTAGCATCGATAAATGATATTGGATTCACATCATCACCAAGTATTTCTCTTAATTTACTATTTGTTAAATTTAAAAATTTTCCAGAATCATCATATAAAGCTAATAATTTTTTAGGTTTACTTCTTATCTTATAATCTTTCCAAAATTTAGTATCATACCTATCGCAAGTATAATGATGTCTTATGAACAGCATATTTTGCTCATTTACGTTGAACATTTTTCTATTGTATATATCTCTATATGATTCATCAAAATTATATTCTAATAATGCTTTTAAAAAGATAATACTTGTCATTATTGAGGTTGCTTCCATTGGCTCTAAAAATCCAGATGCCAATCCAATTGCTACACAATTTTTTACCCAATATTTTTCATATGTACCTGTTTTAAATTTAAATTGTTTAACAACTTCTAATTTTCTTCCAAAATGTAATTCCGCTTCTTTTAATATTTCATCAGCGGTTGCATATTTATCAGAATATACATATCCACATCCATATCTGTGTTGTAATGGTATTTCCCAAATCCAACCATTATTCATTGAGGTAGCCTTAGTAAAAGTTCGTTGATTTTGAATATTTGAATTAGTTTGTGGTAAAAAGAAAGCAATTGCTGAATTACATACCAAATCATTCTCATATGATTTCCAATTTGTTTTCAAATGTTTTCCTATTACTAAACTTTCAAACCCACTACAATCAAATATAAAATCACAATTTACTTTAGATTCGTTTTCTAATATAACATTAGTTATACCTAATTCATTTTCATCAAATCCTATTATTTTGGCATCTATGTAATGTATTCCTCTTTCTTCTGATATCTTTTGTAAATATTTGGCAACCTTTCTTGCATCAAAATGTAGTCCATATAAATCATTACTTTTTTGAAAGTTATGAAAAAACGATGTATTATCTCCTCTCCAATTAATAAAATTGATAGCATATTTTTTAGTACATCCTGTATTTTGCATAAAATCATCGATATCAATACCTAATTGCGTTATTATACCTGGAAAGTTTGGGGTAGTTCCCTCACCTGCTCCTAATATATCAATTTTAGAACTAGCTATTACACTTACGGTTGCATTTTCAAAAAATTTATGAGCAAATAAAGCAGTTAGCCACCCTATTGTGCCACCACCCACTATTACTATTTTTTTCTTATTATCAACCATAATGTTTAAATTAAATTATTTTTAAATTTGTTAGATTTACCTTTATAAATTGTATTCCAACTAGATTCGTGAAAAGATGAAATATTATCGGTGTGACCAAATATTTTTTGTAATTCTATATTTCCTTTAGCTATATATTGCCCACCTAAAACATCCTCGTTAAATATTTTCAATAACTTTTCAGGTTTTTTTCTTACTCTATAATCTCTCCAAAATTTAGTATCATACCTATCACAATGATAATGATGTCTTACAAATAACATATTTTGTTCATTATAATTAAACATTCGCTCATTGTATAAATCTCTATATGTTTCGTCAAAGTTATAATCCAATAATCCTTTTAAAAACATTATGCTTGTCATCAATGATGTTGCTTCCATTGGTTCTAAAAATGATGAAGCTAATCCAATTGCTACACAATTTTTAATCCAATACTTTTCGTATGTACCTGTTTTAAATTTAAATTGTTTGACAACTTCCAATTTCTGATTATAATATTCTTCAGCTTCTGCCAATACTTCATCAGATGTTACATACTTATCCGAATACACATAACCACATCCCCATCTATGCTTTAAAGGAGCTTCCCATATCCATCCATTTTTCATAGATAGACCGGTTGTCCAAGTCTTTTCATTTTGAATATTTGAATTAGTTTGTGGTAAAAAGAAAGCTATGGCGGAATTACATATTAAATGATTTTCATATGTTTTCCATTCCGCTTTGAAGTGATTACCTATAATAAGGTGTTGGAATCCGCTACAATCAAATATGAAATCACATTCAACATTAAAATTATTTTCTAATATAACGGTTGTAATTCCAAATTCATCTTCTAAGAATCCCATTACCAATCCATCTATATGGTGTATATTCCTATGTTCGGATAAATCTTGTAAGTATTTTGCTACTAATCTTGCATCAAAGTGTAATGCAAAGATATCTTCATTCTTTTGAAAATTGTGTTTAAATGAATTACCATCTCCTCTCCAATTTACAAAGTTAATTCCATATTTTTTAGTACTGCCTGTTTTAAATATGAAATCTTCTAAATTAATATCTAATTGAGTTAATATGTTAGGAAAGTTTGGAGTAGTCCCTTCACCAGCACCTAATATACCGATTTTAGAACTAGCTATTACCGTTACATCACTATCTTTCCAGTATTTTTTTACAAATAGTGCAGTAAGCCATCCAACCGTTCCACCTCCTACTACAACTATTTTTTTCATATTATAGATTTTTTATCTTTTTGTTTCAATGAACAAAATATAGTAAACGTTAATCTACTATTATGAATCGAATCACCAAAAGAATTGTTCAAAGAATGCCATTCATTAGATGGGTATAATATCAATCTATTATAAATATTATCAAACTTTCTTATGGGGTTACCCATATCATTGTAAAAAGATGTACCTGAATTTTCTATTGGGGAAGGTGACATATATAATACACCAGCATAATCGCTTCTAGAATCTTTATGTATTTTATTAATATCTAAATTGTTTTCATTCAATGAATAATGAAAATAGTATCTATATTCAGAATTATCAAAAATAGGATTAATATGTGTTATTTTATTAGATATAATTGAAATTAATTCATCGGCAACAATATTTTCTTCCAAACACCTATATCCCTTCCATCCATTACTATCTGGTTCGGACTTAGTATAATTTAATTGTAATGCACGTTCTCTAAAAGAATCTATATTATCTATACAATTATCTATTAAAATAACATTCGGAATCATAATAAGTTCGTTTCCAAATAATTATTTATCTTTTTTCAAACCAAACTTTATCCACTTATACCATATTCTTTCGTGTAAATAATATTGTATCGGTTTATACACTAATTCCGCAACACCAAAAGCTGCTCCTACTTTAACATCACCACTTACCCACCACATTATACCAAACCCAATAAGGGTTGATATAACGCGATAAGATATCGTTTTTGCTATATGCCTTTTACGCTCTACTATCATCTTCTTTTTCTACACTATAAACGATTACATCACCGTTTGAGTCAATGTATTTTTGTCTAATTTTAGTTCCACTAATAGACTCGATATCAGCAGGTGGGTTGTGATATAATACTTCATATCCAACTGCTCTTCCATAATTTACTGATTCGATATCTGGAATAATTGAAAGATAAATTTTATCCCAATTTTCTTGAAAAAATGGTTCATTTGATAAATCTCTTAAAACTTCTTGTGCTGATTTAGGATTATTCTCATCTTTTTGAACATCTCTAATTGCTACCCAAACATTCTTTCCTTTATCCATTTGTTGGCGGATTAACCATTCGTGACCAGCGTGCCACGTTTGCCATCTTCCGATGTACAATGCATACTTTTTCATATTATTAGTGATTTTAGTTTTTGAAATGTTGTAAATTCATCTTCATTAGTCGTATCTACATCTATAAAATTATCCAAAGGAGCTTCATAGTTAGCAACATGAAAAGATTCTCTACCTCTTATATCAGTAGTATGAACATAAAGTTCTTTTATATTTTCTCCCATTTCGGTTTTAAACAATTCTCTTTGATCTCTATAAGGAGAAACAAGTGATACAATTGCAACGTTACCTTTGTGGTGAAAAAATTTAGCCATTCGTTGAGCAAGTTCTATATTTTTTCTTCTACCTGCTTCAGAATAATCTTTATTATCAAAAATTGCTCTTATATCATCTCCATCTATTACTATACTTTTTTCTCTAAAGTGAGCCTGAAACCAATTTGCTAATGTTGTTTTACCAGCACCTGGTTGACCTGTGAACCAATATATCATATAAACATAAATTTTAAAAGCTGTTTATTATTATCTCTTATAAAATCATTCCACTTATCCATATTGTTAAAATACTCATTTAAATATTTTAATTGAATCTCATGATACCAAAATAAATCTTGAGATAATAAAAATTGAAGATGATTCAATAAATCCTCTTTATCCATTCCAAAGAAATAAATAGGTGATTCAAATGTTAAACCTATTTTTTCTAAAATTAATTTTAATTTTGGATTACCATAATAAACAAATGGTAATCCTGTTCGAAGTGGTTTGTGTATCTTTTCGGATATATGTACACCTGGTAATAATAAATGAGGTTGAGTTTCGGTTATAATTTCAAAAAAAGATTCTAAATAGATTCGATAATTAAAATCAGGCAAAGTTGTAACGTGATTAATACCCAATATTTTATTTCTATTTAATACATCTTCGTTTAATTGAGTGGTAGTAGGTAATGCATCATAGTATTTTGGGTATTCTATACCAAAATGTTGCACTTCATTTAAGAATTTCTCCTTATCTAAATTTATATGACTGGCATTAAAATCTATTTCATTTAATGAAATATTACCTTCATTATTAAATTTATTTTTGTATATAAATTTTAATATATCAAATCTTATTTCAGAATAATGATTATTTAGAAACATAAATTTCTTTTTTACCGTTCCCAAATCTTTACTCTTAAGATATTTCCAAACTTCAAAAAATTGTGGTTTATCTAAATCACAATAAATCCAAGCTGGATTATTTAAAAATATTACCGAATCTTTTTTAATTTCTTCGATATTAATGGTTATAACAATTGATTCAGCATTATCAATCATTTTTTTCAAAGCATCTATGGTTTGAAGTGTTGTAATTGATTCTTGCTTCTCTAAAGATAATAAAAATTTATATTTTGATAAGTCATCTCCTAATAAATCTTTTATTTGCTTATTGATATCACTAATTATACTATCTGAAAACGTAATACCATCTAAAGATTTATCAATACTAAGAAATCTTAAATTGGTTTTGAAAGTAGGAGGAATTGCTAATCCCTTTAATTCTACAAAATTTATTCCAAAATCAACTATTTCAACTTTAAGATTTTGTGATATACTTAATCCTTTATGCATTTTTAATTAGGTTTAAAATATTTTCACCAAAATACTCATGGCCTTCTAAACTATAATGAAGATTTTCTATACCTAAATCCTTTAGTGTATATGTGTTACTTTCTATTTCTTTAGTTTTATCGGATGGTAATAAATTATGAATTATTTTATGGTATTTAAAATCCATAGAATTTGTCATTCTATGAAAAATTGAATAACTTTTAAAATTCATCCCATCCATTAACGCTTTGAAGGCAAGTAATAGATTAACATTTTCATAATGAGCAAGATATTCGGTATTCATTAAATTATTATAAAACTCAAAAAACGTATAAAATTTTTCTTCGTTTAATGGTATTTTATATTCATCCATCCAATTCTTTAATATAGAAAAATCTGATAATCCAGGATTAACAATTTGTATTAAACTTCTATATCCTATTTCTCCTCTATAAGAACTACTCCATTGGGTAATACACAACGGATTTTTATATTTAAAAAAATCCATTTTATTGTATTTGGTAAACCTTTTATTAACAGGATCTAAAAATGTCCAATGTTCTTCGCCCGTTTTGTATTCGAAAATCTTTTCATCATTTTTAGTTGGTCCGACATTAAAAAGATAATACCATCTTCTTAAAATAGATTTATTAGATGAACCACTTTTGGAAATATTAAGAACGGGTACATTTAGAAGTTCTGCAATTTTTGTACCCCATGAAAAAGAACGGTCTAAAAAAACTTCACTTTCGGAATATTTTTTTAGTTCTAGCCAAAAATCATAATTTTTACAATTTGATTCTAATGATTCGAATTGCCTACATAATCCATTACCTTCGGAAAATGAATCTCCGTTAATTATAACTAAATCATATTTCATTATATTATAACCTAACTTATTATTTATTTTTTTGTGATTGATGTTTTAACTCACATCTTAAATGATTTGTATTAAAAAGATATTCAGTATCTATATCAAAAGTATCTTCACCACAATATTCACATTGCCATAATTTTGGTTCACTAAGTGTAATAACATTATATGAACCACCCATATCATATCTTGTTTCAGATTTAAATTTTCGATTACTTACTAATTTACGCTTAGAATCTCCAACTTTTCTTTTATATATAGTTCTTCCTCCGTCTGAAGATTCATATATCTCTCCATCTGGCATCTCGATTGCTAATTCCTGTTCAATTAGTTGCTCAATAGTTTGTTCTTCTCTAATTTTTGTTATGTGTTCTAAAACTTGTGTAAGTGTAGAATTGGTATTAAGGGATAAGGTAACCACCTCATCCCCCATTTCCATTGTTATTTTAATTTTTTTCATTTAGATATTTTGCTCTAATGTAAAGAATTCTTTTGTATTTTCCAAATCCGGTTGAGAAAAACTTTCACCTAAAATAATTTCCTCTTCCAATTCATATCTTTCTAATATTCTTTTTACTATACCACTTCTTACACAATCCTCTTTAGAGAATTCAACTTGATATATCCCTTCTACACCACTTAATCGTTTCCATATATCATAAAACCCACTCTTTTGGTAAGCTGGTATTCCATTTGCTCTAAATTTATCACATTGTGAAAGGTCTCCACATATTACCATCTTACTATTATCAGCAATACGTGTCACAAGGGTTTTTAATTGAGCAGGAGAAGCGTTCTGTGCTTCATCCATAAAAATGTATGTATTGGAAAAATTCATCCCTCTAAGGAAGTTTAAAACCTTAAATTCCAACTTACCGATTTCAATCAATCTAGTTGTTTCCTTTTCCCCTATAATTTTGTGAAGTATTCCTATTGAAGATTCGTTGTGATATGCTATCTTTTCCATTAAATCACCCGGTAAGTGTCCGAGCTTATCTTCGTTACCAACATCGACCGTTGGATTTATAATAACCATTTTGAAAAAACCACTATTTCTTTGATAAAGTAACTCTATTCCTTTTTGTATTCCCACAAATGTTTTTCCGGCTCCCGCTAATGCATGTGCCATAACAATTTGATTTTTTTGAGATTCTATTGCCTTATAAAATCTTTTTTGGTTTCTAGTTTTAAAATCTATTGGTGTAATTAATTTTGGTATTCCTCCTACTTTGTTTTCGATTAGTTCTTCTATTGTGTTTGTAACTTCTGAATCAACAGTTTTTCTTAATGCTTTAGTTCTTACTTTCGGCATGAGACAAATTTAAATTAATTATTCATCCGTAACTTGATTTAATCTAATTAGAATCAGTTTTTGTGATTCAGTTGAAGATTTCCTCTTTCTTAATTTTTTTATTTTTATTTTTTCCAAAGTATTTTTAATCTCTATGCATTTTTCATAGTTCTCTCTTATTTGGAAATAATTTATACATTCTTCTAATAATTCTTTGTATTCTTCAATGGGAATTAGGATCATAGTTCGAGTAAATGTATCAGCTGCAATACATAATTCTTCCGTACCTTTAGATAATGCTGATTTTACTTCTGAATATAAGAGAGAGTAAAGTTCATCTTTACTTTCATTCTTTTTGTTCCCACTCTTTAAGTAATCTTTCCAATTTAGTCTGTAATATATTCTCTTCATTGAATGTGGGTTTATTACTACCTATAATTATTAAGTTTTTGTAGAATAACTTAATTTTTAACCACCAAATGTAGTAGTATTTCCAACTTCTACGGTTCCGGTTCTTTCTCTTAAAGGAGTAGGAGTTGGTAAAGATGCTTTATTAGCTGCTAAGTTAGCCGTTAAGGTTTTTAAAGCATCTTGTCTCATAGAAGCTAATTGTTCTTCGGTTCTTTGTTGTTGTGCAAGTTGTGCATTTTTAGCCTCTATCGATGGTCGTAAAATACTTTGAGCAGTATTACCTATACTATTTGCTACCGAATCTCCCAATCCACTAGCTTGATTAAGAATATTAGCAGGAGCATTTAATAAACTCAATGGATCTTTAAGATTTATATTACCTATCCCACTTACAATTCCCTTACCTTGAGAAATTAAACTTCCTACATTAGGTAACTTGCCCAAACCTGGTAATGTATTTAAATTATTAAGATTTATTTTTTTAGGCAATTGAGGAATTGAAGGTATATTAGGAACTTCAGGTAATTCGGGTAAATTAAAATTCTTAAGAGAAAATTTAGTTTTTATACCCTTATCCTTCGCCTCTCTTCTTTGCTTTTTCTTTTGTAATCTTAAATCTCTTCTCAAATCTCTTTTTGCTAATAAAGTGAATTTAAAATCTAAGAATAAATTTTTAAGATTTTTCGGAGTTGGTAATTTTGTTTTAATAAGATTTTTAACATCACTTATTTTACCATTAATTGCATCCTTAGATAATGCAGATTTTAAATCTTTAAATTTATCACCTAATTTAGCAGCAGTATCGGATAGATTTTTTATAGAATCTTTAGTGTTACCATAAATACTTCTTATCCCACCTAATGCAGCTTTAGCAATTGCAAATGTTGCACCAACTTTACTCACCGAATCTACAATCTTAGCAAGTTTATCAGCTCGTTTGTTATCAAATGAAGTTGTTGCTAATATCTTAGATGGTTGTTGTTCTTGAGTTGGCGATAAATCACCTATTGTTTTTACTTTAGGAGGAATGATATATGAATAATCTAATAAAGTTGTTGGTTCTGGGCCATCTAACCATTGAAGTAAAAATATTGGAGATACCGTAAACCCATATAATACTCCACCATCTCTTTTTAATTTATCCGCTTCAAAGTTATTATACTTATCTACGAAAGATTGCCAATTTAAAGTGATATATGGGTATTGTGATAACCCTCTTTCTAACGTATGTAAAACTTTCCCTAAGTTACTACCCCATTCAATTTGTAAATTATCATAAACAAATTGTGAGATATATCTAATTCCGGTTGAAGGAGGATGATTCTCAAATACAACTATATAAGGGAAAAAAGTTTGTGGTACAACAACTACATTATCTAAATCATTATCAACTGGAATAGTGATTTTATTTATTGTACTATAAAATCCAAATAGAGTTACATCAGTTTTTTTAGGTTCTGTGATTGTTCTTACTTCTATTTGTTCATTTTTTGTTAGAATCACTTCCGGTTGAACAACTTTAGTTTCCGTTGGTGGAGTTGATTTAACAACAACAGGTTGCTCTACTTTTGAACCTCTACCTTTATCTATTAATTCTCTAAGTTTATCAGTAGATTCTTTAGAAGGTTTATTTCGCCCCGCTGCAAATAATGCAGGAATAGCCGCTAATGATACTCCGGCAGTAAAAGGGGCTGCCAAAACTGCTCCTACTCCGGTAAGTACTTTACCAACGGTTGATTTAAAGAAGTTTCCAATACTTTTAAATAATCCCATACTAATAAATATCTTATTAAGAATTATCTATGTTTTAATTCCAAATAAGATGCCAATTCTTTGGCATACCCTCTATGCCCCAATACACCTGGATGAACATCTTCTATTGTAACTTCATCTACAATCCTACCTCTATTATTTTGAGCCCATACATACGGAGACCCCATAGGTAAAACGTATTCCGAAAAAATAAATTCTTTCATACCAATTAATTCATAATTTAAATCTTCGGTTATGTAAAAGGTTATTCCATTTAATTTAAGAAATGAAAGAAAAGTAAGTAACTCCCTCGTTAATTTTTGAAATATTTGTTTAGGATTTAAACATTCTTTTACGAAAGGTGCTAGAATTGGTTTTAAGTGATTATTATCATCTGAATAAGTTCTTTTTGCATAATCCCTGCAATTAAACCACTCATCTATGATATTCTTTTCAGGATGAATCGTATAATTAAATAAAGTATATTGGTTGAACGTGTTTGAGTAAAATTCTAATCTAGTGAAATCTGCTAACTCTAATATAAGTAAAATCTTATCTCTATCTTCCCAATTTTCGGATATAAAATCATAAGTAGTTCGTATTATTCTTTCTATACCTCCACCACTTTGAGCATCATTTATTGTTTGTATTTTCGAAATATCGGCAAATATTGAGGGATATGCTACATCTAATCGAGTTTTCCAATATGGAATACCATATGTTTCTTTGTAAATTCGTAATACATCTCTTCTACCATCATCTAAAGGTTTTTCTATACCATCTTTATCCAATTCATTCCAATCAACATCCAATGAAGTTTCCAACCCACCTCCTTGCGTAAAAGAACATCCGTTGAAATACGCAAGTTTAAACTTTTGATTTAACATATTATTTTTTTAATGTAAATGTTTCTAATAAAAATTTTTGCCTTTTATTCAAAAATTCAATTGATTTTTTAGTATCGGATAAAGCATATACCAATTCACCTTCTTTATTAATAGCCATTCTCAAATATCCTTTATGATTAAGTTCGTATAAGGTAGATGATAACCCATCTCTATTTAAATTGTGGATTAGATAACCCAATTCTTCGGTGTTTAAATCCATTATACCTTCTTTAGCATATTTTTCATGCATTGAAGCTTGAATGGTTAATTTCAATTTTACTGGCAAAATAAAAGGATAATCATCAAAAAATGAACCCTTCTTTAAAAGCCTAACAATGTGTTCGGCCTTATCATTAATTTCGTCTTCTATATCCATATAACATCATTTTTTATAAATATAAAAAAATGGTGATAGAATCTACCACCATAAAATATAAAATCTATGAAAAATAAAAATTAGGTTTTTTTCTTTTTAAAAAAATCTTTTATAGTAAGGTAGTACCACATTGGCATGGTAATAACCAAATTAGCAAAAAGGAAAAAATTTGATAGAATTCCATTTACTACTATATTCTGTTTTTTCAATTCTTTAGTTACTCCTATTATCATAGGAAACATAAGAAGCATATATACGTTTAAAAATACAATCATATTACCAAATTTGAAATCCTCCACAATTACGAAGGAATACAATGAATTCTTTTATTTTTCGAATAGAAGCAGAGTGTGCTGATTCTACTAACATTCCACTTTCGGATACAATTGGAGTGTATTGAATACTGCCATATGATACTTCTTCGTTTATTTTTTTCTCCGCTTCTATACCGATGAATTTACCCGTTCCTGCTTCAACCCAACTACCTAAACATAGAAATACCCTATCATCATCTTCTTTGGCATGAATTTCAGTTCCTAATATCTCTTCTAATGCATCTGCCAGTTTATCACATTGTTTTTGTGTTCTCAATCCTTTACCATCGTTTGAACCCCAATAATCGGTATTCAATTTAAGTTTAGAATTATAGATAGCCATTTCACATAAATTTACAATTGGTCGCCATCCCCACCAATTGGAACAAAAATAATCACCTGCTTCTGTTTTTGGGTTTCTACCCGAAATATCTACTCCCATAATTTTATATTTTAAATTTTAATTAATCAATTTCTCCAAATGCTCGAATCCACTCCTCATTCGTAATACCTGTCATAAGGAACTCTCTATCTTGCATAGATAAATGAGGAACTATATTTTGAATTAACTCATTAGAATGGGAACGATTTTGAATCCTTATCAATTGATATTGGTCAACATCAATTTCCATTGTGTGTTCAATTCCTGTTAATTGGCTAGTTTTAGTAACTTTCATACTTTATATTTTAAATTTTATCTATATAGGGTTACAAAATGTCCAAAGTGCTTATCGAAGGTTGTTACTAAATGTTCATAATCACCTTTCATCATTTCCTCTCTAATAGATTTAGAATCCATCCCTAATTGTTTAGCCAAATTACCGGCAGCACCTAATAGATAGAATGCATTACCATTTGGGCCTGTTAAATCGATTTCGATGCCAGTTTCTTTTTTACTCTTAATCATAATTTTAAATTTTAAAGTTTAGGATATTTTGAAACAATATTAATTACGTTCTCAATACGAGCGGAAAGATTGGAATCCAATTTACTTTCTGCCAGAGGTAACAACTCGTCATATAAATAACCATCGTACAACCCGTATAACATATTTGTTAAATCAAAACCTCCTTCGAATCGAACTTCCGCAATGATATCCCCAATTTCGAAAAGGGTTTCTCTATCCATATACTCATGTCGATTGAAATTTGAGTAACCTAATACTGACTCGTTTGTTGTGTTCATATCTCTTATTTTTTATTACATAGTAAAGATATGATAAAAGTTTGGATTTTCCAAGCGTTTGAACAAATATTTTAAAAAAAAAAATAACCCATTGATTTTCAATGGGTTATATATTAGATTATTTAAATAGTTTTTTAACAACCATTTCGATATCTTCTGGTAATAGTTCCGATGTATCGGTTTCAAACATATCAATTAAAGAATTCACTTTTGTGTATCCCATACGTTTACAAACCAATTTAACATCATCTATCGTAACTCCAGATGATTTATTACCATTAACTTCTGCTGATATTAATTGCCCATTTTCTACAATTGTAGGTGCACCATATGCGTGTGGGATAATATGGTCGGCTGCCCATTTAATATCGGTAAGAGGTTTTCCTGTTCTTCTGCATATTCCTTTTTGCTCTTTCCACAATTGCTCTTTTTGAGTTTCGGTGAATTCTCTTAAATTATGTTTCTTTGTTTTAGTAAATCCCCATTCTACAATATCAAAGTTTAACATAAGATGAAGATTAATATATTGGATATCATCCAGTCTATCACCTGTTCCCCAAACATTCCACGCTGATGGAATTACTTTTGCATTTGCATCACCTGGTTTATCAATTACAACTTTGCCATTTGCGATTTTGTAAGTTTGATATTCAATATGTGGTTTCTTAATAGAAGGTATTGTATCATTTAACTTTCTCCAAAATGTTTCTGGATCGAAATTCTCAATCTTTAATTTTGAACTTTTAGAAGTTGCAAAAACCCAATCTAAAAAGATTGCCAGTTTGATAATAGCCGATTTGGAAAATCTCCCTTTGGAAAAATTAAGAACATTGTTATCAATGTTTTCAGTTGTAAGTTTGTTTATAAATTCTAATACCTTATTTACTCTTTGATAAACTTCGGTATTTGAATTATAGATAGATGTAGATTCATCATTATCTTCGGATGAATCTAATTTATACATTGAATCTAATACATTGTGATTAGGTTTCATATAAGAATCCATACTACCTTTCGGCATTTTAGAAAAGATGTAAAATAAAGATGCAACTAATTCATCGGTTGCTCTACTATCTTTTTCCAAAGAGACTGAAATATATTTAAGAGATTCTCCGTTTAATTCGGTGAACATTTTAAATTGAGATAAATCAACTGCTCCCATATTCCTTACAATACGAGCAATATGTTTGTAAAAAGAACTTCTCTTTTCTTGTCTACTCATATTGTGTAAGTTGTTAAGAGTTCTAAATCTTTCACCAGCTTCATCATTACTTAAATTGTAATGAACACAAAGTGTCAATTCAATTGATAAAAAATAGTTTTTAACAATCTCTTCTAACTCATTAAAATATAAATTAGAACAATCATATTTAACATCATCAATTGTTAAATAAAAATCAGCAGGAGTTTTAATCTTTCCCGCAATAAAACTACATAGAGTTCTCGTTCTATGTCCGCCATCTAACACTTCTAATATATAATAAGTAATAGATTTGTTTTGCTCTAAAACATTAATAGTTTTAGTTCTAAACCTTAAGTGAATAGGTTGAATAAATTCTCCCTTTGATGTTGCAGCAACTAAACCTTGTTGCCATTCACTTCCTTCACCTCCAAATGTGTCATTGTAGGTGTAAGGCCTTTGATACCTGGGTGATGGATTAATAATAGAGTTTGTGAATAATTGGTAATAATCTCCGATTTTCACATTTGAAATTGTGAATTTATTACCTTTCGAAAGTTGTTGTTGAAGAAATCCTTCCTTTTGAAAAGAGGATAGGTCTAAAACAGATTGTTGGGCATTTTGTTTTGCCATAGTTTGAATTGCATGTTTACCTGTCGCATTCAGGGTTGGGTCGCCCTTATCATTTATTATCTTTGATTTAGGCTTGTTAATAATATTGTAAATATACAATCAAAAATTGAATATTCCAAAATTTTTAAGATAAAATTTTAAATAAAAAAATAACCCATTGATTTTCAATGGGTTATATTAAATATTTTTTTAAATAATGGTTTAATCTTCAATCTTTAATTCAGCATCTCTATATAACCCACTTACCGCACTTTCTAATTCCGCTTCCAATTTCTTTTTAATCGGGTGTAGTTTCTTAAGGTTATCTATATGTTTCTTTTCTTGTGGTGTACCTTTTGTCTTTTTGTATTGTAATAATTCCGTTTCTATCGCAGCTACAGTTTTATTAAAATCAGATTGAATAGCTTTAACTCCTCTACCTTCGTTTATTGATTCTTTCTTCAAACTTCTTTTCTGAAGAACTAATTGATTGATTTGAGAAAATAAATCTGCAATATCTTTATCTAATTTCTTTTCATCTGCACTCATTGGAGATTCTATATCAACATCGGAATAAAGTTTTTTCTTTTTAGCAACTAATACATCTACCTTCTTAAGTAAATCATTCTTTACCTTATCTAAATCTTTTATGATTTCCGATGCGGTTTCTTCGTTTACTGATTCAGGTACACAATTAGGGACTTGTCTTCCTCCTTTGTTTTTCATACCTCTTTGAACATATCCAGTCCAACACTCCGATAAAATATTCTTCAATTTCATACCAATAAATATAACTTTTTATTAAAAAAGATGATATATATTATTGAAACCTTGTGGTTAAACCTCCACCGTTCAATGAAGCGGTTGAGTTGGAGAAATACCAACGAATGGAGTTTTAAATACAAACAAAAATATAAGGAAAATGAAACAATCAATTTGGACAACCGGGAGTCCGTCAAACCCGCAGGCTTTTATCACAAAGAGAAAGCAAAGAGTAAAACAATTCGAAGGTCAGGTCTACCTAAATGATGGAGATGAATACCAAATCGAATTATTCAACCCAACCCCAACACACATTCTTGCTAAAATTAAAATCGATGAGAAATTCTTATCCGGAGGTGGTATCGTATTACGACCAGGAGAAAGGGTATTTTTAGAAAGATTTTTAGATTCAAACAACAAATTCGTATTTAGAACATACGAAGTTGGAAAGGAAGCAGTTAATGTAGGTGCTATCGATAATAATGGATATGTAGAAATACAATTCTTTAATGAAGAACAGTCGTTCTCAAATAGACCAATATATGGTAGTGGATATGGTACAATCACTACAAGTAGTAGTGGAAATTGGTTAGGTGGTGCAACCTACACTACCAACACATTGGGAATTAGTGGAATTACCCATACTGCATATTATAATAATGTAAATTTAACATCTAACACATTAGCAGGTCCAAATATTCGAAGTACAAATAAAGTTGAAACTGGTACAACTGAAAAAGGTGATACATCTAATCAACAATTTACATCATCGGATAGAAATTTTTATTCTTATTCATTTCATAATGTTGCGTGGAGAATTTTACCTACATCACATAAACAATATCACAAAGAGGAATTAGGTGTTCTATATTGTGGTGAGTGTGGTGCTAAGAGAAAGAAAGATACACATAAGTTCTGCCCACATTGCGGAACTAAATTTTAATAAGTTACAATAATCACAAGGTATTCAAAAGAAAAAGGGAGTTATCACTCCCTTTCTTTTTATAGATTGTTAAGTTCTTTTATCGATTTCATCATTTCTCCCATACTTTTACCATAATCAATAGATGATATCCCTCCGTTAATTGTTTTAAATAAAGTGTTTTGTAATCTAAGATGTAATATCTTTTCGATTAAATCCTCATATAACATTCGGAAACCGGATAGGGTTTGGATTTGTTGTTTTGATACAGCCATATGAGAAGAAACTTTATTATCATCACATAATGATATATTAAAAGTTAAATCATCTTTATGTTTCCATTTATGACTAGGTGTTAATACTTTCAATTCCCATTTTGGTTTTTGAGGATGATTTAAATCCAATATAGTTGCTTCGTACTTTGTTTCATCTGCATTATGCATTGGATTAACTATTGTACATCCTTTATATGTAATACCACTTATCTTTTCCCAACCTTTAATTTTCATAAAGATATTTGTATTCGTTATAATCAGATGAAATCAATTTTTGACGAATTCTCTCATCGGATACACCAAAATGTGTAGCAGCTTCTTTGATTGAATAAAATTCTATACCTTCGCAAGATATTGTATGTAGTTGCTCTCTAATAGTACAACCTTCTAACTTTTTATCATTATCTTCATATGTGATATCGGTGATAGGTTCTTCTAATTGAATCCAATGGCGATAAAGAGGATTGGTTGAATAGATTCGATTGCGGATTTCTCCAACACTCATATCGATATATTGTGAAGCGTGAATAGGTGATTCAAAAAGATAACCATCTAAACTAATCTTTAAGGTAGGTTTAGTTTCTTCACCAATGATTTGCCAATCTTTATATTTTATCTTAGGTGATTTACATCTTCTTTCAACTTCGGAAGCAACTAAGTTATCAGCATCTAATGATATAGCAGCTTCTCTAAATGATTTATATTTTTTTCCTTCTACTATACACTTATACTCTCCATCCCATTCTAAATCTTCGGTAGCCAAATCTGGATTTCCTTTTACGAAAGTTAAAACGTTTTGGTGAACTGAAGGAACTTTTCTATTTCGCTCAAAATATGTATCCCCTACTCTTGATGCCGCATGTTGCGAATTAATTAAAATCATATCATTATAAAATTTGTAGCCCACTTCTTCACATATCGTAATTGTATCGGGAACAAATCCTTTGTAACTACCGATTTTGTAACTACCTGTCTTTGTCAATTCTCTAATTTCCGATACCACAATTGTAAAAAAGCGGTTTGGTTTTAATTTGTTAAATGTTTGTGTTATTATTGATTTATATTTGTTTAAAAATTTATCATAATCCATATTAGATAAATCATCCACATCATCGGAATATATTTCCAAATCATGATATGGTGGGCAAGTGAAAATGAAATCATATTCTTCATCATTTAGATAATCTAATACCTTATCACTATCACCAACTATCCATTCGGGTTTACTCGATTGCTCTTTGTTTGCTTTTATTTGTTGAAAAGATAAATCGATTCCGGTATAGTGTAAACCCATTTCGGTTGCAACAATACCTCTAACGCTACCACCGGCAAATGGGTCTAATACTTTTCCACCTTTGAGTGCAAACCATTCATATATCTTCTCACAAAGAGTTGCATCGAATACCGAAACTGAATTTTCTTCGGTATCCCAAAAGCGAGATTTAGATATGGTTGCCTCTCTACCTAATTCGGATTTAATCCCATAGGTATTAACCCACCATCGTTTACGGTCTTGCCATTCTTTTGTTCTACTATCTAAAATTGAAAAAGGTTTTATCATCCTTTCAAAATAAACAATATGAAATAAATTGCCATTCGGAAAGCGTGGAAAAGAATAAAAAATCCAAACCCAACGGCAAATATTTTAAATACAAGTTCTAACCAATTTTCTTTTTTCATTATTTAGTTTTATTAAGTCTCATACCATAATCATTAAATTCCTCTTCATTCATATTATGTTCAATAAGTGCTTCATCAATATATTCTTCGGGTAAGTTAGCAACATATCCATCGATATCCTTTTCGCCATCATTATATTCATCCGCTTTATCTAATATAGCAGATTTCCATGAGTGTTCACTATATCCTAATCCTATTACTAATGTGTGGAACGCTTCAATTAATTCATCGATATCCGTATCACTATGGTCTAATTCTACTGATACCTTCGTACCATATTGTTGGCCGGTGATGATTGTTGGAGAAATTTTAGAATTGTACATAACTTAAAATTTGTTTTTTAAATATAAGAAAATTTTTTTGAAATACCAAATCGGTAGATAGATAAAAAAGGCGGTGATGTATAATCCTAATAGAGTACTAATAAGAAAACCATAACCAATTACATATGGGAGTTGTTTTAAAATTTTTTTATTTAGGTTCTTCATTTACTATTTCTGCATTTGGTATATGTCTACAAAAGAATATGAAACCATTATGTCGAAGTGCTTTATCACATAACCAAAAATCTTTTACGGCATCTATATGTTTGATACTTCCATCTTTTACTTTTCGATAGACCCAATATAATTCATCGTTATATGTTATTAACTCTTTATTAAGCATATTATATTATTTCTAATTCATTAAAGAGAATTATATATTCCTACCACTCCTACTATTAACCAAAATATATTGAGTATGATATAAGGTCTATTATCTCTTTCCCACGCACAATAAGTTAATATTAATGCATCGGCAGTATTCCAAATCCACATCCATAAGAATGGGGTATCTTTGCCCATAACAGAAAGTAATCCAAATGCCATTATTCTCATAACAACCCCTATACCTTCCATTATTTCCAATACTTTATCGGATTTTACTAATTTTCCTTTTGTTTGTTGTTTCATAAAATTATGATATTAAATTTCTTATTATAATTGTTAATGATATACAAATCCATATTGTATTAAATGCAATCAATGTAGGCAAATCCTTTCGCATTGATGCCCAAATCAATAATGAAGATGTAAGTAGTGTTAAAAAATGAAATTGCCAAATCTCAATACCAAATACTAAACCTGGAATGATAATAATTGCCTTAGCAAACCATGCGGCAAACTCAATTGTATTATAGTCTGTCCAATAAGTTTTATCTAAAAACATTTTATATCGGTGAAATATTTTACTCCATCCTATAATTGAATATAGAATTCCTATTGTTAATAAAAAGCTGATTGTGTATATCATAAAATTATTTTATTCGTTTACCATTTTTATAAACCCATAATTCATCTACACCTTCTTTGTTGGTGACAATGAAAGTATAAACCTCATCCTTTTTGAATAAGGATTTAATCCAATTCCAAATTTTTTTCATAGAATTAATTTAAACAAATCGGCCCAAATCTTTCTTCGAAAGAAGGAGGAGCTAACAATTGATTTATTTTTTCCTTAACGATATTCATTACCCTTTCGGAATCTTCCCATTCATAATCATTCATTCTTTCGCTGATATATGTGTGAACACATTTCATTATAGCGGGTAAAGGGAGGGATTGTTCCAATAGATACGGAAGTAATTCCTGATTTACTTCTTCATTAAGTTGTTCGTGAGAAACTTTCATACTAATAAATATTAAATTAGTGTAGTACAATCTTCAAACGCAAAATGATAAGCATCGGTAGGATGAATCCCACCATCGATATAATTTTGTGCTTTAGTTTCCACTTCATTTCTCACACCCCACGCGGAGGCCTCTACCAATACCAATTCGATATCCTGTAAATCTCCAATTGTTAAATCATAATTTGTGTTCATAGTTTAAATTTTAAAAAGGTAATTCAATCAAATAGTTATAAATAAAATCCGCAATTTTTTGTGTTATATAATCTATCTTTACTTCATTCTTTTTTAATAGATAAGTGTTAGAAATGCCGGTAGGAGTAATCAATTTGAATTCATAACATCCATCACTATTCTTTTTTCTATTCAATACTCCACTTA
>JACCDX010744558.1_pt1 | contig 30828 bp, 30 predicted proteins | sample 7449681 | NCBI WGS metagenome assembly JACCDX01 (sample SAMN15323450, study PRJNA562643) | freshwater metagenome | isolation source: river surface water | place: USA:Blue River Watershed | collected 2017-08-18
AACCGGGGAGGTTCGGCGCCTGTGAACCGGAGCTCTGGGCCCCTATTGGGGGCCGATTCCCCTCTAAAACCTGCGACTGGGCGTTCTGCGCGCCAGCCGTGGCAGGGACGCTTATGATCTGCCAGTTGAACCGTTCTTCCTGAGAATCCTTGGTGAGAACGAGCTGGGTCAGCACAAATGGCCGACCCCGGTCCACGTTGCCAACAATGACGGCGTGGACCGAATCGCGGCCATCGATCATCTTGTAGCGGTCGAGATAGACACGCGTGTTCGGCTCAAGGCCTTTGGCGATAAGCTGCGGGTTGGCCAACGTATCCTGGACCTTGCCCGCCTGCGACAGACACGGTTGTTGGCCGCGAGCGGTGAGACGCTCCGCGGGCCGTGGCTTCGACGCTAGGGGAGAGTGGAGCTGGAATGGGGAGTCGAACCCCGGTAGCCGCGCTACAAGGGCGGCCTCCTGCCACAGGATTCCGGCGAAAGGGATTAGCAGTCCATCTTATCTGCGAACCAGGCTGTCGCGGCGACAGCAGCGAAAAGAGAAAGCGCCACGCCTATCGGCCCAGCCCAGGCGGTAAGTGCCAGGCTTATGAAGAAGGTCAGGCAAAAGGGGGCGATGAGGGCGACGACTTTCACGCTACTCGACATGGACATAAATCCGTGTCGTGTCAGCAAGTTCGTGGCCCAACTTGAGGCGGATCTCGTCGATCGAGTCGCCCAGCTTGGCCCGCTCGGTGGCGAACGTGTGTCGCAGGGAGTGGAAGGTCTTGCCTTCGACGCCGGCCTTGGCGGCGTGGCGGCGGAAGTAGGTGGACAGCATAGGCCGGCGCTTCACATCGGAAGCCAGCTCGGCCAGGTCGGGGAAGAGGAAGCGGGGATGCCTACCGGGCAAGGCGTCCAGCTTCTTGCGGACAAAGGAGGGCAGGGGCAGGGAGATCCGCCGGTCTACCTTGTCCATCCAGATGGCCACGGCGCTGCGATCCTTGTCGAGGAAGCAGTCGTGCTCGACCATCGCGCAGTCGCCAAGGCGGAAGCCGGTGGCTAGGGACAAGGCGGACATGGCGGCCCAGTCGACGGGCAGATTCTCCAGCAGGAGCTTCACCTCTTCGGGGGTGAACGGCTGGCGCGCGTCGCTCTCCTTCTGGGCGTGGGTGAGATCATTGTAGCGCACGCGGATTGCGGCGGCTGGCGAGCCAGCGACGAGCCCCTTGGCGGAGAGCACGGCGGCGAAGCTCTTGATCGCCTTGAGCCGGGCCATGCGGGTGGCAATGGTGCCGGCCGAGTTGACCCATTGGGTGGCGGCGGTGTCGGTGATGGCCGAGACCGGCCGCGCCTCCAGCCCGGTGTCGCGCAGGAAGGACGCGATCGTGAGCTTGTAGTTGGACCGGGTGGTGGGTTGCAGGCCCACCGTATCCGCCGACCTTGAAGAAAAGCGGACGATCGCCGGCCTGGAGCGCAGCGCGTTCCTCGAGCGGCTGGTGGTGAGCCACCTGGTCTACAACACGCCGATTTACGCCGGTGACCTACCGCAGCACCTCGTGCCCAAGCGCCACCTGCTCGGCGCCGAGAATGCCAAAAAAATGAGCGGCTCCTAAGGAGAAGCCGCTCGATTCGCTACGGGGCCACTACGGCCCCTTTGTAAGTTGTTGATTTAAAAATGGTGGCAAGACCCGGAATCGAACCGGGGACACGTTGATTTTCAGTCAACTGCTCTACCAACTGAGCTATCTTGCCAAGTGCGGCGAACCGCGGGAGAGGGGAGCAAAGGGCGCGCGAAAGCTCCGTCAACGGGAATTTTGGCGCGAAACGAAATTCGTTTCCCCTCAGCCGGCGAGAAGGCCGCGCAGGTCGGCGAGCGTGAGTTTGGCGTTGGCCGCGTCGCTGGCCTCGAACACGTCGGCCAGCAGGCGGCGTTTCTCCTCCTGCAGCACGAGCACCTTTTCCTCCACCGTGCCGGTGCAGATGAGTTTGTAGGTGGTGACGACCTTGGTCTGTCCGATGCGGTGCGCGCGGTCGGTGGCCTGGGCCTCGGCCGCGGGATTCCACCACGGGTCGAAATGCACGACGGTGTCGGCGCCGGTGAGGTTGAGGCCGGTGCCGCCGGCCTTGAGCGAGATGAGGAATACGGGGATGTCCGGGTTTTGCTGATAACGGTCGACCTCGGCCTGGCGTTGTTTCGTCGGCGTGGAGCCGTCGAGATAGCAAAAGGCGATCTGCTGGCGTTCCAGCTCGTCCCGAAGCAGGGCGAGCAGGCTGGTGAACTGGGAAAACACGAGCAGGCGGTGGCCGTCGTCGATCGCTTCGTTGAGCAGCTCGCGGAAGGCCTCGAGCTTGGAGGAGGCGGAGGCCTCGGCCATCTGCTCGACGAGGCGCGGATCGCAGCAGATCTGGCGCAGGCGCAGGAGCTGCGTGAGGGTGGCGATGCGCATCGCGCCCTCGGAGGCGCCGGAGCCGGCGAGCGAGTCGAGCTCCTGCTCGGACTTGCGCTGGTATTCGGCGTAGAGGGCCTGTTGCTCGGAGGTCGGCGCGCAGTAGACGACCTGCTCGATCTTCGGGGGCAGCTCGGTGGCGACGGCGGCCTTGGTGCGGCGAAGGATGTAGGGGGCGGTCTGCTTTTGCAGGCGCTCGTCCTGCCAGTCGCGATCCGCGCTTTTCACGCCGGAGCCCGCGGCGGCGGGGAGCTTGGCGTCGACGTATCCCGGAAGGATGATCTCGAAGAGCGTGCGGAGGTCCTCGAGCGAGTTTTCGACCGGCGTGCCGGTGAGGAAGAGGCGGCTGTGCGCGTGCAGGGAGCGGAGGCTGCGGGCGTTGAGGGAGCGGCGGTTTTTCGCGTGCTGGGCCTCGTCGGCGATCACGGTCGCGAGATCGATCTCGGCGAGCAGCTCCGCGTCGCGCGCGAGCGTGCCGTAGGACGTGATGATCAGGTCGTGGGCGACGGCGGCCTCGGCCGAGACGACGCGTTGCGAACCGTGGTGAACGAAGGCGCGGAGCGAAGGGGCGAAACGCGCTGCCTCGCGGCGCCAGTTTTCCACGAGGGAGGCGGGGCAGACCACGAGGCTGGGGCGGCGTTTCTTTTCGGGCGTGGCGGAGGCGAGGGCGGAGAGGAGCGCGAGGGCCTGGGCGGTTTTTCCGAGGCCCATCTCGTCGGCGAGGATGCCGCCTAGCTCGTGCCGGTGCAGGTGCCAGAGCCAGGCGGCGCCGATCTGCTGGTAGGGGCGGAGGGTGGCGGCGAAGGTCGTCGGGATCGGGGCGGGTTCGAGACGGTCGAGGTTCTTGAGCGCCTCGGCGCGCCGGCGCCAGGCGGAGGGCGGCTGGTAGTCGGGCGAGAGGGTGTCGAGCATCTCCTGGAGCTCCGGTATCCGTGCCGAGGATACGCGCTGGGTGCGGCGCGCGGTGACGGGCGCGGCGGTGCCGCCGGCGAGGGCGGCCTGGGCCCTGGCCAGGCGGTCGAGCTGGTCGGGCGGGAGCAGGTAGATTTTTTTCCCGTCCTCGACGAAGCGCCGGCCGGCGGCGACGGCGGCGCGCAGGTCCTCGTCGCCGACCTTGCCGGCGGAGAGCCCGACGGAGACGGTGAACTCGCCGGAGCCGGCCTCCTCGACCTCGGCGCGCACCTCGGCGGTGGCGAAGACGGCGGAGTGTTTCTCGAAGTTGGGCGTGAAATCGGCGTGGAAGCGCGAGCGCAGCGCGTCGCCGTGGGTGGCGAGAAAGTTGAGGACCTTGTGACGGTCGCGCAGCCACCACTTTTTCGTGGAGGGATCGAGAACGAAGCCGTTGGCGGAGAGCAATTCGCGGGCGGCGGCGTAGGCGGGGTGCTCGCGCGAGGGCAGGGCGATGGCGAGGTAGTGCTCGCTGCCGTCGACGGTCAGCGGGGTGACGGGCTCGTCGCGTGGCGTCAGGCGCGGGGTGCGAACGGAGAGCGAACGAGGGCCGGGGAGCGGCGCCGGAGCGGGCGCGGCCGGCGGAGGAGTGGGCGCGCCGAGGTGTTCGCTGACGCCGCGGAGGCGCGGGCCGATCCAGAGCAGGGTCTTGTCAGGTTCGGCGAGCGCGGCGAACGCGGGCTGGCCGGCGAGGGCGGCGACGAGTTCGCGAAGTTGGGCGCGTGTCACCTGGACAAACGCAGGCGGCACGGCGGCGCCGTTGCAGATTCGCGAGAGGAGGGCCAGCGCGGGCAGTTGCGCGGCGGGCGGAGGGGCGGATGCATCGATGCGAATTTTCAGGGGGATCGCATCGCGCGCGGCGGCGGCGGGCAGATTAGGAGGGAGAAAAAGACGCAACATGCGGAATCGGCGACTTTGACGGAGCAGCGCCGTGGCGGAAGGCTGTTTTTACCGGGTGAAGACGGACCGGGTCTATGACGGGCTTTCGCGAATTACCCGGATGTGTGAATAATTTGTGCGCGGCGACGAAAAGAAGTGGAAATGCCGACTACTTAATAACGGCGCTTGCATGCCATGTCGCCGACACTTCACATTAAATGGCGTTGACCATTATTTCGCCAAGCCTTTGCTTCAAACACCGTCTATGAAAAACATCCTTCGACTGCTCGCTGGTGGTTTCGCCGCCGCTTTCTTCTCCCTTGCCGCCCAGGCGGCCAATCTCGCCCCCGGCGCTTTTTCGGCCGGCACGGTGAAGGGTGATGTTTCCTACAAGCTGGCCGGTTCCGCTCAATATCAGCCCTTGGCGGCTGGTGTGGCGCTTCCCCAAGGCGCGACCATCAAGACCGGCGCGAATTCGTCCGTCTTGATCGTCTTCGGCAGCGGCTCCACCGCCACGCTCGACTCCAATACCGAGGTCGAGGTCACCAAGTTCCTCCAAGACGTGTTCTCCGGTCCGGTTCCCGTGAACGCCGAGCCCTCCGTCTCCGAGACCGAGATCCGTATCATCGATGGCGGTATCACCGCCAAGGTCGCAAAGCTCAAGAAGGGCTCTTCCTTCAATGTTAACTCCCCGGTCGGCGCCGCCGGCGTGCGTGGCACCGTCTTCAAGTATGCCTACTCCAGCGCCCGTGGCGAAGCCACGCTCCAGGTGACCGAGGGCGGCGTGCTCTTCGTCGAGAAGGGTGGCAAGTCCACGCTCGCCGAGGCCGGCAAGAAGGTGAAGGTCACCTTCACCAAGGACGCCGAGGGTAACGTGACCTCCGCCACGCTTGATCTTTCCGACCTCACCCCGGCTGAAGCCGCGGCTGTCTCGGCGGTTGTCGGTGGCACGGTCACGAATGCGGGCGGCACCGTTACGACGGTCAGCCCCACCACGGTGGTCATCACCCCGGTCGACGTGTCGCAGGTCAGCTCCGAGTAAGCGGTCTTCACGACTGGCGAATGTTTTTCAGGCTCCCCTCTTTCGAGGGGGGCCTTTTTGTTTTGTGCGTTTCGCCCGCTTGTGAGGCTAACGCCGGGCGACGCGGTGTGCGCAGGTTCAAATAAACGAGGTAAATGTGTCCGGTTGGTTTAAAAAACTGGAGAGCGTTTGGGGGCGTGGACTGGATTGGATCCAGTGAGGTGCCGTTTTGATGTAGGTGGGGTGAACGAATCTCGGGCTTGGACGAAATCGATCAGCTTTTCGGTCTCGGCGTTGCCGGCGGGGCCAGCGTTGGGAAATCACAGACGATGACTTCACGGTCTCGTTTTCGCCGCCATGAGCCGGTGCCATCGCGTGATGGAACGGGGTGGGGCGATGCAGCCCTTTGGCTGCGGCGACAACTTGAACTGGAGCCGGACTTATTCCGGCGCTCCGGAAAGCGCCGCCCGTGCGGCGGCCTCTTCGGCCGCTTTTTTGGAGGGACCCCGTCCTTCCCCCAGCAGCCGATCCGCGATGTATACCCGCGCACTGTATTCGCGGTCGTGGTCGGGACCTTGGGCGTGAACGGTTTCGTAGCGCAGGGCACCGAGTTCACGGGATGCCTGGATGCGTTCCTGCAGGCGTCCCTTGGGATTGTCGATCACGCTGCCGGCTGTGATGCGGGCCTCGAGCGGGCCGTAAAACCGAAGAACGAGCGCGCGCGTGGCCTCCAGTCCCGCGTCGAGGTAGAGGGCTCCGATCAACGCTTCCAGCGCGTCTTCCAGATTGGACGCGCGCGTGCGTCCGGACGGGGTGTTTTCGCTGCCGCCGAGTGAAAGCGCGGAATCGATGCCGAGTTCCAATGCTATCCCGGACAGGCAACGGCCTTTGGTCAGGATGGACCGTCTGCGACTGAGCGCCCCCTCCTGATCGCCGGGATAGAGGCGGAAAAGCTCGTCGGTCACGATGAGCTGGAGGACCGCGTCGCCAAGGAACTCCAGCCTTTGATTACTCTGACCGGCCTCGGGGTGTTCGTTGTAATACGAGGGGTGGGCGAGCGCTTCGCGAAGCAGCGCGGGGCGCGCGAACACGTGGCCGAGACGTGATTGCAGGATCGCAGGGGAATCCATTTCGAAAAGCGGTTGCCTAGTCGGTCAGCCGACGAATGCCGGTTTGATCGAGCTTGGATAGGTGGTCCGAGATGGGTCGTCCGTCGAGCACGAGGTCGGGGGCGATATCGCGAAGGGGCGCGAGGACGAAAGCCCTTTCCTGCATCGCGGGATGGGGGATCGTGAGCCTGCCCTCGCGGATGATCGATTCGCCGTGGAGCAACAGATCGAGGTCGAGCGTGCGCGGCCCCCAGCGTTCGCGCCGGACGCGGCCGCGGGATTGTTCGATCGCGAGCAACTCGTCGAGCAGGGCGAGCGGCGGGAGTTCCGTGTCGAGGGCGGCCGCCGCGTTGAAATAATTCTGCTGGCCGGGAGGGCCGAAGGGAGGCGTCTCGAAGATCGCGGATCGGGCGAGGAGTCGCGTGCCGCGGAGCCGCGAGAGGGCGGAGAAAGCGGCCTCGAGGTGTTCACGACGATCGCCCAGGTTCGAGCCCAGGGCGACGTAGGCGATGCGGCGGTCGTCGGTCGGCACGTCGGGAGGTTGTCGAGGCGGGGGCCGGTTTATTGACGCGCCAGGCTGGCGGTGATGGCCACGCCGTCATGGATCCCGGGAATCGGGGCGTGGGGCTTGTGGACCGTGACCGTGGCCGATTTCACCCGCGGATGGGCGGAAAGGACGGACGAGAGAATGTGGTTGGCGAGCGTCTCGATCAGGGCGAAGCGTTCGTTGACCACGATGTCCTGACAAAGCGAATACACGTCGGCGTAGTTCACCGCATGCGCGAGATCGTCGGTGGCGGCGGCTTGCGCGATGTCGACGACAAGGTCCAGGTCGATGATCCATGGTTGTCCCAGGACGGCTTCCTCGGGCAGGACTCCGTGGCGTCCATGGAAACGCATTTTTTTTAGTTGGATCGTCGCGAGCATGTCCAATGGCCGCAAAGAGGCGGGATGGGCGCAAAAAGAAACGTAGCGGGTGGCGATTCAGGCGGGCACCGCGGCCATGCGCGGGCGGGGGATGATGATGAAGCCGTCGGCCGGAGAGCCGTGGGCCTTGAACTCTCCGCGGGCAAAGGCGGAGGCGGCGAGGGCACAGAGGAGCGCGTCGAGCTCGTCCATCGTCTCGACGCCCGTGACGGGGATTCCCGCTTCGCGGAGCAGTCCGGCGCGAAGACGCATTTTCTCCTTTGCCGAGACGATGGTGCCACCGAGGGCGCAAGCGACCGCATGGGGGAATGTCTCCACGCAGCACGGTCCAGCGAAGGCCCCGCCGGGATAGAGCGGATACGCGGGGCGCAGCGCGGAAAAGAGCGCCGCGCCGGGAAGCATCCAGGCGTAGAACGGGTGGGACCTGGCGCGCTCCTCCGTCGGCGTGTAGTAACAGGCGACGCCCAGCGCGGCGAGGGCGCGCTCGGCGGAGCGGGCCTTGGCGGGAGGGGGCTCGCGCCAGCGAGAGGGGGCGTCGATCGCGATCGTTTCCGGGTTTCGGTCGACACACCAGGTGGCGAGGGCGGCGGGATCGCGTTCGCGGCGTTGTTCGATGATCTCGGCGCCCGCGAGGAGGACGGCGTGAAAACCCTTCGCGGAACCGCCGACGTCGATGCCGACCACCCGCGGGGCGGCGCGGCGGGCGTCGAATGTTTCGGACGCGCCGGGGCGGGGCGCGGTTGCGGTCATGCGGTCGGTGAGGCGGGGCTTAGCGCGGCGGCCACGAGGGCGGCGCGACGATTGGCCCGCACGTCGTGGACGCGGTGGATCCGCACGTTTTGCGCGACGGCGAGGGTGGTGGCCGCGAGCGTGGCCTCCAGGCGGTCGGCGGGGGTGGCGAGCTCGGGGAGCAGATGGCCGAACACGCTTTTCCTGGAAACACCCAGGAGCACCGGTTGTCCGAGCGCGTGCAGAGCGTCGAGGCGGCGGAGAAGACAACTGTTTTGCGCGGGCGTTTTGCCGAAGCCGATTCCGGGGTCGATGACGATGCGGTCGCGCGGAACGCCGGCGGAGACGGCGATCTCCACGGACCGGCGCAAAAACGCCAGCACGGCGGGCAACGGATCGCTGGCGAGGGGCGACGCGGGATGGGTTTCGGCGGTTTGGAGCAAGGCGGGGTCGTTGTGCATCAGGACCAGCGCGGCGCCGTGTCCGGCGGCGAGGCGGGCGAGGGCGGCGCCTCCGGGGCCTTGCAGTCCGTGAATGTCGTTGAGGATGTGGACTCCGGCTTCCAGCGCGGCGGCGGCGACCCCGGGCTTGTAGGTGTCGATCGACAGCGGGAGCCGGGGGAACTCGGCCGCGAGGGCGCGAATAAGCGGCGCGGTGCGCGCGATCTCCTCGGTTTCGGAGATCTCCACGTAGCCGGGGCGGGTGGATTGTCCGCCGATGTCGAGAAGGTCGGCGCCTTCCTCGACGAGTCGCCGAGCGTGCGCGAGGGCGGTGTCGAGCGAGGGAAGCCGGCTCTCGGGGTGGAAGGAGTCGGGCGTCGTGTTGACGATGCCCATGATGCGGGGCGCGCCCAGGTCGAGCGCAAGGTCGCGGCAGGAGATCGACGCAGGGAGGTTCACGTTGGGCGGAGCGGGGGCGGCGTCAGGGCGACGAGGCGAGCGGCGGCGACGGACGCGCGGAGGGTTAGTTGGACGCGGGCAGATAGTCGGTGCTCATCACCGCGGAGACTTTGAGCGCGTCGGGCGGGGTGAGTTTCAAGTCCTCGAGAATTTTGATCTGCGCGGCGAAGCGGGCAGGGTCGAGGCGTCCGATCCGAGCGGAGTCGGAGGCGTCGCGGCCGACGACGAGCTTTTCGTCGACGATCATTTTTCGGGAGAAGGCGAGGTAGGCGTCGGTGTTCTTGTCGTTGGCCTGTTTCATCGCCTCGTGCGCGGGCGTCGGGTCGCCGTGAAGGTAGTCGTCCCAGCCGCGGACGTAGGCGGCGAGGAAGGCGCGAAGGGCGCCGGGGTTTTGCCTCGCCCACGTCGGGTTGGCGATCAGCACGCCATAGGAGTCGTAGCCGGCGTCCCACGCATAGAGGTGGCGCGGGGCGGGCGCGCCGCCTTGGGTGATGAAGTAGGGTTCGGCGATGTAGTAACCCTGTTGGATGAAATTTTTGTCGGCGATGAAGTTGGAGACGGAAAAGTTGAAGGGGATGATGGTGAAATCGATGGCGTATTTCTGCTTCAGATAGTCGAGGAAGACCCAGCCAGGGCGGGCCATGATCTTGCGGCCGTTCAGGTCCTTGAAGTCGCGGACGGGGTTCTCGGCGTGGAGGAGGAACACGGACGGATCGTTTTGGAAAACGGCCGCGACCTGGAGGAGCGGGAGACCTTTGTGGGCGTCGAGAAGGGTGGTGACGCTTTCGCCCTGCCCGAGCTGGGCCTGGCCGGTGGCGACTCGTTGATTGACGAGGGCGTTGGGCCCGCCAGGGACGAGGGTCACGTCGAGACCGGCGTCGCGGAACCAGCCGCGGGCCTGGGCTTGATAAAGTCCGCCGTGCTCGGGCTCGGGAAACCAGTCCAGCTGGACGGTGATCGGGACGGGTTTCGTCGCTTCGGCGGCGGCGGGGTTTGTCGCGGCCTCCTTTTTCCCGCAGGCTGCAAGCGAGAGGATCGCGACGAGGGAGGCGGCGAAGCGGGGCAGGGAGGCGGCGTTCATTTTTCGGAAGGGGAGTAGCTGTCGTGCCAGCGGTGCAGCACGAGCCAGGAGAGCGCGGTGACGACGGCGACGAGGGCGAAGCCGAGCGCGCAGCCGGTGATCGCGGTGGCGTAGAGGGCGGGGATCTCGTTGCGCGCGCTGAAGAGCAGGGCGGTGATGCCGAGGCCGGAGCGTCCGCCGCTGCTGGTGCCGACTAGATAATCCGCGGTGAGGGCTCCGATGGGCGCGAGGATGGCGGCGATGCGCAGGCCGGCGAAAAAGTAGGGAAGCGCGGCGGGGGCTCGGAGGAGGATCAGTTCCTGCCAGCGAGCGGCGCGACCCATGCGAAACAGGTCCAGATGGGCGCGCTCGACGGAGAGCAGACCTTGGGTCGTGTTTACGACCAGGGGGAAAAAGGTGATAAGAAAGGTGACGATGACGACGCTCGGCGCACCGGGGCCCACCCAAAGAATCAGGATGGGGGCGATGATGATCACGGGGATCATCTGGAGACCCATCAAGTAGGGGTAGAGGGTGATGCGGACGAGCGAGGAGCTCGCGAGCAGGAGGGAAAAGAAGGCGGCGGCGGCGGCGGCGAGCGCGAAGCCCGCGATGGCCGCGAAAGCGGTGTGGCGGGCGGCGACAAGGAGGGTTGCACCGTGGATCCGGAAGGCCTCGCCCAGTTGTGGAAGGCCCGGGAAAAGGAAACGGCGCTCGGGCGGCAGCGCCTGGTGCAGGGCTTGCCAGCCGGCAAGCAGCAGGGCGGCGAGCGCGAGGGGAAGGAGCCAGCGAAGGAGTCGCGGGTTCATGCCGGGGTATTCGGGCCGGCCTCGGGATCGACGGCGCGGAGGCGGGCGGACACGTCGGCGACGAGGCCGAGGTAGGCGGGGGCGCGGCGGGTGTGATGATCGCGCGGATAGGAGAGGTCCACGCGGAGGTCGTGCGCGATCCGGCCGGGGTGGGGCGCGAGGACGAGGATGCGCGAGGCGAGGAAGACGGCTTCGGAGACGGAGTGGGTGACGAAGAGGGCCGTCCAACGCTGGCGCTCGTGGATGGCGAGCAGCTCCTCGCCGAGCCGGTCGCGGGTCATTTCATCGAGCGCGCCGAAGGGCTCGTCGAGCAGGAGCACGCGAGGCTCGGTCGCGAGGGCGCGGGCGAGGGAGACCCGCATGCGCTGACCGCCGGAGAGCTGGCGCGGATAGGAGCGGGCGCGGTCGGCGAGGCGCACGAGCGAGAGCGCGGCGTCCCGGCGTCGCGCGCGTTCGGCCGCGGGAACGCGTCTGAGGCGGAGGAGCGTTTCCACGTTGGCGTCGACGCGCAGCCAAGGCAGGAGGGTCGCGTCCTGGAACACGTAGGCCAGGTCGTCGCCCCGCCCGGGGGGATGGCCGTCGACTGAGATTTGGCCCGAGATCGCCTGATCCAGGCCGGAGAGGAGGCGGAGGAGCGTGGATTTTCCGCAGCCGGAAGGGCCGAGGATCGCGACGAATTCGCCCGGGGAGATTTCCAGATCGATCGAGGCGAGCACGGGCGCGGCGGACGCGCCGAAGCGCTTGGAGACGTTTTCCAAGCGGATGGCGGGCGCCGAGGCGGCCGTGGTCGTCGGTTCGGTAGGGACGGGGGGCAAGGCGAAGCGGGACGGGACCTTAAGGGAGACGGCGAGGAGGCGAGCGCAATCCTTGGACGCAAAAAACCCGCGACCGGAAAGGTCGCGGGTTTTTGCAGGCTGTTTGAGCCGGGATCGACTTCAGGCCTTCTCGACGAGACCGGCCTTGATGGCCTTCACGGAGACGAGCATGCGCTTCACGCCGCCGTTGGCGAGCTTCACGCGGATGCGCTGAAGGTTGGGCTTGAAGGTGCGGGGGGTCTTCTTGGTGACGTGCGTGCCGATGCCGCCGCTCTTCTTGGACTGACCCTTGCGGTGAATGATGGAACCCTTGGTGGGGCGTTTGCCGGTGATAGCGCAGATGCGAGCCATGGTGATGCGTGGGTTGAGTTAAAAGGTTCAGAGAAAGGGCGGCGGGGTGGGGGTGTGCAAGGGAAAAGACGAAGTAGCGCGCGGGAGGAGGCGGGGCCGATCAGGTTCGACGACGCCTGCTCAAGCCGAAACCGAGGGCGGCCAGGCCTGTCAGGAGCGAAACGGCGGCGGGCTCCGGAATGGAACTGGTTGCCCACGAAAGGCCGTAGCTCACGTGGTCGTTGATCGCCGGGTCGAGGTCGTAGACGAACTTGTCGAAGCGGACGCGCAGGGCGTAGCGGGCTCCGGGCGCGATGGCGAAACGCAGAAACTCGGTGTTGTCGTAGGCGGTGCGGGATGCCGCAAGGAGGGCGGAGGGAGTGTCGCCGATGCTCACGGACCACACCTCGAGATCGAGATCGGCGAAACTGCCGTAGACGGTCTCGCCGGTGGCGGAGTTGAAGGAATCGTCGACGAACCAGTTAAGCGAGACGGCCAGTTCCGAGGGGCCGATGCTGCCGGTGAGATCGATGACGTAGTCGTTGTTTCCGCCGAGGCCGACGGAACCGAAGTCCCAGCCGGAGGGCTGCAAATCGGCGCCGCCCCCGAGGCCGGGGACGTCGGCGGTGCCCAGGGCGTAAACCAGCGCGGCGCGGCCCACGGCGAAGGCGCCGGCGCCGGCTCGGTAGTCGAGCGCCTGGGTGGTTACGAGCGCGCCGCCGGAGACGGCGCGCTGGCCGTTGTCCCAACCGTCGGTGCGGAGGGATGTCGCCATGATCAGCGAGCGGATCACGCGGGTGTCGAGGGCGGCGCCGAGGCGCTCGGCGTTGGCCGCGCCGGAAAAGTGGTCGCGGGCCACTTCCTTTAGGAGGCCCACCCCGCCGGCGACCACGGGGGAGGAGAAGCTCGTGCCGCTCGCGGTGAAATTGAAATAGAGATTGTTGGCGGGGTTGTCGATGCCCGCCTGGATCAGGAGGGGTTCGAGCCCGCCGCCGCGTTGAAGGTAGGCGGCGAGAAAGAGGTTTTCGCCCGGCGCGGAAAGGTGGACCGCGGTGCGAGCCTCGGGGATGAGCGTCTGGGTGGCGGGATCGTAGAAGGCCACCGGGCCGCCGGACGAGAAGCTGGACGGCGTGAGCCAGGCGGCGCCGCCGAGGGAGCCGACCGAGATCACGTTGGGCGAGGATGCCGGGCCCCCGACGTGGTTGACGCCGTAGCCGGAGTTGCCGGCGCTGAAGACGGCGGCCACCGTGGGGTTCTGGGCGGCGAGTCCGGTGATGGTGCGCGTCTCGGCCGCCTGGTAGGTGGGATCGTCGAAGCCCCAGCTGCTGTTGATCACGTCGGCGCGGGCTCCGCCGGTGGCGGGGTTCGTGCCTGTGAAAAACGCGACGTAGGGCGTGCGGAAGGACTCGTCGGTGATCTCGAAGGAGCCGGCGTTTTCCACGGTTTTGTCGAAGCTGGTCGCGATGGCGCCCGACCAGAGCGCGGCGCGGGGGGCCATGCCGATCCCGTAGGTCGTGTAGGAGTCCGGCGTGCCGGCGCTGTTGCCGCCACCCAGCACGTGGGCGACCATGGTGGCGTGAAAATCGGTCTCGCCGAGCTCGGTGCCGGCGGCGTCGGCGTTGAGAAAGAGATAGGGAGGGAGGGCGGAGCCGCCCGCGCCGCTGCGCTCGAAGACCTCGTGCCCGGACCAAAAGTGGCCGGCCTCGACGTTGGCGATGACCACGCCTTCGCCCCAGTAGCCGCTGCTCCAGAGCAGGTCGGCGCCGACGGCGTAGTTGACCAGTTCGGGGGCGGTCTCGGAGCCGCCGAGAAACTGGAGGGTCGCCGCCCGGCCGATTTGAGCCTGAATCAGGCAAAGACCGGTGGCGACAAGGGTGCGGGTGAGGCGGGACATGCGGGGTAGAGGGAGGAGTCGGGCAAAGCCGGCGGCTCGCGTCAAAGGTTCGTGAGCCGGTGAAGTTCCTCAGGCCGAAGCGGCGGGGGCGCCGTGCTTGATGGCGTGCAGGACCTGGAACTTTTGCCCCATCTGCGCCGGGTGGAGCAGGTGCATGAGGGCGCGTTTTCGGGGACTGGCGATCGAGGCGCGGGCCTCGGCGGCGAGCGTGGCCGCGATCACGTCGCCGGCGTGATGAACGAAAAAACTCTCCTGCGACACGACCCGGGGAGGACGGCCGGCGGGCGAGTGGGCGGACAAGGCCTCGACGAGCCAGTCCCAGCAAACGTGCGCGGTCAGGTCCTGTTCGCCGGGGCGGGCGAGCAGGTCGTTGGACTGGCTGTGCCGATGGTAGGCGCGGACGGTGCCAGCGGGGACGGAGTGGGCGAGCTCGGGGAAGCTCTTCCCGTAGTCGAAGGCGACGAAGAGGCCTTGCCAGGGCTCGGCGGCGAGCCGGCCGGCGAGCTCGGCGGCGGCGAGCGGGGCGTCGAAACAGTAGCCCTCCGGCGTGTCCGCGAGCGGCGGTAGGGCGCCCAACGTGTCGGCCGGCGCGTCGCCCAGCTCGAACTCGACCAGGGTTTGGGCGTGCTCGTCGAGCCGCACGCCGAGCTCGCGCCAGCTTTCGGCGCGGCGCACGAAGCGCCGGACGGGCTGGGCGTCGAAAAGCTCGTTGGAAAACACCACGCAGGGCCCCTCGAGCCCGAGGGCTTCACCGACGCGGAGGGTATGCGCGGAGGCGAAGGGATGCGCGCCGACGCCGGCGAGGACGCCTCCGGAGGGCTCGGCGCCGATCTCCACGAAGCGATGCGAGGCGGGATCCCGCCCCGCCGCGCGGAGCAGCCCTGCGCAGGCGGCCGCGACGAGTTCGCCAAAAAGCGGGCCCAGGCTGGTCGCGGTATAAAAGTCCGCCGAGCGGTCGCGCCCGACGCGGAGCCGGTCGCGGCGGTAGTAGCCCAGCTCCGGATCGTAGAGGGCGAGACGCATGAAGGCGTCGAACCGAAGCGCCGACGCGGGGCCGGCCTCGCGTCGGAAGGCGGCGAGAAACTCGGGGGACGGGCGATCGGGGGCGGAGACGGACGTAGCCATTTACAAGCGAGGACGCTTGGGCACAGTGCGCCGCATGTTAAAGCGGATTGTGAGCATCGGATTCGGCGTCATCGCCGGCTACCTCATGACGTTGGGCGTCGTGCAGGTGGTGGCCGCCTGGGGGCTTTGGCCGGATCGCGAGACGAGCCAGGCGGCCGAGCAGGTGACCCAGGTCATGCGTCTGCTCAACCGCCACTATGTCGACGCCAACGCGGTCGGCGGCGCCAAGCTCGCGGACCGCGCCATCGAGAGCATGGTCGGCGCGCTCGATCCCTATTCGCAGTTTCTTCCGCCCAAGGCCTACGCGCATCTCGAGGAGGAGGTGGACGGCTCGTTCGGCGGGATCGGTGTGCAGGTGGAGGAAGTGGACGGACGCATCGTGGTCGTCGCCCCGATCGCCGGCACTCCGGGCGAACGCGCGGGCATCTTGCGCGGCGACGTGCTGGTCGGGGTCGACGGCGCCGACGTGCGCGGCCTGAAGCTCGAGGAGTTCATCGGAAAACTGCGCGGCAAGCCCGGAAGCTCCGTGACGGTCGGCATCGAGCGCGGCCTGCCCCCGCGCGAGATCGAGTTCAAGCTCAAGCGCGAGGTCATCCAGGTGGAGAGCGTCCGCGACGCGAAGCTGCTCGACGACGGCGTGGGCTACGTGCGCGTGACGATGTTCGCGGAGAAGACGGGCGCCGAATTCAAAGCCGCGGTGAATAAGCTGCGCGAGGAGGGCGCCCGGGCGCTCGTGATCGATTTGCGCAACAATCCCGGAGGGCTGCTCACCGCCGCCGTCGAGGTGGTCGAGCCCTTTTTCCCGCGCGGCGAACTCGTCGTCTATACGCAGGGGCGGAAGGAGGATGATCGCCTGGAGCTGCTCTCGAAAAATGGCGACGATCCCTGGCGGGTTCCGATCGCGGTGCTGGTCAACGGCGGCAGCGCCAGCGCGGCCGAGATCGTGGCCGGCGCCTTGAAGGACACCCGGCGCGCCGTGCTCGTGGGCGAGAAAACCTTCGGCAAGGGTTCGGTGCAGACCATCTTTCCGATCAAGGGCCGCTCCGCCTTGCGCCTTACCACGGCGCGCTACTTCACGCCCTCGGGCGTCACTATCCATGAGAAAGGCATCCAGCCCGACCTGCGCGAGGCGATGACGCCGGAGGAGGAGAAGGCGGTGTTCCTGCATCGCCTCCGCCCCGACATCGACGATCCGGAGGTGTTCAAGGAGCGGTTTGGCGTCTCCATGGTCGAGGATCGGCAGCTGGCCGCGGCTTTGCGCGTCCTGCTCGCCCGGCTCTCGGGCCAACCGTTTCCCGTCGGACAAGACGACGGATCGTCCGCGTCCCCCTACGCGCCCTCCGCCGCGGCGGCCGGCGTCGCCGAGCCCGCGACGCCCGAGGAGGTCCGGCCGTGATCCTCGCGCTTGAAACCTCCTGCGACGAAAGCGCCTTGGCTTTGTTCGACCCGGGCCGGGGCTTGGTCGCCGAATGGGTCCATAGCCAGATGGCGATCCATGAAAGGCACGGCGGCGTGGTTCCCGACCTCGCGACGCGCGAACACCTGCGCACCGTCGAGCCTCTGCTCGCGCGGGCTCGCGAGGCGTGCGACGGCTTCGGGAGCGTCTCCGAGGTCGCGGTCACGCAGGGGCCCGGACTCGCCGGTTGCCTCGCCATCGGTCTCGCTTCGGCCAAGGCCCTGGCTTTCGCGCTGGGGCGGCCGCTCAAGGGCGTGAACCATCTGCGCGGCCACGTCTGGTCGCCTTTCATCCCTTTGCACGCCGAAGCGCCGGCGGCCTTCGACGAGCGCGTGCGGTCGCTGCTTCCCCATCTCGCGCTGGTGGTTTCGGGCGGCAACACCCTGCTTGCGGTATTGGACGAGAAACGCGCCATCACCGTGCTTTCCACGACGCGCGACGACGCCGCCGGAGAGGCCTTGGACAAGGGCGCGAAACTCCTCGGTCTCGGTTATCCCGGCGGCCCGTTGGTCGAGCGACAGGCCGCGGCGGGCGGGCGCCCCGACGCCTACGATTTTCCCCGCGGACTGGGTCCTCGCGACGAACTCGATTTCAGCTTTTCGGGGCTCAAGACCTCGCTCCGCTACCAACTCGAGAAAATGACCCCGGAGCAGATCGCCGCGGAAACGCCGCACCTTTGCGCGAGTTACCAGCAGGCGGTGATCGACGCGCTGACGCGCAAGGCCCGGGCCGGGTTGCGACGCGGGGCGGGCGAGGGCCTGCCGTTCCGCAGCATCGGGCTTTCCGGCGGGGTGGCCAACAACAAGGTCTTGCGAACCGCCTTCGCCGAACTCGCCGCGAAGGCGCGTATCCCCTTGCTCGCGGCGGAACCGCGCCACACTGGCGACAACGCCGGCATGATCGCCTTCGCCGCCTGGGCCGATCCCGCCGCGCGCGCGCAGGCTGCCGAGGCCGGGGCCGCCTCGCTTGAGATCCAGCCGGGCTGGGAGCTCACCCACGCCTGAGCAGGGGCGACTTTTCTCCCTCGGACCGTGTCCGCCTTTCGCGTTGCCGGGCGCCCGGCGGGCCGGTCTGCTCCCCGGTTTACGATCCCTTTTCCCAACATGGCGAAATCTTCCCAAGCCTCCTGGGGCGGCCGTTTTTCCGCCGGCCCCGCCGACCTGATGCTCCGCTTCAGCGAGTCCGTGTCCTTCGACAAGCGACTCGCTCCCTTCGACATCGCCGGCAGCATGGCCCACTCCGCCATGCTCGCGCACGTCGGGCTTATCACCAAGAAGGAGCGCGACTCCATCCACGCCGGGCTCGCCGAAATCCTCGGCGAGATCGAGGCGGGCAAGTTCACCTGGAGCATGCAGCTCGAGGATGTTCACATGAACATCGAGCAGGCGCTGACCAAGCGCGTGCCCGCCGCCGCCAAGCTCCACACCGCGCGCTCGCGCAACGACCAGGTCGCGACCGACATGCGCCTCTGGTTCAAGTGGGCCTGCAACCAGGTTCTCGCCCGCCTGCGTCTCGCGCAACGCGCGTTGCTCGAACTCGCGCAACGCGAAGGCGCCACGCTCATTCCCGGCTACACGCACCTCCAGCGTGCGCAGCCCGTGCTGCTCGGTCACCACCTGCTCGCCTGGCTCGAGATGCTCGAGCGCGACCACGCCCGCTTCACCGCCGTCGCCAAGCACGCCAACTGGTGCCCGCTCGGCTCCGGCGCCATCGCCGGCACCACCCTCCCGATCGACCGCGAGTTCACCGCCAAGGCGCTCGGCTTCGTCGACGAGAAGGGCCGCCCGCGCGTCTCGCAAAACTCCATGGACACCGTCGCCGACCGCGACCTCTTCCTCGAGTTCGCCGCCGCCGCCGCGATGTTCGGCGTGCACGCCTCCCGCATCGCCGAGGACCTCATCCTCTGGTCGAGCAGCGAGTTCAAGTTCGTCGACCTGCCCGACGCCTTCTGCACCGGCTCCTCGCTCATGCCGCAGAAGAAGAATCCCGACTCCTGCGAGCTCCTGCGCGGCAAGTCCGGCCGTCTCGTGGGCAACCTTTCCGCGCTCCTCACCATGGTGAAGGGCCTGCCGCTCACCTACAACCGCGACCTCCAGGAGGACAAGCCGCCGGTCTTCGACAGCTTCGACACCACCGCGATCTGCGCCGAGGTGCTCGCCGGCACGCTCGAGGGCATCAAGGTCAACCCCGAGCGCTGCGCCGCCGCCGTGGCCGATCCCGCGCTGCTCGCCACCGATCTCGCCGACTACCTCGTCGAGCGCGGCGTGCCTTTCCGCGAGGCGCACCACGCCGTGGGCGCGGTCGTGAAACTCGCCGAGCAGCAGGGCAAGCCGCTCAACAAGCTCGCCACCGCAGACGTGAAGGCCTGCCACCCCGGCTACGGCGACGACTGGGCGAGCGTCTTCGACCTCAAGCGCGCGATGGCCAAGCGCACCGGCACGGGCATGCCGAGCCCCGCGCAGTTCAAGAAGCAGCTCGCCCGCTGGGCCAAGGTGCTCGCGACGAAGTAAACCCGGTGTTCTCCGAATAAAACGCAGGCAAACGCCGCGCCGATCCGGGCGCGGCGTTTTTGTTGTCCGTCGCGAGCGCCGATCTCATCTGGATGAAGGTGGAATGGCGCGGCCGCGCCCTTGCTTGATTGCCCTGAAGTCCAAAACAGACCGCTCACCTTTCCGCTTCCAATGACCTTTCCTCCGGTCGCTTTTCGCCTGGTCCTGCTGGCTTTCGTTTTTTCGACGGCGGCGCGCGCCGCGGATTTGCAGGTTTTCGCCGCGGCGAGCCTGGCCGACGCGCTCCGGGAAATCGCCCAAACCTACGAAACGGCCTCCGGCGACACTCTCGTCCTCAACCTCGCCGCATCGAGCACGCTCGCCCGCCAGATCCGGGAAGGCGCGCCCGCCGATTTGTTTTTCTCCGCCGACGAGGCGAAGATGGACGAGCTGGCCAAGGCCGGCCTGATCCGCTCCGACACGCGGCGCACGCTGCTCGGCAACACGCTGGTCGTCGTGACGCGCGCGGACTCGACCGCCGGGTTCGCCGCGCCCGCCGATCTGGCGAAGCCCGCGCTCGGCCGTCTCGCGCTCGCCGAGCCGCGGACCGTGCCCGCGGGGATCTACGCGCGGGAGTGGCTGCACGCCGCCGGTCTTTGGGCGGGGCTCGCCGACAAGGTGGTGCCGACCGAAAACGTCCGCGCCTGTCTCGCCGCGGTCGAGTCGGGCAATGTCGACGCCGGGATCGTCTACAAGACCGACGCGCTCATCTCCAAAAAGGTGAAGATCGCCTTCGAGGTGCCCGCCGCCGACGGGCCTGTGATCCGCTATCCGCTCGCGGTGCCGAAGGATGCGTCCCATGCCGAGGCCGCGCGTCGCCTGGTCGTGTATCTCGCCTCGCCCGAGGCGATGTCGGTCTTTGCGAAATACGGGTTTCTCTCCGCGCGCTGATCGGCTTGGTTGGCGCCGTCGATGGCATCGGAACTCTGGCATATCACGGCTTTCACGGCGGGCGCGGCGGCGCTGAGCACGCTCCTGATTTTGCCGCCGGGGCTGGCGTTGGGCTGGTTGCTGGCGCGTCGTTCCTGGCCGGGCAAGGCGGTCGTCGAAACGCTGGTGGCGCTGCCGCTCGTGGTGCCGCCGGTCGCGACCGGATTGGTGCTGCTCAAGCTCTTCGGGCGCCGCGGGCCGCTCGGCGGGCCGCTGCACGAGGTTTTCGGCGTCGAGATCGCGTTCACCTGGCTGGGAGTGGTGCTGGCCGGGGCGGTGATGGCCTTTCCCTTGCTCGTGCGGGCGGCGCGCGTGGCGTTCGAGGAGGTGGACACGCATCTGGAGGACGTGGCTCGCGCGCTCGGCGTCGGCGGCTGGCGGGTGTGGTGGCGCATCACCCTGCCGCTCGCCCGACGCGGTCTGGCCGCGGGCGTGCTGCTCGCGTTCGCCCGCGCGCTGGGGGAATTCGGCGCCACGATCATGCTCGCGGGTTACATCCCGCGGAAAACCGCCACGCTCGCGTCGTCGATCTACCACGAGGTGCAACTCGGTCGCGATTCCGAGGCGTTCGTCCTGCTCGCGATCTCGGCGCTCATCGCCTTCGCGGCGGTGGGCGCGGGCGAGTGGTTTGTGCGGCGCGGGCGGTGAGCCTCGCGACAAGGCGGATGGCCGACGCGCGCGGAGCTTGCGGGCCGGCGGCTTTGCGCTGTGTTCTGGACCGCCTTTCCATGCCGCTGAAAATCCATGTCCTGCCCGCCGGGCCCATCGAGACCAACGCCTATCTGCTTTGCGACGCCGCGCGCGGCGAGGCGGTGTTGGTCGACGCGCCGGGAGACGTGTGGTCTCTCGTGCAAGGTTTGCTGGAGCGCGAAGGCTGCAAGTTGACCGAGCTCTGGATCACCCACGGCCACTGGGACCACATGCAGGGCGCGGCGGAGGTGGCGCGTGAGACCGGCGCCAAGGTGAGCGCGCATGTCGACGACAAGATCCTGCTCGAGACCCCGGGCGTGATGGAGGTCTTTCTGCCCGGCACGATCCGTCTGGCGCCGGTGAAGACCGATCGTTGGGTGAACCAGGGCGACGAGATCGAGGCGCTCGGGCGCAAGTGGGAAGTCCGGCATGTGCCGGGGCATTGCCCCGGCAGCGTGTTGTTCTGGTGCGCGGCGGAGGGCGTGGCGTTCTCGGGCGACGCGATTTTCCAAGGCGGCGTGGGGCGCACGGATTTCCCCGGCGGCAGTTTCGCCGTGCTGGAAAGATCGATACGCGGACAAATCTACACGCTGCCCGAAAAAACGGTGCTGTTTCCCGGCCACGGCGAAACCACCGACGTGGCGACGGAGCGGGCGACCAATCCCTTTGTTCGCGGGTGAGATCGCCTCGGAAAAACGCAGGCTCGATTACCGCATCCACCGTGGCGCACGCCGATGACCGCGAATGACGATCACGAGCTGATGGGGCGGGCGCTGGAATTGGCGCGCCGCGCCTGGGGGCATACCCATCCGAACCCGATGGTGGGCGCCTTGATCGTCGAGAACGGCGTGGTCTTGGCCGAAGGCTGGCATGCGAAGGACGGCGGTCCTCATGCCGAACGGGTGGCGCTCGCGAATCTGGGACGGCCGCCCAGACCGGGCGCGACGATGGTGGTCACGCTGGAGCCTTGCTCGACGCCGGGGCGCACCGGGGCGTGTTGCGACGCGATCAAGGCGGCGGGCGGAATCGCGCGCGTGGTCGTCGGCGCGACGGACCCGAATCCGGCCCATGCGGGACGCGGCGTGGAGGTGCTGCGCGCGGCGGGGATCGAGGTGGCGACGGGCGTTCGCGCCGCGGAGTGCACCGAGCTGAATCTCCTTTTCAACCACTGGATCACGCGGGGACGTCCGCTCATCGCGGGGAAAATCGCGACGACGCGCGACGGCTATTCGCGTCCGCCGGTCGGAGCGGATCGATGGATCACGGGCGCGCCGGCGCGGGAAAACGTGCACCATTGGCGTAGGCTTTTTCCTGCCATCGCGGTGGGCGCGGGCACGGTGCGCGCGGACGATCCTGCGCTGACGCGGCGTTGGCGCGACGCCGATGGCGCGGAGCGCGAAGATTGCGGCTGGCGCTTTGTCTTCGACGCGACGCTCTCGACGGCGGCGGGCGCGGAGGCGGCGTGGCCGCGCGTGTATTCGGACCGGTGGCGCGATCGGACCGTCGTGGTGACCAGCGTCGCGGCCGACGCGACGACGCGCGCCCGTCTCCATGCGGCGGGCGTGCGGGTGTGGGAGCAGGAAACGACTCGCGGCGCGGCGGGCTGGGGCGAGTTCGCGGGCCGCTGCGCGACGGAGCGCATCCCGGGCGTTTATGTCGAAGGCGGCGTGGAGTTGCTCTCGGACGCGCTTGCGGCGGGGGCGCTGGATTACGGGTTTTGGTATCGCGCGCCGAGTGTCGGGGGAACCGGCTGGGGCGGGCGCGTGGACTGGCGCTTCGCGGCGGGGGCGATGGCGGAGCGTTTGGGCGAGGACGAGTTGCTCCGGGGATTTTTTAACCGCGAATGACCACGCATGGACGCGAATAATCGGCAGGTCATCTATCTGGCTTCGGGGAACGCGCACAAAGTCGCGGAGATGGGCGCGCTCGCGGAGCGCGACGGGCTGGGCGTGGAGATCCGCTCGGCCAAGGCGTTGGGCGGGATGCCGCCGGTGGACGAGGACACCGGCACGTTTGCGGGCAACGCGCGCAAGAAGGCGCGGGCGCTGTGGGAAAAGGCTCCGAAAGGAAGCGTGGTGCTGGCCGACGACAGCGGCGTGTGCGTGGATCATCTGGGCGGCGGGCCCGGGGTGGAGAGCGCTTATTTCGCCGGGCCGCAGGGCGATTCGGCGGCCAATCTGCGCAAGCTGGTCGAGGTCATGCGCGGAGTGCCGGAGGGACGGCGCGGCGCGAAATTTTACTGCCTGCTTCTGCTCATCGACGAGACCGGGGCGGAGCACGTTTTCGAAGGCGAGTGCAAGGGCGTGCTTCTTGACGAACCGCGCGGTGGCGCGGGCTTTGGCTACGATCCGCTCTTCGTGCCCGACGGCCACGCGCAAAGCTATGCGGAGCTGGGCGACGAGGTGAAGAGCCGTCTGAGCCACCGCGCAAAGGCTTGGGCCAAGCTGAGCGAGTGGTGGCGGACGCGTCGCTGACCACGTGGACGGGCGCGGGCCTCCCTGGTGATGGGCGGGTGGGTTCGCCGCGGGCGCGAAAACGCTCCCGTCCACCTCGATGGAGAACCCAAGGCGACCCGGTGTCGGGCTTATTCCACCGCGGCCGAGGCGGCCTCGAGTTCGGTGACGACCTTGCGCGCGCCCTCGACGCGTTCGTTCATTTGCATCTCGGCCGCGTTTCCGAGCAGTTTGCGCTGTGCCTCGACCGCCTTCGTGAGGTGCTCTTGCACCTTGGGGCCGAGCTTGGTGCCCGGGAGTTTCGCCAGCACCTCGTCGAGCGTCTGGGGCGTGGTCGCGGTGGAGATTTTGACGCCGAGCTGGAGGACGAGAGGGCGGCCTTGCAGCTCTTCGTTTTGACCAGACCCGCATCCGCAGAGGAGCAAGGCGAGCAGGAGGGCGGGGATTTGGGGCTTTTTCATGGTTTCGGCAGGCAAGGCTTTGCGTGTCGCGTGGTCAATCGCGGTCCCGGCCTCGGGCTTCCGATGCGTGCAAGGCCGGGGGCCCGGCGGTTCGTCTTCCCGCTGTGTGCGCGCGGGCCGCGACCGGAGAGTTGATGGTTGCCTAAGCGAAGAGAGGCGCGAGTTTCGGCGCTCTCTTCAGCACCTTTCCCATTCCGCAGAACCTTTTTGACGATCCCATGAGCAACGACGCCCAGTCCGTGTCCGGCACCGCCGGCAATGTTTCCTCTCCCGATGCCTGGCCTGTCGCGGCGCGTCTCTTGGTTCGCTGGCTGGACGAGGAGGTGCGGGCCGACGCGCTTTTGGACACGGTGCAGCTCTCGGGCGGGGCGCGGGCGCGTTGCCAGCACCTTTTCTACGGGGCCATCCGGCATTACGGCCGGATCGAGAGCGTGATCGCTACGCTCGTGCGCCTGCGTCCCCGGACGCGGGTGATGGCGATCCTGTTGCTCGCGGGCTACGAGTTGATCGAAGGCGGCGGGGAGGGGCATGCCGCCAAGGTGGGCCACCACGCGGTGACGCAGACCAAGCAGCTGGCGAGCGATTCCGAGGCGCGCCTGGTCAACGCCGTCGTGCGCAAGCTCGCCGACGCGTTGGCGGCGCAAACGGCTCCGGGCAAGATCGCGACGGCGGCGGCCTTGGGTGATTTTTATTCGACGCCCGAATGGCTGGTGGAGCGCTGGCTGGCGCAGTTCGGCGCCGAAGGCGCCCGGGCCTTGCTCGAGTGGAATCTCAAGCCGGCGCCGGTGCACGCGCGTTTGCGGACGCCGGATGCGGGCATCCCGGAGTGGCTCGAGGCGACGCGTTGGCCGGAGTGGTATGCCGTGAAAAGCGGTCACTGGTCCGAGGTGGGCGCGGCTTTGTCCGCGGGCAAAATCTATCTCGCGGATCCGGGCACCCGGCTGGCGATCGAGGCGACCGCGCCCAAGACTGGCGAGCGAATCATCGACGCCTGCGCCGCGCCGGGCGGCAAGAGCCTCGCGATCGCGGACAAGATGGGCGAGGGGCTGCTGGTGGCGCTCGACGTGCCCGGCGCTCGCCATGAGCGGCTTGCGGAAAACTTGAAACGCGTATCCGCCGGCGTTTCGGCCAAGCGCGTGGAAGGCGACCTGCGACGCGCCTCGAGCCTGATGGGCATGCAGCCCGGCACCTTTGACGCCGTCCTGGTGGACGCCCCTTGTTCGAACACCGGCGTGATGCGTCATCGCGTCGACGTGAAGTGGCGTCTGCAGCCGGCTGATTTCGGCAAGCATGCGCGGCAGCAGGTCGAGTTGTTGTCGGCCGCGGCGCGCTGGTTGAAGCCGGGTGGACGGCTCGTCTACAGCACCTGCTCGATCGACGCGGAGGAAAACGCCGGGGTGGTGGAGGGTTTCCTGCGCGGAATCGAGGGGCGCGATTTCTCGCTCGTCTCGCAGGCCGTGGCCTTGCCCTGGGATGCGGGCCACGACGGCGCGGGCGTGGCGGTGTTCACGCGCAAAGGCGCCTGAATCGTCGCCCGGCTACGACTCGGATCGAGACGCGCGGAGCCGGGTTGTTTACGCTAGAAATCGGCCGGATGGCCTGGGTCGAAACCGCGAGGCGACTGGTTCGTCACTGGCCGGTGTCGGGCGCGCGCGTCGTTCCATACGGCGTCGATTCCCGCATGTGCGTCCGTGACGTTTCCCACGATCAAATCCATGCGTATCTCCTCGTTGTTTTTCCTCGGGCTCTCGGTGCATTGCCTTCTGTCCCTCGGGCTTGCCGACGCGCAGGCTCAGACGGTTCTCAAGCCGGCGCGGGCGCGGCTTTTGCCGGATGCCTTGGTGGTCGCTCCGGCGCGCCAAGCCACGATCAAAAACGAGCCGTTTCGTCCCGATACGGAGGGCGTGCATATCAACGCGCACGGCGGCGGCGTGCTGTTTCACGAGGGCACCTACTACTGGTATGGCGAGTATCGCAGTCCCCGAAAGGCCGGGCCTCCGGGCACCTTGGGCGTGGGTTGTTATTCTTCCACCGATCTCTGCAACTGGAAACACGAGGGCGTGGTGATGCCGGTTTCGAGCGATCCGGCTTCCGACATCGCGGCGGGGTGTGCGATCGAGCGTCCCAAGGTGATCTTCAACGCGACGGCCAAGAAGTTCGTGATGTGGTTTCACCTCGAGCTGAAGGGGCGCGGCTATGCGGCGGCCCGGACGGCGCTGGCGGTGGCGGACAAGCCCGCGGGGCCGTTCAAATTCGTCCGTTCGCTTCGGCCGAACGCGGGGCGATGGCCGGTGGATTTTCCGGCGGACAAGCGATCTCCGCTCACGGTGGAACAGGCCAACGGGTTGATGAAGGGCGACAGGTTCCGCGCGGGATTGATCGAGGGCGTCTACACGCGAAGGGATTTTTCCGGCGGCCAAATGGCGAGGGACATGACGCTGTTCGTGGACGACGATGGGAAGGCCTACCTCATCGCGTCCGCGGAGGAGAACTACACCTTGGCGATCCATGAACTTACCCCGGACTACCTCGATTTCACGGGCAAGTGGATGCGCGTGGCGCCTGGTGGTCACAACGAGGCGCCCGCGTTGGTTAAACACCAAGGGCGCTATCATCTCCTCGCCTCCGGCTGCACCGGCTGGGATCCGAACGCGGCGCGGGTTTTGGTCGCCGATTCGATCTGGGGGCCTTGGACGCAAAGCCACAATCCTTGCGAAGGGATCAATCCCCACACGAAAATGGGGCCGGAGAAGACCTGGGGCGGGCAAAGCACGCATATCTTCGCGGTGCAGGGCAAACGTGACGCCTATGTGGCGATGTTCGATATCTGGCGCCCGAAGCCCCAGCTGGTCGAAAGCGGCTACATCTGGCTGCCGGTGGAGTTCGACGACGGGAAGATGGTGATTCGCTGGCGGTCTGAATGGGCCTTGGGCGGTTTTGATCGGCGGTAAGCGGCGGATCGCGCAGGGATGCACGTGGCGTTCGGCCGATGGCGGTATTTGCAGGCGGCTTGATGTTGTCGTCGCGGGTGGAAACCCGGCCGGGCTCGTGACGTGCGCGCTTCGGACTGGCTGAGCTTAATGCGGTTTCCGTGCGAGGGTGGCGCGCGCAGGCTGCGAACAACCCCAACCCCTGCCGCGACCGCGCGTGATGCGTCGACGCTCGAGTTTCGCTTGGCGCGTGCTCGATCGACGTATCCGAGCGGGCGTCCCCGCCCATCATGTTTCGACCCTTCCCGGTTATTCAATCGGTTCTTCGCCATTGCAAAACGACGCCGCGCACGCGGTCGGTGGCGCTGACATGGCTTTTGCTGGGCCTTCCTCTCCAGGCCGCAAGTTATGCCGAGTGGGCGTTGTCGCGTTTTCCCTCCGGTGAAGCGGCGCGTCTACCCGACGCGGATCCGGACGGTGATGGGATCGTGAACATGACGGAGTATGCTTTGGGCACCGATCCGAACGCCGGCGGGGCCGCGGGGGAGGTCTTGCGGATAGCGGGAGGCGCCACGGCGGCGGGGGATATTACCGTGGAGATTCTCGAGCGGGAAGGGCGGCGGGCCGATGTGCAGGTAGATGTCGAGCTATCGCCGGATTTGGCGCGTTGGTTCAGGCCTCCGTGGCGACGGACGGCGGTATCGCTCCGAGCGGGGGATCCCGTCGGCGGTTTGCGCACAAGTTTTTCCACCCGTCTGTCTGTCCGGCAGCAGTGGTATGCGAGGGTCAGGGCGACTGCGGTCGATCTGGGGCTGACCCAGGCGAACTATTACGTCGCTCCCGATGGCAGCGATGCCGCGGCGGGAACGCGCGACGCCCCGTTTGCCACGATCAAGAAAGCGGCCGAATTGGCCGGGCCGGGGCAATTGGTCTACCTGCGAGGAGGAACGTATTCGGCGGTGACCAAAATTTCGCTCACAAAGTCAGGGACCGCGTCGGCGCCGATTCGAATTCGCGCCTATCCGGGCGAGCGACCGGTGTTGGATTTGTCCGCGACCGCCGGGACGAGTCAGGACGCCATTTCGATCAGCGGTAACTTTTACCACATCCACGGGCTGGAGATAGTCGGCGCGGCGCACAACTCGGTGAAGATCTCGGGCAACGATAACCGAATCGAAAACTGCGTGAGTCGGGCGGCGCGCAACACGGGCTTTCACATCACGGGCGGCAGCGCCGGCACGACGTTTCCCGCGCGCAACCTTTTCCTGAATTGCGATTCGATCCGGAGCTTTGACGCGCCCATCGGCGGCAACGCGGATGGCTTTAGCGCGAAGTGGAATCTGGGGCCCGGGAACGTCTTTCGCGGGTGCCGGGCCATCGAAAATTCGGACGACGGATGGGATCTGTGGATGGGCGACGGTAGCGTGCTCATCGAGGATTGCTGGGCGATTCGCAGCGGCATAAACGTCTGGGGCAGCGCGACGTTTGATGGCAACGGACAGGGTTTCAAACTAGGCGGCAACAACGTCGGCGCGCCCCATCGCCTGGTGCGATGCCTGGCCTGGGGCAACAAGTCCTACGGTGTGGATCAAAACAACAATCCGACCGGACTCACCGTCGATCAGACGGTTTGCTGGGACAACGCGGGCGGAGCCATCAACCTGAATCACGTGGGCGTGACGCTCGTGGGCAATCACACCGTGCGAAACAATGTCGCCATCGCTGGATCAGGCCGGTCGACCGTGTCTATCGGTGGATCGGCGCCGATGGTGCAGCGCAATAGCTGGCAACTCTTCACCGGAGCGGGGGTGGCCACGCTGGCGGACTTCAGGGAAAGCGATGGAAGCGCCACGATGGCCGAGGCTCGACGCGAGGACGGCGCGTTGCCCGAAAGCTGGTTCATGCGACCGGTCGCGGGCGGTCGGCTTGTGGACGCCGGCGTGCTGATTTCGGGCGATCCGCGTGAAGGGGCCTTGCCTGATCTGGGGGCGCGTGAGGCTCCGGCTTGGTGAATTTAGGGCGGCCGTTTGGTCGCCCGTTGCATTCCTTGGCTTGGGCCTCCCTTGGCGCTCGTATCGCGTCAGGTCGTCGCGTTTTGCTCGATTTCGAGCGAGGGCTCCGGTCCTTCGGAAGGCTCATCCTGCATCGGGAAGCTCTTCCGGAACTCGGAAAAATCGATCAGTTCCAGTCGGCCGTCGGTGTGCTCGATGATCGCGGTCATGCTTTCGACCCAATCACCGCTGTTGAGGTAGTGGACGTCCCCCATCATCCGGTCGGCGGCGGTGTGGATGTGGCCGCACATGACGCCGACGCAGCCGCGGCTTTTGGCGAGCTCCGCGATGTGTTGTTCAAAATTGGATACGTGGTTCACGGCCTGTTTCACGCGGGCCTTGATCGCCTTGGAAATGGAGTAGTATTCCTTTCCGCGCCATGCCCGCCATTGGTTGTAGATGCGGTTGAGGCGCATGAGGGCGCGATAGCCCCAGTCTCCGAGGTAGGCGAGAAAGACGAAGTTCTTGGTTACGGTGTCGAAGACGTCGCCATGGAGCACGAAGTAGCGTCTGCCGTCGGCCGTTTCGTGAACGTGGTCTTCGACGATCTCGAGATTCTCGAATTCGATGGGGATAAAACGGGCGAGGATGTCGTCGTGATTGCCTCGCAGGTAGACGACATGGGTGCCCCGCTTCTCCAGTTTTTTAAGCACGAGGCGGACAAAGCGGGTGTGTTCACGGGGCCAGTAAGGCGCCTGCTTCAGTCGCCATCCGTCGATGATGTCCCCGTTGAGGATGAGTTTCTCGCAACGCGTGTATTTGAGGAAATGATTTACCTCGCGCGCCTTCGAATCGTGCGTGCCGAGGTGAATGTCCGAGATGATGACGGTGCGGACCTTGAGGAATCGTTTTTCCATCTAGGGAAGGGGAAATAGTGGACGCGGCATGAGTTGGCGAGGGCGGTGTCCTGAACGTTGCCTGAAAGTCACCTCCATGAGGTTTCCCCGATTTGACGGACACGGGTTGGGCCCAAGCAAAGGGACCAACGATGACAAAGAAGAAGGAAGCCGGGGCGAAGCCCCGGCAGTATGACGAAGCGTTCAAGCAAGAGGCGGTGAGGCTGTGGCGGAGCAGCGGGCGGCCGGCAGAGCACACGGCCAGGGAGCTGGGGATAAGCGTGTTCAACCTCTATGAGTGGGGATGTGGGGGACGGCCGGCCCGGGCCGCCGGGCCGGCCGTCTCCCACGTGAGCAAGGAAGAGCTTGAGGCGGAGAACGAGCGGCTGAGACGGGAGCTGGCGAGGATCACCGAGCAGAGGGACATCCTAAAAAAAGCCGCGGGCATCCTCTCCGAACCGCCGCCGAGCGGTATGCCCGGATCAAAACGATGAGCGACGAGCATCCCATCAAGCAGCTATGCGGTGCGCTGGGATTGTCGCGCAGCGGTTATTATCAATGGCGACGGGGAGCGTCTGCGCGAGCGCGTCGCAACGAGGCGATCACCTGCAAGATCAAGGCGGTGCATGCGGCGTCGCGCCGCACGTATGGGAGTCCGCGGGTGAGCGCGGCGTTGCGGGCGCAAGGCGAGCAGGTGGGACGCAATCGAGTGGCCCGGTTGATGGGGGCGGCGGGACTCGAAGGACGGCAATGTCGTCGCTATCGAGTGCGCACCACGGACAGTCGTCATGACCAGCCGATCGCCCCAAACCGGCTGGCGGACGCATCTGCGCCCGCCAAGCCTGACGAAGTGTGGGTGGCCGACATCACCTACGTCGAGACCGCCGAAGGATGGCCATACGTGGCCGGCGTGCTCGACCTCTACAGCCGGCGGCTGGTCGGCTGGACCATGGGGCCGAGCCTGGACACCTCATTGCCGCTGGCCGTCCTGCGGATGGCCCTCCGGCAACGTCGTCCCGCTCCCGGCGTGCTTCATCACTCCGACCGTGGCTGTCAGTATGCCAGCGCGTCCTATCGCCAAGTCCTGACCGAGCATGGCTGCGTCGCCTCCATGAGCCGGAGAGCCAATTGCTACGACAACTCCACCATGGAAGCGTTCTGGAGCACCCTCAAACAGGAGCTCGTTTATCGTCGCCGCTTCCTCACCCGCAGCGAAGCAACCACCGCCATCTTCGATTACATCGAGGGCTTCTAGAACCGATCCCGCCTCCACTCGGCCCTCGGCTTCACAAGTCCCCTCGACTACGAATCCAACCTCAACTAATCACACACATCACGCCCAACGCGTGTCCGTTCTACCGGGGGAAGCACAATGGTCACCGATAGTCTTTGGGGTTGGGTTATGTGGAATTCCGAGGCGGATGAGTTTGGGGGTTCCGGTTTGTAGTTAATATTTCGATACGAAGGGGTGTGATTCGGCAGGAGAGGGGAGGAGAGGGGG
>JACCDX010515492.1_pt1 | contig 30825 bp, 24 predicted proteins | sample 7449681 | NCBI WGS metagenome assembly JACCDX01 (sample SAMN15323450, study PRJNA562643) | freshwater metagenome | isolation source: river surface water | place: USA:Blue River Watershed | collected 2017-08-18
ATAAACTCATTCCTTGAGAAACAGGATTTGTTAATTTTCCAGTTAATCTATAAGTAGGATTATTTACAGTTGGTATCGATAGTTGTGTAGGATCTGGTCTAATACCCGGTCCAGAAATGGCAGGTGTAGTATCCGCCACTGTTTGGTCTGATGGATTTGGACTTGTCACTGACACCGATGTAACTTCCGAAGACTTAGTACTATCACCTATCGGTAATTGAGCAGGAACTCTGATTAATTTAAATTCTTGTTTAAATACACCATTTTTAAATAAACTTTTGACTGTTGTAATCATATATACACCACTAAATGGTGCTCTAATTTTTTGAAATTGATTTACGTCGACTGGATTTCTAAAAATTACAATTATATAAACTTCACCAAATGTTGAATCTATTTCGTTATCAACCGTTACATTTACATATCCATCTTCTAATTTGGCTTTATAGTTTCCTGTTCCAGTAGTCGAGATAAAAAATGGATCTCCTAAAATTTCAAGATCTCCTTGTGCTCCCGAAACTCCTGCATTAATAACTGCTTCATGTAAATTTCTAGCTAAAATTTGATACGGATCATCGATTAATTGACCTCCTGTGCCTGCTGTTTTTGGATTAATGTCTGTAGGGTCTGTTTTTATCGGCTGTACAGGAATTGGATGTAGTGCTATTTTATCCAAACTTTCGGAATCATATTCGACTTTAGCATTATCAGAAGGTGCAGAACTATTCCTTACTCCAAAAACGTCAGTATTTCCTAATGCAAATGGAATACTTTCGTAAAATAAATTGTTAAAATCTAGTCTAAAATTTAATACATCAATATTTTTTCCTGTATAGGTGTAATTGTATTCTTTGTAAATGATGTTTGTGATATCATTTACATTGAATTTATATGACCTATATCCAGGTACTCTTGTATAATGTATTTTATACTCCGTGACTATATATGTGTATTTTTTATAATAATCTTTGGATTGAGGATTTATTATATCTAAATTTGTTACTTTTGGAGTGATTAAGAAATAATTTACAAGACCATTATTATCTGGTTTAAAATTCTTAAGTAATCCCTGAACATATTCGCTATCAACAATTACTGCCTCAATACATTCGTTGAGATTTCTACCAGCATTGAATTGAACTTTAATATTCGTCGTAGGGGAATACTTTAATATATTTGGATTTTGTTTAGCTTCTTCAACCGTTGGATTTGCCGTCGATGCTAAATTAGGCATCGGCGAAAGTACATTCGATTTGTTAAATTCCGATACTTTGCTTTTTCCAATGGAATTTCCGTCACCAGAAAAATTATAGATACCGTTTTCAAGAGTAGGGAATTTTATTTCGTATCTGTCATAATTTTTATTTTCGCCTGGATTACTTTCATTATTTGTTTGCTGTATTTGCTTTTCCAAATTTTTACAAAGATCTTCTAAAATTTCCTTAACAGTGGCTCCTTCCATAGAAATAGGCTTTGATAATTTATTAGGATTTCCCATTGCCCTGTCTGTATACATCACTCCATTACATTGATATTTTGTTCCTTGATGAGTTAATTCAACTTTAACTGATGATAAACCAAATAGTAAAAATTTAGTTGCACGATCAATTTTTTCCGGAGTCGATACCGAAACGTCTACATCATCTCTATATCCCCAAAATTCTATTTTCATTAGATATGCTGCATTTGCATATGTTGTATATCCTGCACCAAGAGAAGCAACATGCAATGCTTCGATAAACCCATTAATACTATATGGTTCTACTACCGTGAAAGATAATTTTGAAGCAAGACTTGCACCATTCGATGTACCTGGTGTCATTATTCCCTGGATTTCAACATCATCGATGAATAAATCAAAACGTCCTGGACTTTCTTTATTAAAACCACTTATCAATCCTTGAGTATTCTCAAGTTGTTTTTTGGATACTTTATCAATATATGGCTTCTCTGCTTTTTCATTTTCAATGTATGCTGCATCTTCAACAGTTTGTAATTGCAACTTGCTAAGAGAATCGGGCAAAGCAAAATCTTTTGATCCTTTTCCTCCGGATTTTAAAATGATGTATTTTGGTTCAATAAATCTATATTTTGCATCATCTAAATATTGGTCAGGAACTACAGATATTGTAAAGTTATATGTTACATTTCGATAGTTGTTTAAAACATTAGGTAATAGTTTTTTTTTGGCTTTTAATATAACCGAGCTTGTTGAATCACCGTCAACATTTTTTTGATTAGTGCTAGTTTTGTGTTCAACATTCTGCGATGTTTGTGTTGCCATGGTTTAAAATCCTAATGCAGTTTTTATTGTGGAAAGTTTAGGCAAGTAAATTCTTGTACCAGGAACAAAGTCAAATATTGAATCATTAATCACACTTTTATTTCTAACAGCAAATACCCACCATAAATTAACATCTTTATAAAGATCGTATGCTAACAGATCAGGACGATATTCATATGTTTTGGTTATTTCAAATAAAATATCGTCTGTTTCGGCAGGTATGTTTCTAAATTCAATAATATCCAAATAGTTATTATTTAAACTAGTGGAAAAATATGGGCTAGTCGATGAATAACTAGATGCTGAATAGTTTGCCATATTACAAATATCCTAATTTTTTAATTTTTGTATGAGAAGTTAAATAATTATCAACATTAAATTGTTGCATTTCTCTTCTGCTATACATTAATACACATGTAATATTTAATGTTGTCATTACCGGTATAGAAGTTACATTATCAGGATCCTGCGCATCATAAACATAATAATCTACAGTATCCGGTATGTCGAATCGAAAACTAGAGATAGAAATTGGTACATTTCTTAACATATATGTTCCATATGCATGTAATCTGCAAACAGGAGGCGGAGCTCCTGCATCTCTATCATCACCAAATTTCATTTTTGTCAATGCTGCTAATAATTTTGTGGTTCCAATAAACACTTCAGCATCTTTTTTATTTTGAACTGTAAATTTTCCCGAGATTTGAATACTGGTCACTTGACTACGTTGGTAAAAATTAAATGCAAAATTACTATGAAGTGGTTGTTGTGGTGTATATGTCGCCTGATGTTCAAAAGTTATCGTCGGGGTATAAGGAAAAATGATACCATTGAAATTGTTTTTTAACAAAGCTATTCCAGGAGTATTGCTTCTTAGATATTCGTCCGGGACTACGATTCTTGCTCTGAGATCATTTCCTAGTTGTTTACCAGAAGGTGTGAACATTCTAACTTGAGCAAGAGGCGTACTTTGCTTTTGTCCTCCAAAATGTACATTTTGTGAAGCTAATTTCTCCTCTCTTGAATATAACTCACCGGTTTCTGGATTTTTAAAAAGACCTTGATATGCCGTTCCTGTTTCATCCAGAACCGGTATTCCTGAGGTATTTTTTATCTGTTGTTCTTTATCTAAAATTACTGCACCAACAGATTCAGAGTTTGTATATTTTTCTGCTGTTGCTTGTTCAGATTGACTTGGATTCGTACTTTCGGGACTTTTTACAGTAGAAGTTGGATTTGCCGATTGTTCTGTATCTGAAATACTTTTATTCGTGCTACTTAAATTGTTGTTTAGATCAGCTTGGTCTTGTTTTAAATTTTCGAGATCAACTTTTAATTGCGTTGTATCTCCGCCATCCGACTCAAGGCTCCGTAACTCTTCTAATTTAGAATCAAATTGCTCTTTATTGGCATCAATCTTTATTTTTAAAACATCAGCTTGAGATTTTAAATTTGATAACGTCGACATTTTTTTATCCCTATTACATTATTTAACAAATAAATAAACTACTAACTTAATAATAAAATTTCGGTTGACATTGAATATCAATATGTTAAACTAAAATTTGGAGACCCAAAAAAAATATGATAATAACCACAAAAAAAGTAAAATATTTAAACAACAGAGATTTATTAGAAGAAATACACAAAAGTAAATGTAGTTTTTCAAGTTTTACAAAACAAGAATATAGTCAACACGACATCATATTAACAGACATAAACAAAATTAATATTAGAACAATAGCCGATGCAAAGCGAAATAGAGCAAAAAGAATTGGTATACAAGCATTTATAGAAGCCAGAGCGCAGGGCGATAAAAAAGTTAAATTAGCAGAACTTACACCAGATTATAAAACCATTGACAAAACCGAAATTATTATTAGGATTATGACATATGAGCATATTCCATTAGCACCCGGCAGAAAAAAGACCACAAAAACCACAGCCGATAGTCATGAAAAGGTAAATTTTCCTCCTTTTCAACATTGGAAATTTAATGATGAAAACGAGTTAATATGTGTTGGAAAAAGCCATTGGAAGGGCGGAATTAAAACAGGAAAATTTTCCAAAGATCATGGTAGAATCACAGAATCTTTGGGCAAAATGTTTATTAAATTGAGCGAAAGATATGCTCAACGAGCCAATTGGCGCAGTTATACATATGTAGAAGAAATGAAAGGACAAGCCATTTTACAGTTAAGTCAAATTGGTTTACAGTTCGACGAATCTAAATCCGAAAATCCTTTTGCTTATTATACTGCTGCTGTGAACAACAGTTTCACAAGAATATTAAATAACGAAAAGAAAAATCAAAATATACGAGACGATATGTTAGAAGAAGCAGGGCTAACTCCTAGCTCTACGAGACAAAATCAACAGCAATATGCTGAAGAAACTGCACGTCAAGCCAAATTATATAAAAATGTAAGAATGCCAAAATCAATTGATTCCGATTTTGAAGACGATGACGAATATTTTAATGAACCGACAGATGAAAATACTGCTAGTTGATATGGGGTTGCTTATTTGTCAAAGGATTGTTAAACTATTTGCATGACTGGATTATTTAAAAAAGTAGCATGTTTTACCGATTTACATCTCGGCCTAAAAACAAATTCAACTATACACAATCAAGATTGCGAAGAATTTGTTGATTGGTTTATAGAAAACGCTCAAAAAAACAATGCCGAAACTTGCATTGTGTTAGGAGATTGGCATAATAATAGAAATGCTATTAATTTAGCCACGCTGGATGCTTCTATACGTTGTATGGAAAAATTAGGAAAAGCGTTTGAACAATTCTATTGGTTTCCCGGAAATCACGATTTGTTCTATAAAGATCGGCGAGATATTCATAGTACTTCTTTTGGTAAACATATTCCAGGCGTCACTATAGTCGACAATGTATGCACCGTAGGTGATGTGACTTTAGTACCGTGGTTGGTAGGTGACGAATGGAAAACTATAAGCAAAATTAAAAGTCGTTACATGTTCGGGCATTTTGAATTACCATTGTTTTATATGAATGCAATGGTTCAAATGCCTGATCACGGCGAACTTCAATCTGAACATTTTAAACATCAAGAATACGTTTTTAGTGGTCATTTTCATAAACGACAAAATAGAGATAAAATTTGGTATATTGGAAATGCATTTCCCCATAACTTTAGCGATACTTGGGACGACAATCGAGGTATGATGTTATTAGAATGGGGAGGTACTCCTGAGTTCATCAATTGGCCAAATTGTCCAAAATTTAGAACTATAAATCTTAGTGAATTGCTTGACAAAAAAGAAAGTGTAATGAAATCTAAAATGTATCTACGTGTTAACTTAGATATTGATATTACTTTTGAAGAAGCAAATTTCATTAAAGAAACTTTTACAAACGAATACGATATTAGAGAAATAAGTTTGATACAAGATAAAGTTAGCATGGATACTACTGTTGATGATAATCCTGATACAAAATTCGAAAGTGTTAATCAAATAGTATCAGAAAGTTTGGTGTCAATAGATTCTGATCAATTTGACAAAAAAATGTTATTGGATCTATATAATAATCTATGATTAAACTAAAATCTATTACAGCAAAAAACTTCCTATCAATAGGAAATCAAACTCAAGCTGTAGGTCTTGAACAAAATGTTTTAACTCTGGTACTCGGAGAAAATTTAGATCTCGGAGGCGGTGACAACGGCCAACGTAACGGCGTAGGCAAAACTGCTATGCTTAATGCAATAAGTTATGCTTTGTATGGTCAAGCACTTACTAATATCAAAAAAGAAAATCTTATTAATAAAATCAACGGTAAACACATGTTGGTTACCCTTGAATTTGATAAAAATGGTGTTATGTATCGCATTGAGCGGGGAAGGAAACCGAATATCCTTCGTCTCTTTGTAAATAATCAACAAATTAAAACAGAAGAAAAAGAAGAAGACGAAAGCCAAGGCGATAGTAGAGAAACTCAAAAAGTAATTGATCAATTACTTGAGATGAGTCATACTATGTTTAAACATTTAGTTGCATTAAACACGTATACCGAACCGTTTCTTTCAATGCGAGCTGCCGATCAAAGAGAAGTTATCGAACAATTATTAGGTATAACTCTTTTAAGTGAAAAAGCAGAGACACTAAAACTTCAGATCAAAGATACAAAAGATAAAATTCAACAAGAAACTTTTAAAATCGAAAGTATTAAATCAGCGAACGAAAACGTTCAAAAAAGTATCAATAGTTTAAAACTAAAAAGCTCTGCTTGGGAATCTAAAAAAGAAACCGAAATAGAAAATTTAGGCAAAGCTATTATGCATTTGGAAAGTGTTGACATAGCGTTAGAATTACAATCTCATACTGATTTAAAAATATGGACTGAAAATAACAATAAGTTAAAAGAACTTAACAAACAAAAGGCAACTTTAGAGACTGCCGTGGCTCAAGCTGAAAAAACTAACAATAAGTATATTGCAGAATTAGCAACATTGGAAACACATAAATGTCCTGCTTGTGAGCAAGATTTACATGATCACACGCACGAAAAAATGGTCGAATCTGTTTCTATAAATCTTCAAGATTCTACTGAATACTTGAAAAAAGTTAGTACAAATCTTGACAAAATTCTTAAAGAAATTGAAAATATAGGTGATTTACCAAAAAAACCTATAACTTTTTATGAAACAGAATCCGAAGCATTGGGTCATAAAAACAATTTAACACAATTGGAAATCAATTTAACTAGCAAATTTAGTGAACTGAATCCGTATGATGAACAAATTAATGAATTAAAAAATACAGCTATTCAAGAAATAAATTGGAATACTGTTAATGAGTTGGTTAAATTAAAAGAACATCAAGAATTTTTACATAAATTATTGACCAACAAAGATAGTTTTGTTCGTAAGAAAATTATCGACCAGAATTTAAATTATTTAAATAAACGACTTAGTTATTATATCGATCGTTTGGGATTGCCGCATCAAGTAGTTTTTCAAAATGATTTAAATGTAGAAATAACTCAGTTAGGTCAGGATTTAGATTTTGATAATTTATCTAGGGGCGAAAGAAATCGACTGATTTTATCATTAAGTTTTGCATTTAGAGACGTATGGGAAGGGTTATATCAAAGTATAAATCTACTATTCATCGACGAATTAATTGATTCGGGATTAGATCAAGCTGGTATGGAATCATCACTTTCTGTGTTAAAGAAAATGGCTCGTGAAAGAAACAAAAATATATTCTTAATTAGCCATAGAGATGAATTAGTTAGTCGAGTTACTAGTGTATTAAAAGTAGTAAAAGAATCTGGTTTTACTTCGTATTCAAATAATATAGATTATGTCACAAGTTGAATTAGAAAAGTATAAGAAATTATATTCATCATTAGTTGAAGCATTTGTAGAATTACATAATTTGAACTTATCCTATGTTAATTATGTTGGTATAAGAACCGGTTATTCGGTGCGACGTCAACTAAAAAAAATACTATTAATAAAAAAAGAATTAGATAAAAGTACAAAACTAGTGTATAGTGAGTATAAGAATAATGAGAAAGCTAGACAAGAGTTAAGTAAACGCAATCGAGATATTGCTAAAAAGTTACATAAAGAAGGATTATATAAAAATGACAAGCGTTTCAGAACAAATAAAGACGACATTTGAAGAATTTGTAAAAGAAGATACAAAATTCACGGCAGGTAATAGTGCAGCGGGCACAAGAGCAAGAAAATCGTTAGCTGAACTCGGAAAATTAATCAAAGCACGGCGAAATGAAATTACTGCTGAGAAAAATGCACGGAAAGAAGCCAAGGCAACCAAATAATGTCGTGGACTTATCAAGGTCAAATAGTAACTGATCCACCAGAAGATGCTGTAGGATTTGTATATATCATTGTGAACTTGATAAGTGGACGGAAATATATCGGAAAAAAATTATTAAAATTTTCAAAAACTTCATACAAAACAGTAACATTAAAAAACGGTAAGAAAAAGAAAAAACGCATTAGGGACAAAATTCCTAGTGATTGGCAAGAATATTATGGCTCCTCAAACGAATTAAACAAAGACATTGAAACTTTAGGCAAAGAAAATTTCACTAGAGAAATATTACATTATTGTCGATCAAAGGCAGAATGTAGTTATACCGAAGCAAAATTACAATTCGAACACAAAGTTTTAGAATCAACAGATTTTTATAATAACAATATAACCGTACGGGTACATGGCTCTCATATTAAACCAAAAAAATTATCCTAACACAGAAGGTTGGCGGGCCAGTTTGTAATACCGCTGTGGAAAAACCAGGCACATAAAACCTGGACACGTAACATATTGAAGCACTCCCGTAGGTAGATCCTACTATCCTGAAAAATCGGAAGTGAGTATGAGGACTCAAACCATGTCCAACGCTTTGATATAGTATGAATGTTAGCATACGAAAAACCGTGCTATAAAAACTTAAACACTAGGAACGAAGTTTAAGGCGCTTAACACAGCGAGTCGACGTAGGTAGGGAAAGGTCAGAGCCCAATAGCTAAACGGTAAAATACCTATTTCCAATGTCTTGGCCGGAGGTAACTCACATGAAGACATCAGACGGAACCATTAAAAATAGGTTCCGTCTGACCAGAACAATCTACATGAATACTTCTTCTGCTTCGTTAACACTTCGCAGCTATTATGTTCTCGTATAATGCTCTGAATCGAAGATGAAAGAGCAAACGAACGTAGTTCGTTTTTATACTGTCTTAAAATATAAATTCAAGTTGAAACTAAAAGACAAAGAAAGTTTCTTAAACATTCGATATAAATAAATGAAACTGAGGTTTCATTCATGAAAATCGAACATTTAATTACTGAATTACGTAAGGCTAAGGTTGGAGCCACGACTACAGGAGCAACACCTGCACAACCAGCTACAACACAGGCTGGTAAGACATTAAGTATGACTCCAAACGCAATACGTAAGAGGAACGCAAAGGCTGCGGCTGCAACCTCTACCCCTGCTCAACCAGCTACAGCACCTACGCCTCCTCAAAGTAATGTAGGATCCAGTTCCAATGTAAGTAATGAACCTGGAATTGGAAGTCGAATAGCTACAGGAGTTGGAAGATTTGTTCAAGGAACCGGTAATTTAGCTTCTCAAGTTGCAGGAGCAGTTACTCAACCTATAGGTGCAGCCTTTGGAGGACTTAAGAAAGGTTTTCGGACAGCTAATCGAGGGGATACATTTAAATTACCTAACCAACGTGGATATGAGCCTTCGCAAGATGTTCCATCAGGATCAGATGATTTGGCTGATTTAAAATCTATGATCCAACGTATAGATCAACGTTTAACCAATGCTGGAATAAAAGAAACCAAGAAACGTTAAAAGAAAGGAAGTCCACTTTCCTTTGTTGTTTCCAAATTATCTTTTATTATTTCCGAAATAATTTCTCTATCTTGAATATCTAACATAAATGCTTGCTCTATATTCAGAGAGCCGCGCATATACCAAGCTAATTTATATAATTCTGATCTTAAGGCTTTTGACTCGGATTCGTATTTTTTTACTAATTGCTGAATCTCGTCAATATTTAATGTCAAAAGCCTTGCTCGAAAAAATCGCTATCATTAAAGTTTATAGGTATTTGATATGAAGCAGGAGCTCCTTGAGCTTGTTGTTCTTCGGTAGTCATTAATGTAAGTGGTTTTAATTCGTTATGTACTTTTAGTCTATTTAGATGTTTGTTGATACGATCAAACACATCTTTGTCGACATTATTAATAAAATCCATTATGTTTTTGCTATCAGTTACTTCTGCTTCAGGAGTAACAATTTTGTAAATACTCTCACCGATTAGATTCACTGTAACTTGAGTGAGATTTGAAAAGCTAGAATTAAATATTTCTAATTTTTTATCATCGGTTAGCTTGTCATCATTAATAGCACTCATTATTTTATTAGCTTCAAAAGTTTGTAAGCTAACTTTGGTCATATGTTTATAAGTAAGAGGTTTCACATATATAAACAAATTGGAATCTATATCAATTTCTTCAATCCAAGTATTGTTTTGTTGTTGATCTAACAATATTCTGAGATCTAATTCATATTCGACTTCTTCATTGATAATGGGCACTTTGTTTTTTAATTGTAAAACTTCACCATATGTTGCTAATCTAATAGCAATTAATATTGTATCTAAATCTATAGAAGGAGTATCCCAAGCATTTTTGATATTAGGCATGCAACTTTGAATTACATCAACTACTGCCTGTCCATTAAGAAGAGCGTCTGGAGTTTTAAACAAAAGTTCATCTTTTGCAGTCATTGAATACACAGGAAACTCTCCATTTTCCGGAATTTTTATACTATTTTGTGGCCAATATTCTCCTCTACTCGGCAATGTTATATAGATTTTTGGTTGTCTCATATAATTTGCTAATGGATTTTTATTGGTATTAACTCGAGAATTCATATATTAACCTCTATAAATAATGTTATAACTACATTAATAGATATTTATGTAAGTATTTTATGGGTAAAAAATTATGAGTGCAGCTTCAGAAGCCTTACTACAGGATATATTAGACCAAGCCAGGGTTACCAATACTAATCTTGCTGCGTTGTTACGACAATCTGCCAGCGGAGGGGGAAGTGGTGGAGGCGGAGGCGGAGGCGGTACTAATCCTGTTGCACAAAATATTGCAAGATTTAATGTTTTAAATGGTGTATTAACTAGTATTGCTGCGGTAGGTAATATAGTATCAAATGTATTTTCAAGTATAGGAAATTTTGCAGGAAAATTAGCCGGAGAGTTTGTTACATTAGCAGAGAAAGCATTTCAAGGAACTGCAAAATTTGGTGATTTATTCGGCGCAGCAACTAGACTTACACAAGCATTACCATTATTAGGTGCAGTTCTTACTCCTTTAATGGGGGTTTTTGAAAAAATTATTGTATATCAAGAAACGTTATTAGGGCAATATCAATCATTGACAAAAAGTGGAGCTAGTTTTGCAGGTAGTTTAATTGAAATGAGATTATCGGCTTCTCGAGCCTATTTAACATTGGATCAATTTTCAAAAATTGTAAGAGAAAATAGTTCTTTATTTGCAACAGCAATAGGTGGTGTTAATGCTGGAATTAAAATATTCACAGCAGCACAAAATAAGTTAGTTGACCCTAATGGACCATTTGGTAAAAACTTATTAGGTTTAGGTTATACAGCAGAAGAAGCCAGCGAAATGTTGGGTATGTATATAAGTATGCAAGGTAGTTTAAACAGAGCAAATAGGCAAAATACTTCACAAATGGCAGAAAGTACTAATAATTTAATAATGAATTTAGATGCCTATGCAAAATTAACAGGTGAAAGTAAAGAATCTTTAGAAAAAAAATTAAAAGAACAAGCATTAGACGAAGAATTAAAAGCATTTTTATCAAGTTTGAATCCCGATGAAGTAGCTTCTGCTAATCAAGCGTTAGCAGCAGCCATGGTCGCTGGTGGAAAAGGCTTACAAGACGAAGTCAAAGTTCGTATTATGAGCAATAATAAAGTACAGGTTGCAGGAACAGAAGCTGCAAACAATCTTAGAGTAAGTTCTAGAAATCAAAGTGCTGCATCGGCAGACTTTTATTTTCAAGCATTTAAAATGGGACAAGGAAGTAAGAATTTTGTTTCTACATTGGAAAATGGAAGACGAACGTTAGCCGACGGAACTGGAAAATTTTTTAATGCAGTAGGTGGTCCTGGTATGGCCGGTGTTATTTCCACAGTAGGAGGAGGTTTTAAAGTTGCCGCTGAACAAGTCAAAACATATAATAGATTAAATGGCGAGACATTAACAACAGAACAACGGTTACAAGAAATTCGAAAAGAACAAGAAAAGCAATTTAATTCTACAGCAGCAGCCTTGGCATCGGCTCAAATGCAATTAAAGATATTCGGTAATCAAATCGGTGAACGATTCTTTCGTATATTAGAACCTCTAAATGGTCCTATAATGAAAGTAGGCAATTTATTAATGGATGCATTCGGCGGAACAATCAATTATCTTACTGCTCCTAATGGTCCAATGAATAAGTTAGGAGCAGTAATAAATGATTATATCGCACCTGCAATTACGTGGGCAGCAAATTGGATTAAAGACACATTCGATAGTCTAGCTAGTTCGAATTCTACTAAACAATTTTTTAGTAATTTATTAGATAGATTTAAAATTGCTTGGGATAAAATATCTGAAGTATTAGGGCCACCTCTTATAAAATTCTGGGAAGAAACAGCAAAACCTATGTTAGCGGATGTTTTTAAAGGAATAATGGATTGGATTATAACATCATTAAGAAATAATTCTCGCATTGCAAGATGGTTGTTTAATGAAACCGACGCTGAAAAAGAAGAAAAAGCAAAAATGAGGGCTGATCCTTTATATCAAAAAATATACGAGGAACTTACTATAAGGAATCCTAGGACCGGAAGTGTTTCAGTACGCCCAGAAGAATCCAAAGTAATTGAAGAGTATCAAAGACAGAAAATTAAACTAGAAGCAGAAGCAAGAGATTTAGAAAAACAAAGATTAGTTAACGATGCTGAACGCTTGGAAGTAATTAGAATAATATCTGAGAGAGGAAGGGTAGTAGGAGGCCGAGCAGGAGGATCGTTAGGTGCTACAGGAGGATTATTTGAAAATTTTGGATCAGGTACCTCTATGGAATTGCATGGTACAGAGGGTGTAGTTACCCCAGGTCAAATGAGTGATATAGTTGCAAACGCCGTAAAACAAGGAGAAAATACACAATTACTCGAAAAATTTAATCAGCTAACTGCCTTAACACAGCAATTAGTAACACTTATGCAAGAAAATGCTAATAATTCTCGTAGAAGTCTTGATGCAATTCAAAATTTAAATGGCAATTTGCTTGTTTAATATAACCTTGCACACATTTTAAAACATAAATATAACACTGAGATATTAAAATATGAGCTGGCGTAAGTACTTCACACCAATAAAAACACAAACATCAGGGCAAATGAGCCCAATAAGCGGGAGTGGATCATCTACTAATCCACTTAGAACTAACTATTCTAGCTTTTTACCTGATGTATATACTGGACATCCTAATCGTTTAGAACGTTATGGACAATATGATACCATGGATTGGGATAGTGAAGTTAATGCTGCATTAGATATATTGGCAGAATTTTGCACACAAATGAATGACGAAAACGGGACCCCGTTCCAAGTGTTTTATAAAGAACAAGCTACGCCAACTGAGATTAAAATAATTAAGAAATATCTTCAACAGTGGACAAAATTAAACAAATTTCATACTCGTATATTTAAAATTGTACGAAATTCTTTTAAATATGGCGATGTTTTCTTTGTTAGAGATCCTGAAACATTGAGTTGGATGTATGTTGATCCAGCTAAAGTTGATAAAATTATTGTAAATGAGTCCGAAGGTAAGGCTCCTGAACAATATATTATTAGAGATTGGAATCCAAATTTAAAAACATTAGCTGCTACGGCTATACAACCAAGTAATGTTCACGGCGGCGGTAGTACATTTGGTGGAAGTTATGGCACTGGACAAGGCGGAGCAGGCGGTAGTAGGGGTATGGTTGGAGCTTTTCCGACCAGTACAAACTCTAATAGATTCCAAGTTGAACAAAATCAATATGCGATAGATGCTAAACATGTAATTCATATATCCATGAGTGAAGGTTTAGATAACAATTATCCGTTTGGTAATAGTTTAATGGAGACTATTTTTAAAGTTTTTAAACAAAAAGAACTATTAGAAGATAGTATTATCATTTATCGTGTACAACGGGCGCCGGAACGTCGTGTATTTTATATAGATGTGGGCAATATGCCCAGCCACTTAGCTATGAGTTTTGTTGAAAGAGTCAAAAACGAAGTAAATCAACGAAGAATTCCTAGTAATACTGGCGGAAGTCAAACAGTAATTGATTCTGGATATAATCCACTCTCTATAAACGAGGATTACTTCTTTCCGCAAACTGCTGAAGGTCGAGGTAGTAAGGTAGAAATCTTACCAGGCGGAACAAATTTAGGAGAAATAGATGATCTTAAGTATTTTACTAATAAGTTGTTTAGGGCTTTGCGGATACCTAGTAGCTACCTCCCTACTGGACCTGACGACGGAGGAAGCAACTTCAATGATGGTCGAGTTGGAACAGCATACATTCAAGAACTTAGATTCAACAAATACTGTGAACGATTACAAAGTTTGATGAATGAAAGTTTCAGTAATGAATTTAAATATTACTTGAAAGAAAAAGGCATCAATATTGATTGGAATATTTTTGATTTAAAGTTTAATCCACCACAAAACTTTGCTGCATATAGACAAAGTGAAATGGATTCAGCCAGAGTTGCAACATTTGGTTCAGTGGTAGCAGTACCATTTATAAGTAAACGTTTTGCATTGAAGAGATTCTTAGGATTAACTGCTGAAGAAGTTACCGAAAACGAAAAACTATGGGGTGAAGAAAATCAAGATACTGATGATGCTTTACCGTCAAGTGCCGAACTTCGTAGTGCAGGTATCACTGGTAATAGTATAGCCGGTGATATGTCTACGTTAGGTAATAATGAACCGCCTCCTGAATTAGGCCCTGAGGGCGGTGAAGGTGGCACTCCTGCCGGAGGAACACCGGGCGGTGCTCCGGGAGGAGCAACACCGGGCACTCCTGCGCCCGGTGGAGCATCGCCGATTGGCGGAATGAAATAAATAAAGTTATGTTGCTAAAGGAATTCATTTATTTTGATAAAGATCATGCTGATCCTCAATCAGATAATCGTTATTTGCCAGATTTTGATCAAACCATTCTTGATATGGATGATCTTAGAAAAACACCGAAGTTAACTTTAAGAGCAATAAATGATATACGTAAGGCCGGCGAAGCTAGGGAAAAAGAAGTTAAGGAAAATTTAGGTTTAATTAGAAAAATGTACGCAACTCCTGAGCCCGAGCAGGCTCCAATGTAAATTTTAATCAAAAATCGCGATTTTTCGCCTATTATTGGCGTAAATTTTTATTATTCTGTAAATATATTACAGATCTTGCCGCAACCTACTAAGGAGAACAATGCATGAGTACTAAATTCGAACAATTACTAGACTATTTAGTTAATGAAGAAATGGATAAAGCCAATGAGTTATTCCATGAAATCGTTGTTGAAAAGTCTAAAGACATATATGAAAATCTAATTTCTGAAGAAGAAGAAGAAGATGAGTCTGTTGAAGAAGCAGCAGACGACGAGGAAGATGAATCTGTTGAAGAAGCAGCAGATGATGAGGATGATGAGTCTGTTGAAGAAGCAGCAGACGACGAGGAAGATGAATCCCTTGACGAAGGCGAAGAAGAATTAGAAGATTCTTACGTAATGGACGGTGCCGATGATGACACTGGAGATCCTACAGATGACCTGTTAGGTGACGTTGAAGCCGATGCCGACGACGAAGCGGGCATGGATGGCGATGATGGTATGGACATGGGTGCCGATGATGGTATGGACATGGACGGAGAAGGATCCGAAGATAGCGCCATGATGGATATTAAGAACGCTATACAAGAACTAGAAGCCGCATTTGCTGAATTAGAAGCATCACAGGGCGGTGCCGATGATATGGGTGCTGATTTTGATGCCGATATGGGTGCCGATGATGACATGGGAACAGGTGCCGATGATGACATGGGCATGGGTGCCGACGATGATGAATTAAAAATGGGCATGTATGAAGGAAAAAAGCGTGTAACACGTGAATATGTAGAGAAAGTCGGTAACGACTGGAATGGTAACTCTCAAAAAGCCCAAGGTAAAGCTGCTGGTGCCGACACTGGTGATAAAATGGGTAGCCCTGCTGAAGGAAAAAGTCCTATCAGTTCAGGAAAAGGTAAGCCAACTACAGGCGCAACCGCTGCAAATATTTTAGGCAGTAAAGGAACTGGTGAAGGAACAAACACTGGAACTAAGCCTGCTGGTAAAGCTGGTGGGTTCCTTAAACCTGCACAAGATATGAAGACTGGTAACGGAAACGTTCCTGGCGGTAAAATGGGTGTTAAGAATCTGAGCAAAGTGGCTGGCGGTCACGGTGCTGAGAAAAAATCTAGTGGACCTGGTCCAGTAGGTGCAGGTACAGGAGAAAAAGCAGGTCAAACTTCAATAGCTCCTGAAACCAAGAAGCAATTCTTAAAGCCTTATAGCAAATAATTAGAGAATCAGGATGAAAATACGTTATCTACGCGAACATTTAAGTTTTGATCAATCTGGTATTGTACTAGAAAGTGATGATAAAGATGGAAAAAATCTTTATCTAAAAGGTATAGCAATTCAAGGGGGTATACGAAATGCCAATGGCAGAGTATATCCCGTTAATGAAATTGAACGTGCTGTAAAAACTTTAAATGATCAAATACAAAATGGTTATTCCGTTTTAGGGGAAGTTGATCATCCTGACGATTTAAAAGTTAATTTGGACCGAGTATCACATATGATTACTCAAATGTGGATGGAAGGTCCTAATGGTTATGGAAAAATGAAAATTCTTCCTACACCTATGGGCAACCTTATTCGCACAATGCTCGAAAGTGGAGTAAAACTTGGGGTAAGTTCTCGCGGTAGCGGTAACGTTAACGACGGGAATGGCCAAGTATCTGAGTTTGAGATTATTACTGTGGATATTGTTGCACAACCTTCGGCTCCTGGAGCATACCCTACACCTGTTTATGAACATCTTATGAACATAAGAGGTGGAAACCGTGCATATAGAATAGCTGAAGAAACAAGAGAAGATCCAAAGGCCCAGAAATATCTAAAAGAAAGTATCTTGCAGATTATTAAAGGTCTAAAATAAGCCCGAGGAGAAATAAATGTTGGACGCATTCAAAAAATTAGTTGAAAGTGGTTTAATAAATGAGGATGTTAAATCTGAATTAGAAGACGCACTAACACAAAAACTACAAGAGAATCGCGACCAAGTTACCGCAGAACTTCGTGAAGAATTTGCACAAAAATACAATCATGATAAACAAATCATGGTTGAAGCAATCGACAAGATGTTAAGCGAAAGATTGGTTGCGGAAATTTCTGAGTTCCAAGAAGACAGAAAATCTCTAGCTGAAGCAAAAGCAGAATACAAAAAACGTATTAGTGAAGATGCTCGTAAGTTAGAAGGATTTGTTATCAAACAACTCGGAAGAGAAGTATCAGAATTCCAAAGTGATCGTAAAAAAGTCACTGAAAACTTTAAAAAGTTAGAGCAGTTTGTTGTTCACGCTCTAGCTAAAGAAATCAACGAATTTGCTATTGATAAGCGTGATCTAGCTGAAACAAAAGTTAAACTAGTCCGTGAAGCAAAAACCAAATTTGAAGATATCAAACAGAGATTTATTCAGCGTTCAGCTAAAGTTGTTGAAGCGGCCGTTACTCGTAAATTAACATCTGAAATCAAGCAATTGAAAGAAGATATCGATAGCGCTCGTAACAACGATTTTGGACGCAGAATCTATGAAGCTTTTGCACAAGAATTTGCAGGTTCTTATCTTAACGAAAAATCTGAAACAAGTAAATTGTTAAAGATTATCGAAAAGAAAGAGCAACAATTAGCTGAAGCAAAAAATGTCATAACAGAAAAAAATACGTTAGTTGAATCTCGTGAGCGCGAACTTCGCATCACTAAAGATTTAATGGAACGTAAACAAATTATGGCAGAAATGTTGGCACCTTTAAGTGCTGACAAAAAAGAGGTAATGCAACAACTCTTAGAATCTGTTAAAACAGAAAAACTAAGTGTTGCATTTGACAAGTACCTACCCGCAGTAATGGATGGCGAAAAGAAGAAAGTAACCCAAAAGGTTTCTTTAACTGAAAGCACTGAAGTAACAGGTAATCGTGAGACCAAGCCTGAGGTAGGCTTAGACAACATATTAGATATCCGCAAATTAGCGGGTCTAAAATAATTCAAGGAGACAAAAAAAATGTCAAAACTTTTAAATGAAAGATGGTCAGAGACCAAAGACGCTCTGCTTGAAGGCCTACAAGGTAACCGTCGTGCTGCAATGGGCGTTTGCCTAGAAAACACACGTAAGTACTTGGCTGAAAGCGCAACTGCTGGTGCAACTAGCGCCGGTAACGTAGCAACACTTAATCGTGTTATTCTTCCGGTTATACGTCGTGTTATGCCGACAGTTATCGCTAACGAAATCGTTGGTGTTCAACCAATGACTGGACCTGTTGCACAGATCCACACTCTACGTGTTCGTTATGCCGATACAGCAGCCGGAGTTGTAGCCGGTGAAGAAGCATTGAGCCCATTCAAGATCGCTGAAGCATATTCGGGTAACGAAAGCACCAGCAATCCTAAGGCTCAAGCTACAAGCACTCTTGAAGGTCGTCCTGGTAACAAGATGAACATTCAAATCTTGAAACAGACAGTTGAAGCCAAGAGCCGCAAACTAAGCGCTCGTTGGACATTCGAAGCTGCACAAGATGCACAAGCCCAACAAGGCATTGACATCGAGGCAGAAATTATGGCTGCTCTAGCTCAAGAAATTACAGCTGAAATTGACCAAGAAGTTCTACAATCTCTACGTGCATTAGCAAGCGTAGAAGAAACGTACGACCAATCATTGGTTTCTGGTACAGCTACATTCGTCGGTGACGAACATGCTGCCTTAGCTATCCAAATCAACCGTGTAAGCAATTTAATTGCTCAGCGTACACGTCGTGGTGCTGGTAACTGGGCTGTTGTTTCTAACCAAGCTCTTACAATTCTTCAGAGCGCAACTACAAGTGCATTCGCTCGTACTACAGAAGGTACCTTCGAAGCTCCTACAAACACCAAGTTTGTTGGTACACTAAACGGCGCAATGAGAATTTATGTTGACGCATATTTGAGCGATGCTACTGCTCAAGATAACAACCAAGTTCTTATTGGATACAAAGGCTCTAGCGAAGCAGATGCTGCTGCGTTCTATTGCCCATATATTCCGTTGATGAGCTCTGGAGTTGTTCTTGACCCGGCAACTTTTGAACCAGTAGTTGGTTTCTTAACTCGTTACGGGTATGTAGAATTGACCAATACTGCCAGCTCTCTTGGTAATGCGGCAGATTACTTAGGTAAAGTAGCAATTACTGCTGCTAAAGTTAGCTTCAAGTAATTCAAAATTACACAAAAAGCAAAATAAAAACCCGCTTCGGCGGGTTTTTCTTTATAAATATATTGTTCGCTCCGCAAGGGGGTTTATGTGGTAACCCGCCACGTAGGCAATAGAACTGTCTTAACATAAAGGAAAAATAAAATGGGACGTCCGATTAAGAAACAATTTTTTGGTAATTTAAACACTCCGCCGATTGGAGGAGAAGGCATTAATACAGTGACAGTAATAAGCTCTGGTACATTATATAGCCAAGGTGCAACAGCAGTTATTACAAATCCTCAAATACCCGATGGTGTAGCTCCTACACTAACAGCCGGTATCAACAATGGCGGTGTTACTGTTGTAAGCGTAGGAACTGCCGGTTATGGATATACTAGTACAGCGACTGTAACAATAACAACAGCAAGCGGTGTAACAAAAGTATCTACAGGTGCAGCTAGCACTACAACTATCACAGTAGCAAATACATCAGGTATTTTTATTGGAATGACTATTTCTGGAAATGCTGGTCTAGGTGGTGCAGGTGATACTGCTAGAGTTGTTGCTATTCAAGGAACTTCTACCGTTATTACAAGCGTAGCTAACGATGCAACTATGACTGGCGTTACCTTATCTTTCAGAGATTTAGGTAGTGGATTTGTAGCAATAACATCGTTAACAAATACAAGAATGAACTCAATTAGATCCGCTGCATTTATTCCGACAGACGATGGTGGTACTGCTACAAGAGAAGCAGACATTATAAAACAAGAATCCAGTCGTCGATATCTGGTAAAAACTTCTGAAGGAACTGGACAATGTCGACTAGTTGCGGTTGCTAATGCGTCGTTAGCACCAGGTCAAATGAATATTCTTGCAACAGATACATTAGGTAGCATATACTATGTTACCAAATTAACTGCTCGTCGTGTAACTTTAAGTACTGCAACTAACGTTGGAGGATTTGAGTATGCTTCCGGTGATGTGGCAGGTTGGTCATTAAGTTCACCTACAACAGGAACTGTACGTATATCTAATATGTAATAGCTAATTAAACTATTGACATACTAAAAAAAGGAGCTCAGGCTCCTTTTTTCTTTTAAAATAAATTAATATTTTAGGTAAATAGGTATATGGCATCATTTTGGACATATCCTAATTTATTATCTCAGTCAGTAGAAACCGGAGCGGAAGAAGTACATATTCCTTGGGGAAATCTTACTTCGGAATATACACGAACTACTGATAAATCATCTATTGTATCGAGTAATAATCTATATCATATTGCACGAAGTCCTAAACATAGTTTAATGACTAAGACTTATTTTTTATACGCATCCGGATTTAGATTTGAAAATCTTCCTACAACATTATCGGGTGTGGAATTAAGAATTAACAGTAATCGAAGAGGCAGAATCATGGATGATACTATTGCTTTATTAATGGGTGATCAACCATTAGGAGAAAATAAAGCAACGGATGAGATTTTAATGACTTCTTTATATGGATCTCCGACAGATACTTGGAAAGCTGATCTTACTATAGATGATATCAATAATCCTAACTTTGGAGTAATGTTAAGATACAAATCTCACAATAAATGGCCTCATAGTGACCCTATGATAATAAACTCTATAGAATTACGAATTTACTAAAACAATAAATACTAAGAACAATAAACGGAAAATATAATGTCAACAAGAGTAACAGGTACCAAAACAGTAACTAGAACAGGACCCAGTACAATATCTGCTCCTACTACTAGCATTAGTTTAGATGCGCCGACCGTTTATATAACCGGTGGTATAAGTATCACCGATGTTACTACTATCACTAATAAATTAGTTTTATCATCAGTAACAAACACTTCTTTATTAGCAAACGAAACTGTTTATTTTAATACTGATCAAACAGCAAACGTCACTAATCCGTTAAATCGATTATATACTGCTACAAATATATACGGAACTTTTACTCAAAGAATTGCAGGTGCAGTATATGTACCAGGTGGCGTTGGTATCGAAAAAGACTTAAATGTCGGCGGATTCATTTATGGTAGAGTTGCAGAAGCTAATACCAGTGTTAGTATTATAGTTACATCGACTAACGAAAATAACACATTCTATCCTTTGTTTTCTAGAACATCTTCTGGTATAGGAGAAGTGTATACAGATATAACAGGAGAAAGAAACGGATTAACATACAACCCGTCAACTGGCAAATTAATTATAGATCGAATTCACGTTGCATCAACTGAAAGTTCGATAAGTCCCATAACCGGAGCATTCACTGTTTCGGGAGGTGTTGGTATCCTAGGCGATGTAAACTTAGGAAAAAATTTAACAGTTAATGGAGATATTACTCCTGCACAAAACTTAATTCATAGTATTGGCACAACATCTAGTCAATGGTATGAAGGTTTCTTACAAAACATTTATACAAATGTAATTGCGTCAACTACCGGAAGTATCGAAATTAGACCAGATGCAGAACTTACTGACATATATGGTAATATTCGTGTACGTGGTGATAAACCAATCGGAACAGCACCTGTTGTTACCAATACCTTATATGTTACTGTTGACGGTAATGACACTAATGATGGTAGAGCACAAGATGCAAGTCGAGCATGCAGAACAATTGGTGGAGCATTGAATAGTCCATATTATCAACCGGGTACTCAAATACTAGTAAGTCCTGGAAGATATTTAGAAAATAATCCGCTAAGATTAAAACCATATACCAGTATTAGGGGTTCTGATATCAGAACTACTTTTGTTGAACCGATCAATAAAACTCAAGATCTATTCCATTTAGAAAGTGGATGTTATTTAAATTATATGACTTTCTTAAATGGTCGCTCGGGATTATTAGAAGGTCCTTATGCTGCTGGATACAATAGAGGAGCATATTGCACGGCATTTCCTCCCCTAGAAGGCAATGAAAGAATTGATTTATTCCACTCTCCGTACGTACAAAACTGTACAAATCAAAGCGGACCTTGGCTGAAAGATGGATCATTATACCAGCCTAATCAAACTGTTCAAATCCCTGAAGCAGTCGGTACAGGAACTTGGGTAAAGAATACAACAACTTTAATTGTATATGTAAGCACAGGTACTATCAAACAAGGTATGAGCATTAACTCTGGACAACAAAATCCAGGATTTTTCAATGCAAGAACATTGATGTTAGCAAATAAACCATTCTTACAAGAACAGGTTATAAACTATATTTCTAATCAAATTGCTATTAATGTTGGAAATTCATCGAGCATTTGGTGGAATACATTAACTAATACATCATTTAGTTACAATGAAGAAAAATGCAGACGAGATGTTGGTATATTAGTTGAAAATGTAGCATACGATGCTGCATTTGGAGGTAATCAAAAAGCTCGCGAAAGTGGATTAGCATATTATAACGGTGTTGTAAGTTTGATTGCTGGCCAAGAAAATCAGACAACCGCAGCTATTAACTATCTTAATACACTAACACAATTAGTAATCGTCAATGCTACATGTCCTGTAATAGGAAGCAGTATAAATCCTCAAATTAAAAATACAGCATTGACGAATGGAAATGTTTCTTCCCAATCAATCAATAATTTATTTGGAATAATTACCACAATTATAAATCAAGGACCCAGTGCCGCACCTGATTTATATTCGAGCCCAGGTCCAGATGCTGCATTTGTAAGTGCAGAAATATTAATGCAAGCAAATAGGAAATTCATACAAGAAGATACTATTAATTACATTAATAAAAATTTAATTGGAGCCACATTCCCATATAGTGAAATAAAATGTAGAAGAGATACTGGATTAATTATTGATTCTATAGCATTTGATATGCTATATCCTACAACGAATTACAGTCAATCAACATTTGCCGGCCTTCAATATTGGAAACAAAAAGACCTTGTGCCTACAATTACAGATGAAATAACTACTACAACTTTAGCTATTTCATACTTAAAAGAATTGGCAGGTAAAGTAATATTGAACATTACACCAGACGATGATTTGATTCCTCGCTACCAAACTGTAATAGCTCAAAATACTACTACGTACCAAGCAGCTACTTCAGACGAAGTTAATATTATCTACGAAAGATTTGATGAAATATTAGAAATATTGAGGGGTACGACAACTGGCTGGTCTGATAGAATTGTACCGAACGGAAAGAAAAGTAATTTCCTTGCTGTGGCAAATGCAACATATAATTTATTAACAAATACAAATTATATGGCCCATGAAGTAACAGCATACATTAACTATGTTACTTCTGGAACAGGATTTGTTTATAATACTTCTACTTGCAGGCGAGATATTGGATACATTGTAAACGCTGTGGCATTTGACTTATTACACGGCGGAAATCGCCAATCGGTTCAAAATGGTTTATATTATTATGGATTTAGTGTAACTACTTCATCAGTTGAAGCACAACAATCTCAAACCGTTGCGGCATTTAACTATCTATCTTCATTAACTAACCAAGTTATTCAAAACATACCAGTAGCTGCTAAACAAAATAAAGTACCTCAGGTATTTACTTCTGTTACTGCAACTAATGCACAAGGTGCTACATTAAATTCTGCGATAGGAATTATTACAAGTATTATTACTGGAACATCATCCGTAGCATTACCTCCACAAACTATAGGATTTACTGCAAGCTCTGTGGTTGATGTTATTGAAGCTTTTGATAATTTGTACGCTAATAAAAACTTCTTAATAGAAGAAGTTATTACATATATTGATCAAACATATAATCCTAATGCATTCAATTATGATGAGACAAAATGTTATAGAGATATAGGACTATTAATTGATGCTGTTAGTCAAGACATCTTGTTAGGCGGAAATCAAAAAAGTATTGAAGCAGGACAAGCATATTGGAGTGCGGGATACAATTACATAGCAGGCCAGGAAACAACTACAACCATGGCAATTAACTATGTGTCGTATCTATCTACTATGACAGCCGCTAATAAAGTAGTAACACCTCAGACAAATACAGATGTTACTCAAGTTATTAATTCATTCTTTGAGTATGGTTGGGAATATGGACCGCAAGAAGCTATAAAACGTAACTACAATATCATTACTGATATTATAAAAAATGGCCCCAATTATGCTCCACCTGTTTATGCAGGCGGTGGATTGTTTGCATTAACTGGATTAAATGGTTCTGATGTTATTATATCTCCAAGAGTAACTGCGGTATATACTGCATCGGGAGGAACTTTCTTAATTGGGCTGAATACTTCTACAGTAGGGTTTGGCATTAATTCAACTTTGTATTTTGGTAATACCACAGTATTTCCTTATACCGATAAGGAAGTAGAAGAGTTAAGTTATGAATTAACTGGTAACACCAGCACATGGAACTCTCGTAAAGTCGATCCAATTGGATCCATGGGAGGTAGTTTAGTCGATGGTGGTGTAATTAGTACAAGAAGCCCGATTCAATCATTCGTATATGATGCGTTTACACAAGTTAATCAAGGCGGCAGAGGAATTCATATAACTAATGACGGCTATGCCCAGTTAGTCTCGGTGTTTACTATATTCTGCTCAGTTGGCGTTCAAGTTGATAACGGTGGTATTGCATCTATCGTTAATAGTAACGCAAACTTTGGTGATATTTGCTTATTAGCAAAAGGATTTGGAAAGCGTAAATTTAGCGGAACAATTTATAATCCTTCATTTAAAGCATTTAATCGTGATACAGGTGCTAGAGATCCATCGTTTGACCAATATTTCCCAGACGGGTTCTGGCCAAAAGCAGCCAGAGTTGAAGTATTTGTCCCAGACATTGATGATAGACCTCACATATCATTAATCATGGAAATCGAACCACCAGAAGGACATATCAATGAACAATTATTACCAGGATTCTTAAATGCTATACCAAATAAAGCAATACTGAATACTGGGTCGATTGTAATATCCGATATCGACACTGACGGTATAGCAATTGGAAATAGTGTATATATCAGAGACATAAACAATAATAGAAATTATGTTGCAACAGGTACTGTTGTAACTGATATTGGTTATAGAAGTGTTGTATTAAACAAAGCATTAATCAACGGTGGCGGCGACGCTGATAACGACAATTTCTTTAATTTATATTTCTGCGGTAATGCTTATTACACGGTTTTAGGAAGCACTGTAGCTGAAAATCCAAAAACAAACGGTATTAATTTATTATCGACTAGTTCTACAGGCTTGGCTTACGATCAAGTTCAACCACATGCCGATGCTATACGATTTTTAAATAGTTTAACTTTACGAGTTATTAGCAATCAAACGATAACTCCGTTGCAAACAGGTACAACGTATACTCCGGATCCTTTAGTCACAGGAGGAGCACAAGCTTCTACATTTATTAATTTAAGATTCGGTGAAATATTATCTATCTTAACTGCAACGAATGTTACAGCAGCCGAAGCAGTTATTCCTGAGAGACTGAGAAATAAAACCGGTACTACGCCATTAGGTGCAAGTAGTGCAATTAATTTAATTAACAGAAATATCGAATTCTTGGCTGATGAAGTATCTGCTTATACAACAAGCACATATGCAGGATCTATATTCTCAGGTATAAGTCAAGATACTTACAATATGATTGTTGAAAAATGTCAACGTGATGTTAAGTTAATATTGAAAAGACTAATATATGATTTAGAATCTGGTGGACGATACAATTCTGTAATGACTGGATTAAGTTACTGGTCTAGAAACGGAACTCATTTTATCGTACAAATGGGTGAAAATGTACGTAGAACTGATTTATTCCCAGACGGATCAACTGTTAATTTCTACCAAAGAAGTTATATGAGTGCTTCTGGTTATGTATTTGAATATGTAGGTGCAGGTACTAATTATGGTGCATTGCCTCAAGTAGGACGAGCCGATCCAGTACAAGGAAAAGAAACAGTTCAACTTAGTGGCGGCAAAGTATTCTTTACTAGCACGGATCAAAACGGCGATTTTAGAATTGGTCCAGGGTTAGTTATCAGCCAGGCAACTGGAGTGTTGAGCGGAAGAACATTTACCAAGTCATTGTTTGCTAATATGACACCATTTATCTTAGCAATCGAGGGCGGAGGAATATAAAGGAATAATATATGGCATTAATACCATTAAATACATTTAAAACTAAGACAGCAATATTGACAGATGTTAGTACTGCAACAGTATATACAGCACCCGTTGGAGTTACTTCTATTATATTAATGGCACAAATTGCTAATTTAACTTCTGCTACTCAATATGTATCAGTAAGTCATTATAGAAATTTACCAGTTCTTGCTGATGCTCAAGGTTTAGGTGGACAACCGGCAAATACTATTTCTCCTTTAGTTAAAGATTTTGCAATACCAGAAAAAGATTCTGCAAGTGTATTAACTGGAAAATTAATTATTGAAAGCTTAGATAGTATCAGAGCATCGTCATTAAATTCAGGAACATGTCAATTAATATTAAGTATACTTGAAACAGCTAACGACTAAAATAGAGATTTATTATGACTAGATTATTAAGTGGATCAACAATTAGACGAGGTGGTAGTGGGGAATTTATTGACCTCGCAGGCGCACAGCCCCAACTTCCACCATCGGATACAACCGCAACAGGTTTTACTATAGTTACCGATTCGCTATTAAGAACAACATATAAATCAAGTATTGGATTTATTGAATTTACTTCTGCTACTATGTTTAGTAGTTTACCTTTGGGTACTATTAGAATAAGATCTACCGGTTCAACTTTCTTATCTATAAGTACAACAACTGGTAATTTAGTAGTAGATGGCGGTATCGGTGTCGGCGGCAATATGAATATTGCTCGAGATATTGTTGTAAACGGATTGACCATAGGACAAGGATTTGAAGGCATTAATAACATCGTTATTAAAGGTGTAGCCCAGCCTCAAACAACAACAGACAATGACGGTCAAGCAAGCATCGCAATAGGTTATGATGCATTACAAGGCCTTACTACTTCGTATAAAAATATTGCAATAGGAAGATATGCATTAAGTTCGGGTACTAACTTATCGAATAATATAGCGATTGGAGATAGTGCTTTAAGAAATATCGGAGTTATAAATGCATTGCCGTTAATTAATGTAAACGGAGCTTCCAACACTAACCCTGTAGTAATAACAACTCCAACGGCACATAATTTAAATTCCGGAACTAATGTTAGTTTTAGTAATATGATAGGTATGACCGAACTTAACGGACAAACTTTTTATATTAGCAAACTATCGAATAATACGTTATCGTTGTATTACGATAATATTTTATCTAATCCAGTTGATGGAACATTGTTTGATACTTATTTAGGTGGCGGCACCTTAGATCGAATCTTATTAAAAAATAATAATATTGCAATAGGTACAGATTCTGGTAAAAATTTATATGACGGCGAAAAGAATTTCTTCTTTGGTGACGGTGTTGGTACTAATTTAACAACCGGATCTAATAACTTTTTTATAGGTCACGATGTTGGCAATAATTTTATCTACGGAAATAATAATATTGCATTAGGCGGTGATAATTTAGTCAACGGTTTGGATAATCAAGTTAACATCGGTAGTGTTTTTTATTATAATGGTTTAAGTGATTTACAATTAAATGCTGATACAGAAGTAGGATTAGGAACAGCAGCAACAATAACACCAGAAAATACAATTGTTAGTACTAGTACATTTACTGGTGGTTTGATAGTTATCGGTGGTCTGGTAGTTACTGAGAATTCGATTCTTAATAAAGACATTAGAATATTATCATCGACAACAGCATTGTCAACGGTTACTGGTGCATTAGTAATCGGCGGCGGAGTTGGTATCGGTGGTAATCTATATATCGGTAATCAATTAAATGTAACTGGAAATGGCAGTGTAACACTAAATCCGCAAAACGCAAGTGTAGCAATTCAACCAACAGGAGCAGGAACAGTAACAATACAACCAGCAATCCTTCCAGGTACATTAGATAATGTTGATGTTGGTAATCTAGTACCGAGATTCGGAACGTTTATAATGTTAACCGCAACAACGAAAGTTAATGTATTGGGGCAAGAAAATGCTGTAAGTACATCAACGGGTGCATTAGTTGTACGTGGCGGAGTCGGAATTAGTAAGGATTTATGGGTAGGTGGAAAAATATACGGGCCTGGTGTCGGCGGGCTAGACGGGCAACAGCTATATATTAATACAGCAACTTCTGAGACATATTATTTTGGCCTAACAAAATCAATCGGAACTTTTTCAAACGTTAGTAGTACCAGTACAATAACTTTTGATAATTCCTTAGGAAAATTAAATGTCGCAAGCACATTATCGAGTACTGTAACGAACAGTCAACAAGCAGTAGTAATCAGCGGAGGTGCTTATATCGATAAAGGAATCTACAGTACGACATCTGGAAATCCATTCGAAAACAACTTAGTATACAGTCCAAGGGTTACTATTAGTACAACAACTCCGTTAACTCCTCGTATTGGAGATTTCTGGATAGATCCAACTTATGGTGTTGAGCTACAATACGTTCAAGACGGAGAAAATAGATTTTGGGTACAATTTACAGGATTATAAAGAGATAAATTATGTCATCATTAAACTTTCCATCAAACCCAACAATTGGACAGATACATACTGTAGGTAATAATTCCTGGCAATGGACCGGAACGTCATGGATAAAAATTGAACCCTTAGTTAGTACATTTAGTAGTATTACCGTAACATCTTCGACACAAGCAACGTCGCCGACTACAGGTGCATTAGTTGTTACAGGCGGTGTTGGTATAGGTGGAGATCTATATGTTGCAGGAACGTTTTACGCCGGCGGCGATGCAGTATTAACGACATCTAGTTTTGCTTATAGTGTAAGCGAAGGCAGTGATATAGAGATCAGTCTAAGTTCATCAACCGGAGCGTTGATATTTTCTAATATTTCTACATTGCAAAGTGTTACATCTAGAGGTTCGACGACTTCTAATAGGATAAACATTACTAATATCACTGCTTCGACTAGTACAATGTCCGGAGCATTAGTTGTTACCGGTGGAGTTGGAATCGGTAACAACTTAGTTGTTCAAAATAGTATAAACGGAGGTACTTTAACAGGCAGAAACTTAACTCAAGGTAGAATAGTTTTTGTAGGAACAAATAGCCAATTAACTGATGCAAGTAACTTAACTTATAATGATCTTATAAATGTTATATCAATGGGTGCAGGTAGTTCTACCACAGCAACTAACATAGCAGGTGGCGGCCCTGGTACCATACCATATCAACTATCAACAGGAATTACTGGATTTGTATCAACCGGTACTACTGGATTTATTCTTAGTTCAAATGGAACGTCACCTCCTACTTGGATACCAAATACTGCTTCAATGACTACTGCAACTAGTATTGTTGGAGGTACTACAGGAGCAATTTTATATCAACAAACTGCAAATTCGACTACCTTCTTAACATTATCTGGAACTGAAAATGCCATTGTAGCAGCAGGAACCAATGCTCCAAAATATGTAACACAAATTGAAGCAAAGTCAGGAATATCGAGTGCATCTACTTCTAGCTCACAGAGTTTACGAGTGACAGCAGGTGGTCTAGGAATAGTCGGCGATAGTTATTTTGCAGACAATTTAGGTTTAGGTGCAACGTTAACAGTTTTTGGTGCTACAGATTCGACTACTACATCGTCGGGTGCATTACAGGTTGTTGGTGGAGCAGGAATAGCAAAGAATTTAACTGTTGGGAATAGTATCACAGTCGGAAGTGTTATTGATAGCACAGTTATACCTGCTTTATACAGCAATAATTTTATAATGTCTAGCTATACTAGTCCGACTATTACAACACCTGGATTAAAAACATTAGATCAATTTGCAGAGTCAGCATATAGATCTGCGAAATACATGATTCAAGTTGTAGACGGTACAAGTGTACACATTGTAGAAATGATGATAACACATAACGCATCACATGTTTACAAAAATGAATATGGACTTATAACAACTGCCGGAGAATTAGGAACATTTAATGCAACAACAAACGGTACAAATATTACATTAACATTTAATCCTACGTCTCCAACAAATATGATTATTAAACTAGTAAGATTAGGGATAACTACTTGATTAATAAAAACTTTATTGAATAAATAAAAAAATACGTCGAAAGCGGAGAGGGAAACTAACGACATGGCAACTTATCCAGTTGACTTTAGAGTCAAAAACGGGCTGATAGTTACTAACACAGCTACTATTATTGAAACAGCAAATGCGGTTAATTCTTCTACCGGTGCATTAGTTGTATCTGGCGGAGTTGGCATCCGAGGAGACCTTCACGTTGG
>JACCDX010840658.1_pt1 | contig 30809 bp, 29 predicted proteins | sample 7449681 | NCBI WGS metagenome assembly JACCDX01 (sample SAMN15323450, study PRJNA562643) | freshwater metagenome | isolation source: river surface water | place: USA:Blue River Watershed | collected 2017-08-18
CCAAAGAGAACGGACTCACATTGGCTGGTTTGCTGATGTTTGGTCAATGGCCAGCCATCATGACCTGTGCACCAATGTATTTTGTGGATTACCAAGAACAACCCGATGAACCCGATACCTCTGTTCGGTGGCATGATCGGGTGGTGCCAGACGGCACTTGGTCGGGCAATTTATTCGACTTTTACAGAAAGGTCATCCGAAAATTGACGGCCGATTTAAAGGTGCCATTTCATCTGCAAGGCGACAAGCGTGTAGACGACACGCCTATTCATCAAGCGCTGCGGGAGGCCTTGGTCAACACCTTGGTCCATGCCGACTATTCAGATCGGGCTTCGGTGCGGGTCATTAAAAGGCCTTCAGGCTTTGAATTTCGCAATCCTGGTGCGCTACGTGTTCCCGTTGCCCAAGCGTTAAAAGGCGGGGAGAGCGATTGCCGTAATCGAACGCTTCAACAAATGTTCTTGATGATCAACTTGGGCGAGCGCGCTGGATCAGGATTGCCCCGCATTTTGACCAGTTGGCAAAGTGAGGGGCGGTTGCTGAAAATGAAGGAGTTATTTGAGCCGTATGACCAGTCGTTACTGACAATGGACTGGGCATTGGAGACCGTGTCGGGAAAAATGTCGGGAAAAATGTCGGGGAAAATGTCGGGGAAAATGTCGGGGAAAATGTCGGGGAAAATGTCGGGGAAACCGACATTGGAGATTTTGGGTCTTATCAAGCAGGACTCGAGTTTAACGGTATCTGAGCTTGCAATCACCCTTGAGTTATCAGAGAGAACCATCGAGCGTGCCATCCAATCTTTGCGCGCTGACGGTCGGCTTGAGCGAATTGGTCCGTCAAAGGGCGGCTTTTGGAAAGTTCTGAAATGAGAGGAATCGATGATTGCTACTCAGGTCAAATTAAAGTTTTTTTTAATTTAGATCTGCTGTATTAAAGGATCCTTTAATATGACCGCTTACAAAGAGTAGGGTCACCATCTTGCAAACCCATCAGTTGAATGTCAACGGTCTAGTTGTCACCTTCAAATCAGGCGCTGACAGCACTGCTCTGCAAACCATTCGCAATCAATTGGGCTTAACGGCCAGTCGATACGGCTGCGGTCAAGAGCAATGTGGGGCTTGTCATGTTTTGATCGATGGTCAATCAAAGCCAAGCTGCCAATTACCGGTGGATGCATTGGTGGGACGCAGTGTTGTGACGCTAGAGTCGGCACAGAACCCCGACTTGCCCAGCACGCCTTACTTCAAAGCAATGCAATCGGCCTTCATTGCCGAACAAGCGGCACAGTGCGGCTACTGCACCAGTGGCTTGCTGATCAGCGCGACCGCTTTGCTGATGAATGCGCAAGCGACTGTTTCTGAACGACAAATTCGCGAAGCCTTAGAGCCGCACTTGTGCCGATGTGGCGCACACAACCGAATTCTCAGAGCAGTGAAAACAGCAGCGCGCCAGTGTGGTTTGAAGCTGATCGACGCCGAGGTGTCAGCATGATTCAGCCCTTGCCTACTTCTGTGAGTCTCAAAGCCAACCCTTTGCTGGCGCAGTGGCTGCGCTTTGAAGCCGATGGTTCTGTGACAGTGTTCACAGGCAAAGCCGAATTAGGCCAAGGCATCTTGCATGCGCTGAAGCTGATGGTGGCTCACCAGCTGGATCTGCCGCTGACGCAGATTCGCATGCAGACAGCGAACACCGTCCATAGCCCTGATGAAGGCATGACGTCTGGCAGTTTGTCGATTCAAGATTCAGGCATGGCCATTCGCCAAGCGTGTGCTCACGCAGCGCAGCTTTTCAAAATGCACGCTTGCACGGTTTACGCAGAATTGCGTTCAAAGCTTGATGCGCAGTTGCCTGTGGATGTCACTGTGTCCACCAAGTCCTCCGCCTTGAATTTGACAGAAGGCCGCGAAGACTTGGCCGCGCTGGTATTTGGCCAACCCGTCTTTCTCCAAGACCTCGGAATTAATGTTGATCTGACCCCAATAAAAAACAATGGGGGTCAGATCAACATTAAATTGCTACATGGGCGGATGGTGCGAGGGCCTGGTTTACGTTGCACGTTGCGAGACGAAGGGTGGACTGACGCTTTGGCTGCAATGTCTGAAGAGATCCAAGCGTTTCGCGATGGCAGCTTGGTAGGTGTTGTTGCACCTACTGAAGATATGGCCGAGAAGGCCGCTAGCAAGTTGCAGCGTTTGTTGAAATGGGATGTTGAGACCTTGCCTGATTGCCGTGAGGGCGGTGTTGATTTGTTTGACGTGGCGCCTGCGATGGATTCGCAGGTGTTTCATGAAGCGGGGCAGACTCAAGAAGCGAGCACTGGCGCGAAGGTGTACGAAGCTGTTTATTTCCGCCCCGTATTGCACCATGGGTCGATGGGGCCCAGTGTGGCGCTGGCGGTTTGGGACTCAGCTGAGACCAACAGTGGTTTGAAGGTGTGGAGTCACACGCAGGGTATTTTCCCTTTGCGCAAAGATTTGGCGTTGGCGTTTGGTGTGAAGGCTGAGCAGATTGAAGTGCAGCACATGCGAGGGGCTGGCTGTTACGGACACAACGGTGCGGACGATGTGGCCTATGACGCGGCATGGTTGGCCAGGCATGTGCCGGGGCAATGTGTGCGTGTGCAATGGACGCGTGAAGAAGAGATGCAGCAATCGCCTTTGGCGCCTGCGATGCGCGTGAAGTTACAGGCCACGGTGCAAGCCAGCGCTGAAACAACAAGCATGCACGCTGCCAAAGGTGGCGGCCCTGTTGAGTTGCTCAGTTGGCAACACGACGTCTGGAGCCAAGGCCACAGCTCAAGGCCTGGCCGCGCAGCGACGCCGGCCTTCAAAGACAGTTGGCAAACAGCGCAAAAGTTTCCTGTGCTCGAGCCCATCAATGTGGCCGCAGCAGCAGGTGCTGGTGCAGAGCGCAATGCCATACCGCCTTACAGCAGTCAACACGTGAAGGTGAATGCGCACCGCTTGTTGGGCTTGCCATTCAGAACCTCTGCGTTGAGAAGTTTGGGCGCGCATGCCAATGTGTTTGCCTGCGAAAGTTTCATGGATGAAATTGCCAACGATCAAGATTGCGATCCTGTGGCATTTCGATTGGACAAGCTTGAAGATCCTCGCGCCAAGGCGGTGGTGCAAACTTTGGCAGATCAAGTGAATTGGTTAGAACGTCGTCAAAGCTTGGCGCACAAAGAAGGCTGGGGTTTGGGCATTGCGTATGCACGCTACAAAAGCAAAGGCGCTTATTGCGCTGTGGTGGCCGAAGTAGAGGTGACGCACCAAGTGAACGTGCGCCGCTTGTGGGTGGTGGCGGACATTGGTGAAATCATTCATGCCGATGGCGCCATCTCTCAGTTGGAAGGTGGCGCCATTCAGTCCACCAGTTGGGCATTGAAAGAGCAAGCGCATTGGGATGCAAACCACATCACCAGCACCCATTGGGACGCGTATCCCATTTTGCGTTTCAGTGAAGTGCCCGAAGTGCACGTGCATTTGATGCCGGGGAATTCACACAACGCAACATCACTCAACCCGCCATTGGGTGCCGGCGAAGCCACGCAAGGTCCCACCACCGCCGCCATTGCCAATGCGGTGTTTCATGCGGTGGGCGTGCGTGTGCGGCAGTTGCCGATGACGCCAGACAACTTGGCCAAAGCTGCTCTGGCCTGAACTGAATCAGGTCAGGGGCAAGAAGCCGCCCTTGGCGCGCAGTGCTGCTTGCTCTGGGCTGGTCAAGATGTCAATCATGGCCTGTGCTTCGACCTTGCATGAGCTGGTCGATCGAACGCCTGCGGTGTACATGGTGGCCAATTCAAATTCGAGGGGCAAGTTGGCCACCAAATCAACGCCTTCGGTGATCAAAATTTCGGTGACTTGGGTGCAGCCAATGACATGCGGGTCATCGCATGCTGCCATGGCATTCATGGCCGTGTTGCCGTTGGGGTAGGGGCGCAGTTTGCTGGCCACGGTCTCGGCAATGCCCAAGCCATTGAGCACCTTCATGAAGTGAATGCCCGCCGTCGCCAATTGGGGATCGGGAAAATAAATGCCTGTGGCGGCCAGCATGGCGGCTTTGAGTTGCTCGGCTGTTTCTACGTGGGGATGCGGTGTGCCGTGCTTCACGGCAACGCCCGTTTTCACGGGGCCAAGATGGCGCGCACTGCCAGCCACCACGTGGCCTGAGGCAGTGAGTTGCTCAATCAGCGCCGCTGTCAAAATGACCACATCGCAAGGCGCGCCATCGATGAGCTTTTGCTTCATCAAGCCCACCGCACCAAAGGTGTTGGACAGCAGGGTGTTGGTGGCGGTTTCAATGGACGGCTTTAAAGCGTTGACCAAACCTTGAGCGGCACCGCCGCTGAGCAAATGAATAAAGCGTGACAAAAGAATTAGTCCAGTTTGATATTGGCCGACTTGATCACGTTGGACCATTTGGCAATGTCGTCGTTCAAGTATTTGTCAAACGCAGCAGGGTTCATGACCATGGGCACAGCGCCTTGCTTGGCCCATTGTTGTTTCACATCAGCTTGTGATGCAATTTTTGAAACGGTTTCGTTGAGTTTGTCGATGATGGCTTTGGGTGTGCCTTTGGGGGCCATCAGGCCTAACCAAATGGTGGCTTCGTAGCCAGTCACGCCAGCTTCGTTCAAGGTGGGGACGTCGGGCAATACATCTGAACGAGATTTGCCGCTGGTGCCCACTGCTTTCACTTTGCCCGCTTTGACTTGTTCTGTCATGGTGGTGACGGCATCAAACATCATGTCGACCTGGCCACCCAGTACGTCAGTGCGCGCGCCAGAGCTGCCTTTGTAGGGCACGTGCACCATGTCAATCTTGGCCATGCTCTTGAACAATTCGCCGGCCATGTGATAAGGCGTCCCAGGACCCGACGATGCGTAATTCAGCTTGCCAGGTTGTGCTTTGGCCACACGAATGACGTCGGCCAATGAGTTCATGCCTTTGGTGGGGTTGACCACCAACACCAGGTCTGAATAGTTGATGGGGGCAATGCCCACAAAGTCCTTCATCAGCGCGTAGGGCTTGTTGGGAATGAGGGTTTCATTCACGGTTTGCGTGTTGGACATCAACAGCAGTGTGTAGCCATCGGGTTGGGCTTTGGCCGCTAAGTCGGTGCCAATCACAGAGCCTGCACCTGGCTTGTTGTCGACCACAAAAGATTGACCTAAGTTTTCTTGCAGACGTTGCGCGATGAAGCGCGCGTAGTTGTCGGCAGGACCGCCTGTGGCAAATGGCACGATGATTTTGACAGGATGGTTGGGATAATTTTGCGCATGCGCTTGTTGCGACAAGAAGATGCCAGTGCCCATGACCAAAAGGCTGGCCAATGCAATCACCATGTTGCGACGCTTGCTTGCAGGCTTGGCCAATGCAAGGGACTGTGCGCGTTTGTCATGCGTCAAATTTTCGAAAGAGGTCATGTGTGTCTCCGAGATTTCTAAAATGTGTTGAAGGTCTATTTGCGCTTATTCGACTTTGCCAATTTTCTTGACCACATCGGTCATGCGCTTGGCATCGGCTTGCACGTATTTTTCAAATTCAGGGCTGTCCAAATACACCACGGGGCTGCCCGTGTTTTGAATGACGTCGCGCACTTTGGCATCTTGTGCCGCAGCTTTGGCCGCTGCGCGAATGCGTTGTGCAATGGGCTCGGGTGTGCCGCTTGGAATGAACAGGCCAGACCATTGGGCGTACTCTGCGTTGAAGCCCAAATCCTTCAGGCTGCTCACATCGGGCAGTGAGGCCAAGCTGCCATTGCCCCAGTGACCCAGCACGCGAATCTTGCCGGCCTTCACATGTTGAAGCACAGTGGCAGGGCCTGTCGAGACGGCATCAATTTGCCCGCCCAACATGGCGACCACGGCAGGGCCCGCACCCGTGAAGGGAATGTGGGTCATTTTGACGCCAGCGGTTTGCGCCAAGATTTCCATGGGGACGTGCATGGTGCCGTAGTTACCAGACGAACCATAGTTGATGGCACCAGGTCGTTTACGTGCGTCTTCAATAAATTCTTTAACGGTTTTCCAAGGCGCGTCAGCGCGCACAGCCAAAACAGTGGGGTCTGCGGTGTAGCGTGCAATGGGGCGCAATTCATTCAGCAAAAACATAGGGCTGCGACCCAACAAGGCATCCGCCTCTGGAATCACTGTCAAAGACGACAGCGCCATCAGCACGGTGTAACCATCGGGCTTGGCGCGAGCCGCCACGCCCATGCCAATGCCGCCGCCTGCACCTGCTTTGTTTTCAATCACCACGGGTTGTCCCAACTCACGGCTCATGGCCTCGGCCACAGGGCGCGCCACAATGTCGGCCAAACCGCCAGGCGGGAAGGGCACGATCATGGTGATGGATTTGTTGGGGTAGGGCGCAGTTTGGGCAACGGCGCTGCCAGTCAAACCCATCTGCAAAAAGAGGCCACCCATCAAGCTGAGGGCAGTGCCCAACACATGACGTCGAGCTGCTTGGGTGGGATGGGTCCCATGGAAGAAATTCATGAAGTCTCCTGCGCTATTTTGGGGGCACATTGCTCGGGTGCAATGCCTCTGCAACGCACTCTAACACCCTGCTTTCTTTTTTGCATGAACCTATGTCACAAGGGGACATGTGGGCTGGTGAATTGGTCTCACCCCCACAAATTGCGGATGACGGCACAATAGCGGCTGTTCTCAATTTCACTTCCAAGGCCAATACCATGCGCATCGCAGCCTTCTTTTACAAAGACCAACCTCACGTGGGTTTGGTGTCTCAAGATTTGAATTCCGTCACACCTTTTGATCTGCCCTTGGCCGATCGTGAACTGGGCGCACTCACACTGGTGGACAGCTTGTCCCGCGGTGAAGCATTGCCACCTCAAGGCGCCGCCATTGCTTTGAAAGACGTGCAATTGCGCGCGCCGTTGCCACACCCCCGCCGCAATATTTTTTGTGTCGGTAAAAACTATCACGCGCACGCCAAAGAATTTGCGCGCAGCGGCTTTGACAGCAGCGCCAAAGCCGGTGGCGAAATTCCAGCCGAGCCCATCATCTTCTCAAAAGTACCCGAGTGCGTTATCGCCACGGGCGAAGCCATTGAGATGCCCAAGGTTTCAACCGCCATTGACTACGAAGCAGAATTGGCCGTGATCATTGGCAAAGGCGGCAAGGGAATTACCAAAGCCGATGCCATGAAGCACGTTTGGGGTTACACCATCGTCAACGACGTCACGGCGCGCGATTGGCAGAATAAGCACATGCAGTGGCACATGGGCAAATCCTTTGACACCTTCTGCCCCATGGGACCTTGGCTGGTGAGTGCCGACGAACTCGACGGCACCAACACGCATGTGCGTTGCTACGTGAATGGCGAAGAGCGCCAAAACGCCGCCACGCCCGATTTGATTTTTGACATTCCCACGCTGGTTGAAACATTGAGCGCCGGCATCACCTTGTACCCAGGTGATGTCATTGCCACGGGCACGCCAGTCGGCGTTGGCATTGGCTTTACACCGCCCAAATACCTCAAGGCCGGTGATGTGGTGCGTGTTGAAATTGATGGCATTGGCGCCATCGAGAACCCCGTTAAATAAAGATCACATCGAACAAAGAAAAAGGGCAAGCACCTCGCGGTGTTTGCCCTTTTTTAATGTGCATCGCAAGGGATGCACTTGGCGTTTGAAAATTACTTCAAACCAGCAGCGGCGCGCAATGTGGTAGCCAAGTTGGTACGCTCCCAAGTGAAGTTGGGTTCGTCACGGCCGAAGTGGCCGTAGGCTGCCGTTTTGCTGTAGATGGGGCGCAAGAGGTCGAGCATTTGAATAATGCCTTTGGGTCGCAAATCAAAGTGCTCGTTTACCAAGGCGGCAATCTTGTCGTCCGCAATCACGCCAGTGCCTTCGGTATTGACAGTGATGTTCATGGGGCGCGCCACACCAATGGCGTAGGCCACTTGAATTTGGCACTTGGTGGCAAGACCAGCAGCCACAATGTTCTTGGCCACATAGCGCGCGGCGTAAGCAGCAGAGCGGTCCACTTTAGAAGGGTCTTTGCCAGAGAAAGCGCCACCGCCGTGAGGGCAAGCGCCGCCGTAGGTGTCCACAATGATCTTGCGACCGGTCAGGCCGCAATCGCCTTGGGGGCCGCCAATGACAAAGCGGCCAGTGGGGTTGATCAAGTACTTGGTGTCTTGCAGCCACTCTTTGGGCAGCACGGGCTTGATGATTTCTTCAATGATGGCTTCGTTGAAGCTGGCCTTCATTTTGGTGGCTGATTCGCTTTGGTCGGGGCTGTGCTGAGTGGACAACACCACGGTGTCAATGCTGTGGGGCTTGCCGTCGACATAGCGCATGGTCACTTGGCTCTTGGCATCGGGACGGAGGAAAGGCAAACGACCGTCTTTGCGCAGTTGCGCTTGACGCTCCACCAAACGGTGCGCGTAATAAATAGGCGCAGGCATCAGGTCGGGGGTTTCGCTGCAAGCGTAGCCAAACATCAGACCCTGGTCGCCAGCGCCGGTGTTCAGGTGGTCGTCAGACGCGTGGTCCACACCTTGGGCAATGTCATTGGACTGCTTGTCGTAGCAAACCATGACGGCACAGCCTTTGTAGTCAATGCCGTACTCGGTGTTGTCGTAGCCAATGCGCTTGATGGTGTCGCGCGCCACTTGGATGTAATCGACGTGGGCGTTGGTGGTGATTTCACCGGCCAGAACCACCAAACCGGTGTTGGTCAGGGTTTCGGCGGCTACACGGCTGCGGGGGTCTTGTTCAAAAATCGCGTCGAGAATGGCGTCTGAAATTTGATCGGCAACCTTGTCGGGGTGGCCTTCGGACACGGATTCTGAGGTGAAAAGATAGTCATTCGCCATGAGGGTTCTCCTAAAGTTTGGCATGCATGTTGATTTGCGCTACCTGAGCTTTGGGGCCTCGGCGAACGCTTTAGCAGATTTGTCCGAAGACAAGGCACAATCCGAGGCATGCGGTGCATGCTGATCAGACAGTGTGTGTCGCCCTGCAAGTTGCTCTGTTTAACTCAGCGACCTGCGTAGTTTACCAAATACAACATGATCTTTTGGTTTCGATTTTTGGCCCATTGGCCTTTGTGGGCACTGCATGCGATCGGTCAAGTCATTGGCTGGCTGGCATGGCTGTTGTCGCCCACTTACAGGCGCCGGTTTTTGGCCAATGTCAAAACGGCGGGCCTGAGTGGCTGGCAAGTGCTGGGGGCCGTCGGCCAAGCCGGTTGCATGTCGACCGAGTTGCCGCGTTTGTGGATGGGGCGTCAGCCCAAAGTCGAGTGGACCGAGGGCGCCTTTCAAGTCATTGAAGCCGCTTATGCCGAAGGGCAGGGCGTGTTGTTTTTAACCCCCCACTTGGGTTGTTTTGAAATTTCTGCGCAGGCGGTGGCCAACGCATTCAGTGCTGCGCAAGGTCCCTTGACGGTGCTGTTTCGCCCGTCTCGCCAAAAGGGCTTGGCCCAAGTCATGGAAGCTTCGCGTGCCCGACCCGGGCTTGAAACAGCGCCCACCACCTTGGCGGGTGTCCGGCAAATGATCAAGGCTTTGCGCGCAGGTCGATCGGTGGGCTTGCTGCCCGACCAAGTGCCCCCCGAAGGCATGGGCCAATGGGTGCCCTTCTTTGGCAAGCCTGCTTACACCATGACCTTGGCCGCACGCTTGACCTTGCAAACAGGCGCCAAGTTGGTCTTGATTTGGGGTGAACGTTTGTCTTGGGGCCGTGGCTATCGCATTCACGCCAGCGTGTTGCAAGATGAATTGGCAGGCGACGTGGACGCTGTGGTGCTGCAAATCAACCAAGCCATGGAGCGTTTGATTTTGACGCGTCCCGAACAGTATTTGTGGGGCTACGCCCGTTACAAACAACCTCGGCAGGAGCCGCACGCATGAGCGTCCTGTTCATTGCATTGATGCGTTTTTTGTCGCACTGGCCACTGCCTGCATTGCGGGTTTTGGGTCATGTGTTGGGCTTGTTGCTGTGGGCGGTGGTCACCAGTCGGCGCCGCATTGTGCAAATCAATTTGCGTTTGTGCTTTCCGCACAAGTCAGACGATGAGATTCACCATTTGGCGCGTGCGCATTTTGTGCAGTTTGCCCAATCCCTGCTCGATCGTGCGTGGTTGTGGCACGCACCTTTGCGCTTGGTTGAACGGCGTTTGAAGTGGGTCGGTTCAGACTTGGCCATGGCGCAGTTGGCGCAAGAGGGTCCCAAGATTGTGTTTGCGCCGCACTTTGTCGGCCTGGACGCAGGTGGCTTGGCCTTGACCTTGAAAGCCAGCAAGCCTGTGGCCTTTATTTTTGTGCCGCAACACAACAAGGTGATGGATGCGTGGGTCAACCAAGGCCGTCAAAGAACGGGCAATGTAAAACCTTATTTCCGCCACGAAGGTGTCAAGCACATCATGAGTGGTTTGCGTCAGGGCGAGATGCTGCATCTCTCGCCCGACATGGACTTTGGGCCTGAAGAGTCTGTCTTTGTGTCTTTCATGGGCGTGCCTGCGGCCACCGTGCCTTCACTGTCACGCTTTGCCAGGTTGGGCCGTGCGCCTGTCATGAGTTTGGTGACGCGCATGACGCCGCAAGGTTATGAGATGGAAGTGTCCGAGATGTGGTCAGACTTTCCGACCGCCGATGTTCAAGCGGACACACAGCGCATGAACGATGAATTGGCCAAGGCCATTGAACGCACACCCGACCAGTACTACTGGGTACACAAACGATTTAAAACGCGCCCCGAGGGCGCGCCGGGTGTTTACAAGAAGGCCGAGATTTCTCGCTGAACGATTTGGGGGTGCTCATGCACCACCCAATGCGAGCCCTCTTCAATGGGCACGTAGGTGAGTTGGGGAATGTGCTCGGCCAGGCCTTCATTCAGGCTAGGCAACAAAGCCACATCTTTCAAACCCCACAGCAACAAAGTGGGCACGTTGATGTGCAACATGCTGTTGGGCAATTCCAAATTTTGCAGCGTGTTCTCACCAGGCTTGTTGGGCTTTAAGGGCGAGGCGCAGTAATAGTTGAGCCCTCCTTGCAGGCCGCAAGACCAAGCGGCACGGTAGTGTGCTTTGACTTCGGGCGTGAGCCAAGTGGGCTTGACGCCTTTGGCTAAAAATCCAAACAACACTTCAAATTCATTGGCACTGAGTTCTGCAGCCGCTTGCGGCTCACAGAAATAGTTCATGTACTCGCTGGCCGCAATTTGCGCAGGATTGCTTTTCAAGTCGCGCAAGAAGGTGCCCGGATGCGGTGAGTTGATGATCACCAACTTGTGCATCAACTGTGGCAATTGGTTGGCCAAGTTCCAAGCCACACCGCCGCCCCAATCGTGCGCCACCAAGGCTTTCAAAGGCGCTGCACCCGCTTCAATTTGAATAAGGGCTGCAATGTCTTGCACCAAGAATTTGGCGCGGTAAGACGCCACATCCGTGGGTTGACTGGATTTTTCATAGCCGCGCAAATTGGGCGCAACACATCGATAGCCGCCGTTTTCGGGTTTGGAAAAATGCAGCAGCATCTCGTCCCACACAAACGCCGCTTCGGGAAATCCGTGCAAAAACATCAGCACGGGTTGACCTTTGGCGCCTGCCGCGCGGCAACTCAATTGAATGCCATGCGGCAGGTCTTGTTGCCAGGTTTCAATCATCGGTGTGTGTCCAATCCCACATCAGTTGCGCCAAATCCTCCACGCCTTGTTTCTTGAGTGCAGAAAACAGTTTGGCTTGACCGCCACCGGCTTGCAGTTTGGCAATGGACAAAGCTTTGGCGCCTTCAGAGCGGGTTAGCTTGTCCGATTTGGTGAGCAACACCAAAAAATTCAGGCCTTCTTCGACGCGGGGACGAATGACTTCCAGCAACACCTCGTCCAACTCGGTCATGCCCAAGCGGGGGTCGCACAAGAGCACGATGCCCTTGAGGTTTTCGCGGGTGACCAGGTAGTTGGCCATCACTTTTTGCCAGCGAAGCTTGTCTTGCTTGGGGACGGCCGCATAGCCATAGCCCGGTAAATCGGCCAAAACAGCGTCGGTCACGCCTTGTTTGCCCAGGGCAAACAGGTTGATGTGTTGGGTGCGACCGGGCTTTTTGGAGGCAAAAGCCAGCTGTTTTTGCTGGGTTAAGGTGTTGATGCAGGTTGATTTGCCTGCATTGGAGCGGCCCACAAAGGCAATTTCAGGGACATCGAGTTCGGGCAAATGGAACAGTTCGGCGGCCGTGGTCAGAAACCGGGCTGTGTGCATCCAACCCATGGGGGTGATGGCCTTGATTTCTGGCGTTTCGGGGGCAGAGGCCACTTTGGCAGGGGTTTTCCGCGGCTTGGCAGGGGCAGCTTTGGAGCTGGAAACGGGGCTGGTTTTGGTGGCCATTCAGGTCAAACTTTCAGGGCGTCAGAAATGACGCAAGCAGGCATTGTAGAATCCCATGGTTTAGCGCCCACTATTTCGGATGTCGTCCATGAAGTCAATGACTAAATTTTTGTTCGCCGCCTTCACATCAGTTTTGATGGTTGGCTCTGTTTTTGCCGCCGACGCAGCCCCCAAAGCTACCAAGCCAGACCTGGCCAAAGGCGAGGCCATTGTGGCCGGTGTCTGTGCCGCATGCCACGCAGCCGATGGCAATTCCATGATTCCTGCCAACCCCAAGTTGGCCCAGCAGCACCCTGAGTACATCTTGAAGCAATTGCAAGAGTTCAAATCAGGCAAGCGTGCCAACCCCGTCATGATGGGCTTTGCCGCCCAAATGAGCCCTGAAGACATGCGCAACGTGGCGTACTTCGTGGCCAGCAAGACTGCATCGCCCGGTTTTGCCAAAGAAAAAGAAACAGTTGCTTTGGGTGAAAAGATTTACCGCGGTGGCATTGCCGATCGCCAAATCGCGGCCTGCGCAGGTTGCCACGGCCCCAACGGTTCTGGCATGCCTGCTCAGTACCCCCGTTTGTCTGGCCAACACGCCGACTACACGGTCAGCCAGTTGACACAATTCCGCGACGGTATTCGCAAAAACAACCTGCAAATGACGCAAGTTGCAGCCAAGTTGAACGACCGTGAAATCAAAGCGGTGGCAGACTACATCGCTGGTTTGCGTTAATCACATAGGCTTGACGGCCAGTTAGCCGTCAACCTGCAAAATGGGCCTCTCGGGCCCATTTTTTTTGGCCGTAACAGGGGGGCCTAAGAGGCGCTTTAACCCTTGCTTACACGGGGTTATGCCTGAAGTTTTCCAATGACAGTCACACGTTGAAAGTCCGCCATGCTCATTCGTACCCATCAAGATGGATTCATTCACCCGCTCAGCAGCGAAATCACCTCGCCTGAGGCCTATGCCACCCGTCGCCAACTGCTGCGCCAATGGACGGCCGGTGCAGCTGCTGCGGGCTTGTCTGGCTGGGCGCAGCGCGAAGCTTTTGCGCAGGGCGGCGGTGTTGCAGCCAAGCTGGCGGCCTTGCCTGCCACCCAGTCGCAAATTCAAGGCGCCATGACCGTTGAGAAATTAACGTCGCAACAAGATGCCACCACCTACAACAACTTTTATGAATTTGGCACGGACAAATCCGATCCCGCTCGCAAAGCGCACACCCTCAAAACATCACCTTGGTCGATTGAAGTGGAAGGTTTGGTGAAAAAGCCCACCCGTTTCAACTTGGAAGACATCATGAAGTGGGGCGCCATGCAAGAGCGCATTTACCGGCTGCGCTGCGTTGAGGGGTGGTCCATGGTCATTCCTTGGATTGGGTATTCCTTGTCTGATTTGATTCGCCGTGTTGAGCCTTTGCCCAGTGCCAAGTATGTCGAGTTCATCACGCAGGCCGACCCGCAAACCATGCCGGGCCTGCGCGGTGGTTATTTGGACTGGCCCTATGTGGAAGGCCTGCGCATGGACGAAGCTATGCACCCTCTCACACTGCTGACCTTTGGCATGTACGGTGAGGTCTTGCCCAAACAAAATGGCGCGCCTGTGCGTTTGGTGGTGCCATGGAAATACGGCTTCAAAAGTGGCAAGAGCATTGTCAAAATTCGCTTCGTTGAAAAGCAACCCGTGGTCTCCTGGGAAAAGGCGGCACCGCAAGAATACGGCTTCTTTTCCAACGTCAACCCCAAGGTTGACCATCCACGCTGGAGCCAAGCCTCCGAGCGCCGCATCGGCGAAGGGGGCTTGCTCGACAAGAAACGCAAGACCCTCATGTTCAATGGCTACGAAGCGCAGGTGGCTTCGCTGTATGCCGGTATGGACTTGGCCAAGAACTTCTGATGTTGAGAAACCGCTTGCGCCAGCCCCTGGCCAAGTGGGTGCTGGTCGTGTTGTCCTTGGTGCCGTTTGCCTACTTGTGCGCCAGTGTCTACTTCGATAGCTTAGGCCCCAATCCGGCTGAGTATTTGATTCGCGCCAGTGGTGATTTGACGCTGCGGTTTTTATGCATCACACTGCTGATCACACCTTTGCGCATCATCACCCAATGGCCAGAATGGCTGCTGTTCAGACGCAGCTTGGGGCTTCTGACTTTTTTCTATGCCTGCATTCATGCGCTGTGTTACAGCCTGCTGGACATGTCATGGGCGTGGGATGAGATTGCCCAAGACATTGTCAAACGTCCCTTCATTGCAGTGGGTGTGGCAGGCATGCTGTTGTTAACCGCCTTGGCCGCAACCTCGTTCAATGCAGCGGTGATGGCCATGGGTGCCAAGCGTTGGCGGCAATTGCACCGTGCGGTGTATGGCATCGCGGTGCTGGCCATTCTGCATTTCTTTTGGATGCGCGCCACCAAAAGAAATTTCGATGAGGTCTGGCTCTACGCCGGTATCTTAGGCGTGCTTCTGGGCTTTCGCGTGGTTCACTTCACCAAGCGTTCGCTTTGGAAAGTGTCTTGAGGCGTTTCGCGCTCGCGAATCAAATGCACAGCCTTGCCATCGATCAACACTTCGGCCGCTCGGCCACGGGTGTTGTAGTTGCTGGCCATGCTCATGCAATAGGCACCCGCTGACAACACCGCCAAGGTGTCGCCTGCTTGAACATTCAATTCACGGTCACGGCCAATCCAGTCGCCGCTTTCGCACACAGGGCCCACCACGTCCACCAAGGTGGTGGCGCCGGCGCGAGGTGACACGGGCACGATGTGGTGGAAGGCTTGGTACATGGCAGGACGCGGCAAATCGTTCATGGCTGCGTCAATGATGCAAAAGTTTTTTTGCTCACCGGGTTTCATGAACACCACGTCAGTTAAGCAGACGCCAGCGTTGCCGACCAAGGAGCGACCCGGCTCGATCATCAGTTGTCGATCGCCATAGCCGCGCGCATCCAGTTTGGCCAACAACTGGTGCCACAGTTGATCGGCAGCAGGCGGTGTATCGCCGTTGTAGTTGATGCCCAAGCCACCGCCAAAGTCGATGTGGTGAATGGGAATGCCTGCAGCCTCAACTTCGGCCACCAAATCCAAGATGCGGTCCATGGCATCGAGGTACGGTGTGGCTTCGGTAATTTGGGAGCCAATGTGGCAGTCAATGCCCACCACTTTCAAACCAGGCAGGGCCGCAGCGCGTTGATAGGTTTGGAGCGCATGCTCGTGCGCCACACCAAACTTGTTGCCCTTTAAACCTGTGGAAATGTAGGGGTGGGTTTTGGGGTCGACATTGGGATTGACGCGAAGGCTAACCGGTGCCCGAGTGTTGAGCGACAAGGCCACCTCGTTCAAAACTTCAAGCTCTGCATCACTTTCCACATTGAAGCAGCCAATGCCAATTTGCAAAGCTTGCTTCATTTCGTCGCGAGTTTTGCCCACGCCCGAGAAAATGATTTTGGCGGGTTCACCGCCAGCTGCCAAAACGCGCGCCAATTCGCCACCCGAGACGATGTCAAAGCCACAACCGGCTTGGGCAAACACTTGCAAGATGGCCAAGTTGGAGTTGGCTTTCATGGCATAGCAAATTTGCGCTTTGCGACCCGCAAAACCGCGCTGGTATGCGGCCAAGGCAGCCAACATGGACGCTTTGGAATAGGCAAACACAGGGGTGCCAAATTGCGCGGCCACGTCGGCCATGGCCACGCCTTCCATGTGCAAGGACTCGCCTTGGTAAGCGATGTGAGGTTGACCGGGAAGTGCGTTGGCTGTCATGGTTCAGTTTTGGTAGGTGTCTGAGGGATCAAAGTTTGAAGCAGAGTAGCGCGGTCTGCCGCCAAGGGGTCTTGGGGGTGAACCAGGGGGCCTTTTTGGCCGCAGGCGCTCAAAGCCACCGCACAAACCCCAAGGGTTTGGGCAATGACTAAAATTCTCAAAACTTTGAACATGTGACGGATTGTAATGACCGACCTCGAATTTCTGGATACCGCTGAACGCCTTTTGTCACGCATTGAGGGCAGTTGCGATCGCATCAATGACGAAACCGATGCCGACATCGACAACCAGCGTGTGGGCGGCATGATCACCATCACCTTCAGCAACCGCAGCCAAATCATTGTGAATTTGCAAAAGCCCCTGCATGAGGTTTGGCTGGCGGCCAAGTCGGGTGGCTACCACTACAAGTTCAAAGAGGGCCAGTGGCAAGACACCAAGGGCCAAGGCGAGTTCTTTGAAAACCTCTCGCGTTTCGCGACAGAGCAGTCGGGTGTGCGCCTGAGTTTCTGACCAGCGGCGGCTTCGCCGCTGATCAGTTGCGGAACAAATCTAAGATTTTCTTGCGCTCGTCTGCTTCAGGCAGCGCACCGCCTTTGTCATTGCCAAGGCCCAAGCTGGTGACGCCACCGCCTTTGGCATATTCTTCAAAATACCATTCGCCATTGATGTGTAAAACGCCTTCAGGCGCGACGGCGTCAGACACAGGCAGTGTTTTGAGGGCCGTTTCCATGAAGCTGATCCACACAGGCAAGCTCAGGCCGCCCCCGGTTTCGCGATCACCCAACTTGCGGGGCGTGTCGTAACCAATCCAGACCACAGCTGCCAAGTTGCGGTGGTAGCCTGCAAACCAAGCGTCCATGGAATCGTTGGTGGTACCGGTTTTGCCGTAGATGTCGTCTCGTTTCAACGCCACACGGGCTTTGGCCGCAGTACCCGAGCGCGTCACCTCTTGCAGCAAGCTGGTCATGACAAAGGCATTGCGCGGTGAGATGGCGCGATGGCTTTCGTCCACGGGCACCGGCGGACTGTCGACCAAAATTTTGCCTTTGTGGTCGGTGACGCGAGTGATCATGTGAGGTTGCACGCGCATGCCGCCGTTGGCAAATACCGAGTAACCCGTGGCCATTTGCATGGGGGTGACAGAGCCCGCACCCAAAGCCATGGTGAGGTAGGCGGGGTGTTTCTCTTCATCAAAGCCAAACTTGGTGACCCACTCTTGTGCGTTGCGTGTGCCCACGGCTTGCAAGATGCGAATGGAGATCATGTTCTTGGACTTCGCCAGACCTTTGCGAATGGTCATCGGACCTTCAAAAGTGCCGTCGTAGTTTTTAGGTTCCCAAGGTTGGCCACCTGTGACGCCTGCATCGAAGAACAAGGGCGCATCGTTCACCACTGTTGCGGGCGTGAAGCCTTTTTCCAGAGCCGCTGAGTAAATGAAAGGCTTGAAGCTAGAGCCCGGCTGGCGCCAAGCTTGAATCACGTGGTTGAACTTGTTTTTGGCAAAGTCAAAACCGCCGACCAAGGCCCGCACAGAGCCGTCTTGTGGACTGATGGCCACGAAGGCACCTTCCACTTCTGGCAATTGCGTGATTTCCCATGTGCCTTTGGGCGTTTGCACCACACGGATCACAGCGCCGCGCTTGATCTTGATGTTGGGGCCGGCTTTGTCTGATAAGCCAGATTGCGCTGGTTTCAATCCTTCGCCAGTGATTTCAATTTGCTCTGCGTTTTGACGCACGGCCACAATCTTTTTGGGTGTGGCTTCTAGCACCACGGCTGACATCACGTCGCCATTGTCGGGATGGTCTTCCAACACATCGTCGATGGCCTCTTCCATTTCTTTGGGCGTGCTGGGCAAGTCGATGAACTTCTCGGGGCCGCGGTACACCTGACGGCGCTCAAAGTCCATGATGCCTTGGCGCAGGGCATGGTAGGCCGCGTTTTGTTCGGTGGATTGGAGCGTGGTGTAAACGTTCAAACCGCGTGTGTAGGTTTCTTGACCATACTGCGCAAACATCAGCTGGCGCACGGTCTCGGCCACGTACTCCGCATGGATGCGGTTCTTGTCGTTGCTGGCGCGAATTTTCAAGGGCTCGGCTTTGGCCTCTTGCGCTTGCTTGGCTGTGATGAAGCCGTTTTCTTCCATGCGCTCAATGATGTAGAGCTGGCGTGAACGTGCGCGCTTGGGATTGCTGATGGGGTTGTAGGCCGAAGGCGCTTTGGGCAAGCCGGCCAACATGGCGGCTTCTGCAATGCTGATGTCCTTCAAGGGTTTGCCAAAGTAAGTTTCGGCGGCTGATGCAAAGCCATAGGCCCGGTTGCCCAAGAAGATTTGATTCATGTAAATCTCAAGAATCTGATCTTTGGTCAGCAAGTGCTCCAACTTGAAGGTGAGCAAAATTTCATAAATTTTGCGGGTGTAGGTTTTTTCAGTCGACAGATACACATTGCGCGCCACCTGCATGGTGATGGTGGACGCGCCTTGGCTTTTGCGTTTGCCCAAGTTGGCAATGCCAGCGCGAATCAAACCCAAATAGTCCAAGCCGCCGTGTTGGTAAAAGCGCGCATCTTCAATGGACAACACCGCGTCTTTCATGACCTGCGGAATTTCTTTGATCGGCGTCAAGTTGCGGCGCTCTTCGCCAAACTCACCCATCAAGGCGCCATCGGCGGTGTAAATGCGCAAGGGCAATTTGGGGCGGTATTCGGCCAAATCAGACGTGTCGGGCAGTTGGGGGTAGGCCATCACCATGGCCACGCCAATCACCATCAACAAGGACAACAAGCCCGCTGCCACCAAGCCTGCGGCCCAAAGGCAAACACGCAAGGCCCAATGCAGGCGAGGTGACTCGATCAAATCGAGTTGTTGAGGGGATGCGTCGTTATTTTTTTTGGACATGTTGAGGGCGGAAAAAACCGCTGACCGCATTATAAAAACTGCTGGGCAGATGGCGGAATTTGAATGTTGCGCAAAGCAACTGGATTGGCAGGAATTGTAGTCTTTTCGGGGGTGGGTAGAGGGTTCAATGAGGGATCGCCAACCGCCTCAGAAAGTCCAATTTGTTTGCCTTGCCTTTGTTTCAGCGGCGCCATGCGCCGCGATGGGGTGTATTTGAGCATGCTGCCTCTGCGCAGTCCCCAGATGATGCGCGATTTTTCACTGCAGTGGTCGTCCATGGCCAGCAGGTGTTAACCCAGACAGGGGTGGACCTGCCAAGCTTGATGTCGGCGCTCTTGCTGGCCTTTGAGCGGGCTTGGCCGGCTTTACCCCGTGTGCCCTTCTTCAAGACCCATGTGAGGCCAACAGCTTGGGTCATTCCAGATACGCAGTGCCTCACGTTCGAGTGGACCTGCTTGCCCAGTTGGGGGCCGCCTGACATCGAAGCCGAATGTCGTTTAGAGGCCAGTGTGCGCATGCAATTGGCGCCCCATCAAGTGGCCCTTGATTACCAGGTTCATCAACCCGTCACAGGAAGTTTGCAGGCAACTGTTTGGGCTTATGAGGCATTCAAGCTCCATGAACGCATGGCGCACATGAAAGAACTGGGGTTCGATTTGCAGGTGTTCACGGCACAAAGCCAAGCGCTGGGTTTGGCCAGCTTCTTTCGACATTCGTTCAAGTCGCAGCAGGCTTTGCAGCAGCGCATCTCTGAGCAGCTTGTTTCGTATTTGCGGCAAGGAGAAGTGCCATGTTGAACTGGCTACAAAACGCTGCACACCGCAGCAAGCGCACACGCCGCAACATTCAATTGTCCATGGGCACGGGGCTGCTGTTGGGCATGGGGATCATTGGGCAGCAAGAGCTGTTCGCATTGGATGAATTGGCCACCACAGCGCACGTGCAAGGCAGCGCAATCTTGCCCTTTCTTGGGGCGATGCCTGCAAATCCATCTGCCGACGCAAAAGCATTGACCGATGCGAAGAAAACGGTGGCTGACTTGAAAGCACGTCAAGTAAGTTTGGCAAGCCGACAGGCGCAGCGTGAAGACATCTCAGAAGTTCAGGCGGCCTGGCGAATGAAGCGAGAGGGTCGCAATGGAGAAGTACCCACGGCCTTTGCTTTGCGAACACATCAATTTCAAAACGGCCTGTTCACATGGGAAGGTGTGGCCGAACAATCTCATGATGTCTCGGTATTGTTGCAAGCCTTGCACCGTTTTCCAGGTTGGTTGCAAGCGCCTGTGTTGGTGCAAGTGCAGTCCGACTTGAATGTGTCCGGTTCGGTGGCGCCAAAAGGAGTGGTGTTTCTGATTCAGGCCAAGCTCTATGGCAAACAGGGAGCGGGTTCATGAGCCGTGCCAAGGTCTTCCAAAGTATCACGGACCCCTTGGCCCATTGGGTGTTCTTGAGATGGCCCAAGTGGGTGTTGAATTGGCAAAACCAAAGCTTCTTGGCCTCGCCCATGCAACAAGCTTGGATGGTGTTGCTGATGTGTCTGTCTTTGTGCGGCTTGGTGCCAGTGATTTGGCGCGGCTTGGTCGCAGCGCTTGCTTTGTCTGTTCCCAGTGCGCAGTGGATGGAACGCCAGCAGCAGGTCCAAGAAGCCTTGCGACAATCAGCTTTGCAACAAACGCAAGCAATGAACGAGCAGGCAGTCTTAGCGCAGCAGGACTTATTGATACGCCAGCACCAAGCTCAAGTCGATGACCTGTTGGTGGCATGGCCCAATTCGGCCATTCGCTTGACCTTGCTCCATCGATTGCAACGCATGGCACAGCAGCGTGGTTTGCTAGTGCAGCTGCTCAAGCTGATGCCAGAACCCGACGTGCACGGCTTGGAGGCCAGTACCTTGAAGTTCAGTGTTCAAGGCGCCGAAGACGCTGTGTATGCCTATTGGCAAGACCTGGACCAATGGTTTCAAAACGGGCTTTGGACATCGTGGGTCAGTCGCAGGCAAGCCGATGGACGGTTTGTTTTAGAAGGGCAGCTGTCTTTGTATTGGGATGCACAAGACGCCGATACCGATACAGGCGTTGCGTTGCAGTTTGAAGTGGCTGCACTGGCAAATTCACAGACCACATCGGCCTTGCCATCTGTGCACGTTTTGCCCAAGGAAAGTCAATCACAGATGCGGGTGGTGGGTGTTGCGCAATCCAGTCATTCAAGTGGCCGTGGCGAAGCTTGGACCTGGGTTCGCTCTGGCGCACAAACGCATTTGGTGCGCCCCGGTCAACAGCTTGGCACCGAGCAAAGCCAAGCCAAATGGACCGATGCGCAGGGGCTTTGGCTGAGTTCAGGGATGGGGCAGCCCGATGTTCGGCTCGATTGGGAGGGGGCGAAGCCATGAAGCGAGGACCGTGGTTTCAGGCAGGGGTGGTCGGTCTTTGCGCCTTGTTGTGGAGTCCTTTGTTGCAAGCTGCCGATGACAAGCTGAAGTGGACATTTCAAAACATGGAGGTCAAAGCTTTGTTGCATGCATTGGCCGAAATGGGGCAACACAATTTGATTGTGGCCGACGGCGTTTCGGGTCCTGTCAGCCTGCATTTGAAAGACATGACGTGGCGAGAAGCGCTCGACGTGGTGGTGCAATCCAAAGGCCTGGAGGCGATCAGCAAAGATGGCGTTTTGTGGATCAGTTCACGCAACGATGCATCCGAGCGATTGCAAGCCTGGGCCATCACGTTGAAATACGCCAAAGCCCTGGATGTAGCGCAGCGCTTGCAGTCTGCCGGCGTGAGTGCGGGCGCGTCAGGGCAGCGTTGGTTAAGTGCGCGAGGCACGGTGATGGCCGAACCTCGAACCAATCAGTTGTTTTTCTTGGACACGCCAGCGGCTTTGAAACAGCTGCAAAACGTCATTCAATGGCTGGACATTCCAGTGCGACAGGTCATGATCGAAGCGCAAATCGTGGAGGCTGAAGCGCAATTTGGCAAATCCTTGGGTGTTCGTTTGGGCGGTGCATTTGCCAGCAGCTTTGCGGCCCCCTTTGCAGCAACTGCTAAGCCAGTTAACTTGGCCATCGGTGGACAAGGCATGGCCGCCTCGGGGGGCATTCAGCCCAGTTATTGGCTCAATTTGCCGGCAGGCTCGGCGGGGCAAACCCTGTTTCCGCCTGCCAGTTTTGCGGTGTCCTTGTTCAATGCAGCGGCCAATCAGTTTCTCAACCTCGAAATCTCTGCGCTTGAAGCCGACGGCAAAGGCAAAGTGATTGCCAGTCCGCGGGTGGTCACTGCGGACCAAACCAAGGCCTTGATCGAGCAGGGCACCGAGCTGCCGTACCAAGTCAACAATGGCAATGGGGCGGCCTCCATCGCGTTTCGCAAAGCCAACCTCAAACTCGAGGTGACACCGCAAATCACCCCGGAAGGGGCGGTGGTGTTAGAGCTCGACATCGCTAAGGACAGCGTCGGTCAGGTCACCACGGCGGGCTATTCCATCAACACCAAACACGTCAAAACACAGGTTTTGGTGGACAACGGGGGCACGGTGGTCATTGGCGGCATTTTGGAAACGGCAGACAAGCAAGATGAGGCGCGGGTCCCTGGCTTGGCCAGCCTGCCGGTTTTTGGCAGGCTGTTCCAAAGTGAGCAGGTCACCCAGCGAAAAACCGAGCTTCTGATCTTTGTCACCCCCAGAGTGCTGGCTGAATCGCCACCCAGGGCGGCCTCGAATACACTTAGGGACTCATTCCAACCTTGAATTTCTTCTTTTGCTCATTATTTTTGTTGGCCTCCCGGGATCTGGCAAAACGACCATCGGCAGACAGATGGGGCGTCGTCTCGGCTTGCCTTTTTTGGATTCCGACAGCGTCATTGAGCAGCGCTTGGGTTGTTCGATTCGTGAGTTTTTTGACCGCGAAGGCGAAGAGCGATTCCGCGACATCGAGCAAAACGTCATCGACGATCTCAGCAAATACCACCACGGTGTTTTGTCTACCGGCGGCGGGTCGGTCTTGCGCGAAGCCAATCGTCAACATTTGCGGGCGCGTGGCAAAGTGGTTTATCTGCGTTCAAGCCCTGAAGAAGTGTTTCGCCGTTTGAAGCACGACATGCAAAGACCTTTGCTGCAAGTGAACGACCCCCTCGAGAAATTGCGCGCCCTGTTTCAAGTGCGCGATCCACTCTACAAAGAGACGGCGCACCATGTGTTTGACACCGGGCGGCCCAGTATCAACCGATTGTTGAACGCCATCATTGCGGAGTTGGACCTTCAAGGTTTTGACACGCACACCCCACACCAAACTTGAAGCCGCTTATGAACAGCACGACGCAACAGCCAGAAGTGGTTCGAATTGATTTGGCCGACCGAAGCTATGACATCGTCATTGGTCAAAACTTGTTGGCCCAAGCTGCCACCTATGCCCACTTGCCCAAAGCGGCTGCGGCATTGATTGTGAGCAACACCACGGTGGCGCCCTTGTACGAGGCTGCGCTCAAGCAAGCCCTTTCTGCCCATTACAAAGTCATTCACAGCGTGCATTTGCCCGATGGCGAAGCGCACAAAGATTGGATGACCTTGAATTTGATTTTTGACAGCTTGCTGGGGCAGGCCTGCGATCGCAAGACCGTGTTGTTTGCATTGGGCGGCGGTGTGGTGGGCGACATGACGGGTTTTGCCGCAGCCAGTTTCATGCGCGGCGTGCCCTTCGTGCAAGTGCCAACCACCTTGTTGGCACAAGTTGATTCTTCTGTGGGTGGCAAAACAGCCATCAACCACCCCATGGGCAAAAACATGATTGGCGCGTTTTACCAACCGCAACGTGTGGTCTGTGATTTGGCAGTGTTGCAAACTTTACCTGCACGCGAATTGAGTGCGGGCTTGGCCGAAATCATCAAGTACGGCCCCATTGCCGACATGGCGTTCTTTGATTGGATTGAAGCCAACATCCAGGCGCTCAAAGCCTGCGAGCCGCAAGCCATGGCGCATGCAGTGAAGCGCAGCTGTGAAATCAAAGCCCACGTGGTGGGGCAAGACGAGCGCGAAGCCGGCTTGCGCGCCATTTTGAATTTTGGCCACACCTTTGGCCACGCCATTGAAGCGGGCTTGGGTTATGGCGAATGGTTGCATGGCGAAGCAGTGGGTTGCGGCATGGTGATGGCCGCCCATTTGTCGGAGGCCTTGGGCCTGATCGATGCGGCGTTTGTGACGCGCTTAACGCAACTCATTGCGCAAGCTGGTTTGCCTATCCGTGGCCCTGTGCTCGATGTCCAGGACAATGCGGGCAAGTATTTGGCCTTGATGCTGCATGATAAAAAATCGGTGGCTGGCGATATTCAATTTGTATTGATTGAAGGCCCAGGCAAAGCGCGCGTCAGCGCTGCGCCCGAAGCCATGGTGCGTGCTGTCATCGATCGCTGCTGTGCTTGAAGCCTACGCTTGCCATCCTGAACAAACCCGCGGGCGACGCCACGCCGAAGTGCCTGCGCCCACGCGCAATGACTTTCAGCGCGACCGCGATCGCATCGTGCACTCCACCGCATTTCGGCGTTTGGTCTACAAAACCCAAGTCTTTTTAAACCACGAAGGCGATCTCTTTCGCACGCGCTTAACGCATTCCTTGGAAGTGGCGCAATTGGGACGCTCCATTGCGCGGGCCTTGGGTTTGAACGAGGATCTGGTGGAGGCTGTTGCGCTGGCGCATGATTTAGGTCACACCCCGTTTGGCCATGCAGGACAAGACACACTGAACGAATGCATGCAAGCCTATGGCGGCTTTGAACACAACTTGCAAAGTTTGCGGGTGGTGGACCATTTGGAAGAGCGCTATCCCGAATTCGATGGCTTGAACCTCAGTTTTGAAACGCGCGAAGGCATTTTGAAACACTGCGCCAAACGCAATGCCTTGTTGATCGAAGCGCAAGAACCGGGTGGCGTGGCTCATCGCTTCTTGAATGGCACGCAACCCAGCTTAGAAGCGCAACTGTGCAACCTGGCCGATGCCATTGCCTACAACGCGCACGACATCGACGATGGCGTGCGCTCGGGTTTGCTCACGCTGTCGCAAATGGACGAGGTGCCTTTGTTTGCGCATTACAAAACCGTCACCTTGCAACAACATCCAGGCTTGGCGGACAGCAGCAAAGCCAGACGCTTGCTATATGAAACCATCCGACGAATGTTGAGCGATCAGGTCTACGATGTGATCGACACCACGCGCCAACATTTGACGCAACACCAGCCGCAAAGTGCCGACGAAGCGCGCCTGTCTGGCCCTTTGGTGGCTTTCAGTGAGCCGATGGCGCAGCAAGTGAAGGTGATGAAATCTTTTCTGTTCAAACACCTCTACCGTCATCCTCAAGTGATGGAGACCACGGCCAATGCCCAAGTGGTGGTGCGCGAACTGTTTGATGCGTACCTCAGCAGTCCTCAAGAAATGTCGTCTGATTTTTCAGCGCGTGAAGAAACGCCTCGCGCAGTGGCCGATTACATCGCAGGCATGACCGATCGTTATGCCGCTAAAGAGCACGAGCGCCTCACCGGGCGTCGTCTGTTGGCATGAGCACGCAAGCAGATGCAGATGCCGATGCCAAGGGGTCGCAGGCTGCGGCCTTGATTGTCATTTTCGCGGGTGTGGTGGCTGCATTGCAGATTGGCAAGTTGCCGCCGGCCTTGCCTGCATTGGCCGAGAGCTTGGGCATGAGCTTGATGCAATCGGGCTTCTTGTTGTCGCTGGTGCAATTGGCGGGCATGAGCTTGGCCTTGGCGGTAGGTTTATCAGCAGATGGCTTGGGACTCAAGCGCAGCATGCTGATGGGCTTGTTGGTTCTGGGAGTGGCCAGTGCCATGGGATCGTTTGCGCTGAGTGTGCCTGAGTTGATGTTTTGGCGAGCGCTTGAAGGCCTCGGTTTTTTGTGTGTCACTTTGCCTGCGCCTGGGCTGATTCGCAAATTGGTCACCGCGCAACAAGTTCGCAAGTTACTGGGCTATTGGGGTGCTTACATGCCTGCGGGGACAGCCCTCACATTGTTGGTGGGGCCTTTGTGGCTACCTGCTTGGGGTTGGCAAACTTGGTGGTGTTTGTTTGCCGTGCTGTCTTGGGCCATGGCGCTGGTGTTGTGGCGTGTGGTGCCCGCCGATGCGGTGATGGCTTCACAACAACCCACACTGCAAAGTACGCCGGCCGTTGTTCAAGTGGCATGGCCGCAGCGTTTGCGTGAAACCTTGACTGCACCGGGCCCTTGGTTGGTTGCACTTTGTTTTGCCATGTACTCGGGTCAGTGGTTGGCCGTGGTTGGCTTCTTGCCTTCCATCTACACGCAAGCAGGTTTGTCGGGCGCCACCTTGGGCGTGCTGACGGCATTTGCCGCTGCCGTCAACATGGGTGGCAACATGGCGTCGGGCCGCTTGTTGCAACGTGGCCTTCATCCCAGTGTGTTGCTGGGCCTCGGATTTTTGGCGATGGCTTGTGGCTCATGGCTGGCGTTTTCCGAATGGACGTCTGCGTTGCCCTGGTTGCGCTACCTAGGGGTGTTGTTGTTCTCATCGTGTGGTGGCTTGGTGCCGGGTACTTTGTTTTCGTTGGCCGTGCGTTTGGCGCCGCATGAGCGCAACGTGTCCACCACGGTGGGCTGGATGCAGCAAGGCTCTGCCGCTGGTCAGTTTGCGGGACCTCCGGCGGTGGCATGGTTGGCCTCGCAAGTGGGCGGCTGGCAGTGGACATGGACCGCGACAGGTTTATGCTGCGTCGTGGGTTGGGTGATGTCTTTCTTCATTGCCAAAGCCTTGAATGCGCCAAAGGAGCTTGCATGAATCAGGTCAATGCTGAAGTGATGGTGCAAGACACCTTGCGCTGGTTGGAGCGCGCGGTCATCGGCTTGAATTTGTGTCCGTTTGCCAAGTCGGTGTATGTCAAAGGCCAAGTGCATTGCACGGTCAGTGCGGCGGATGATTTGGAAACTTTGCGCGATGATCTACTGCGCGAGTTGCGCGACTTGGTGTCGCACGAACCCGCGGTGCGAGACACCACCGTGTTGGTCGTTCAGCATCTGTTGCAAGACTTTTACGATTACAACGACTTTTTGAATGTGGCCGACGATTGTTTGCTGGCGCTCGATTTAGAAGGTGTCATTCAAATTGCCAGTTTTCATCCAAAGTACCAATTTGCGGGAACCGATGAAGATGACATCACCAACTACACCAACCGCTCGCCGTATCCCACTTTGCACTTGATTCGTGAAGCCAGCATTGACCGTGCTGTGGCTGCGTTTCCAGATGCCGAAGATATTTTTGAAGTCAACATGGCCACCCTGAATCAATTGGGTTTAAAGGGTTGGCAAGACTTGAACGTGGGGCCATCGCTGCCCCAGAATGACAGCAATGAAAAAAAATAACGCCAAGTCAGACGCGCCCAAACCCTTGGACCTCGACCTGCGTCCAGGCCAGTCGATCGAGTTGCTCAAAGAGCTGCACATTCTCACGCGCGAAGGCAAACTCAATCAGGATTCACGTCGCAAGCTCAAACAGGTTTTGCACTTGTTTCAGTTCATCGAAAAAATTCTGAAAGAGCTCTCGGAGGAAGATGCAGCCAAGTCTTCGAATGTGGCGGCAGGCAAGCCAGCGGATGTGCATGCCAGTCATATGGGTTTGACCTTGGCCGACCATGGTGCTGGCAAGTCTTACTTGGGCTTTATTGTTTACGACTTGTTTTTCAAGGCTTTGTCGCAAGGTCATATTTACGGCATTGAAACGCGCGCCGAATTGGTCGAGGCCTCACGCGCATTGGCGCAGCGCTTGGACTTCAAGCGCATGGTGTTTTTGAACACCTCCGTGGCTGAGTCCTCGCAATCTGACCAAATGCCTGCGCAAATCGATGTGGTCACGGCCTTGCATGCGTGCGACACGGCCACCGACGATGCCATTGCCTTTGGCCTGATGAAAAAAGCCCGCGCCATGGTCTTGGTGCCTTGCTGTCAGGCCGAAGTGGCTGCCAAGCTGCGCCAAAACAAAGCCCTCAATTTATCCCGCACGCCCTTGGCCGAACTCTGGCGTCACCCTTTGCACACCCGCGAAATCGGCAGCCAACTCACCAACGTCCTGCGCTGTCTCTACCTAGAGTCCAAGGGTTACACCGTCACCGTCACCGAGCTGGTCGGTTGGGAGCACAGCATGAAAAACGAACTCATCCTGGCCCGCTACACCGGCCGTCCCAAAGCAGGCGCCGCCGACCGCCTCCAAGCCCTCCTGACCGAATTCGGCCTCACCGAATCCCTTGCATCGCGCTACCCTTAATTGGGGTCAGATCAACATTAATTCCTTTCGGGTTAGCATTCGCGCATGGCCCGTCATCCTCGTTTAGCCCTTCCTGGTTACCCGCATCATGTGATTCAGCGGGGGAACAACCGCCAGCCCATTGTGTTGGACGAGGCCGATCGGAAAATGCTCTACAGCCTCTGGCTGGAAGAGTCGCAGCGACACAAAGTGGCTGTGAATTCCTACGTGTTGCTCGACAATCACTTTCACATGTTGCTCACGCCACCCAGCGAAGAGGCCATGTCTCTGATGATGCAGGCAGTTGGCAGAACTTATGTGCGTTACTTCAACCAACGCCACAAAAGAAGTGGCACTTTGTGGGAAGGCCGTTACAAATCTTCGGTGATTGATTCGGAGGCCTATCTCCTCACATGCATGGCCTACATTGATTTGAACCCCGTCAGGGCAGGGGTGGCTGAATCTGCAGAAGATTTCAATTGGTCCAGTTACAAGCACCTGATTGGTCAAAAAATCGACAAATTGGTGACGCCGCATGCACTGTATTGGGGCCTAGGCAACACGCCGTTTTCTAGGGAGGCCGCATATGCAGAGTTTGTGGCCGCAGGGCTGTCTGCTTCCATGCAAAAAGACCTGACCGAGTCGGTTTTGAAGAGCCGAGTCGTAGGCAGACCTGAGTTTTTGAAGTCTTTACAGAAGACAACGCAGCGCCCCATCCTGCCCCAGAAGGCTGGCAGACCCTTTAAAACACCTCCCCAAAGTCAATAATTTGCCGATAAAGTGGCTTTAATGAGTTCTTTTGACTCAATTTTGATCTGTCCCCAATTAATTTAATTCTGAAAAAAGAAAAAATTAATGTTCATCTGACCCCAATTATTTTTCTTGGCATTTTTGTTGCAATGCAATATGCTCACGTTCCCGCGAAATATCTTTAGGAGTGCGCCATGACTTCGGCTGCCGAAAAATCATCTTTGCAACAAACGGGTCTGTATGACCCCACACAAGAACACGATGCTTGTGGTGTGGGCTTTGTGGCCCATATCAAAGGCGCCAAAACGCACGCCATCGTGACGCAAGCCCTGAAGATCCTTGAAAACTTGGACCACCGGGGTGCGGTGGGTGCCGATAAGTTGATGGGCGATGGCGCTGGTATCTTGATTCAGTTGCCAGACGCTCTTTATAGAGAAGAGATGGCCAAGCAAGGCGTCACATTGCCAGCGCAGGGCGAGTATGGTGTGGGCATGGTGTTCTTGCCGAAAGAGCACGCTTCACGCATGGCTTGCGAACAAGAGCTCGAGCGCGCTGTCAAAGCTGAAGGTCAGGTGTTGTTGGGCTGGCGCGATGTGCCGGTGAACCGTGACATGCCTATGTCGCCTACTGTTCGCGAAAAAGAACCTGTGTTGAAGCAGATCTTCATTGGCCGCGGTGCCGATGTGATTGTGCAAGACGCCTTAGAGCGCAAGCTCTACGTCATTCGCAAAACTGCCAGTGCGGCCATTCAAAACCTGCAACTCAAGCACAGCAACGAGTACTACATCCCCAGCATGTCTAGCCGTACCGTGGTGTACAAAGGCTTGCTGTTGGCTGATCAAGTGGGTACCTACTTCCGTGACTTGGAAGACGAGCGCTGCGTGTCTGCACTCGGTTTGGTGCACCAACGTTTCTCCACCAACACTTTCCCAGAGTGGCCTTTGGCTCACCCTTATCGCTATGTGGCGCACAACGGTGAGATCAACACGGTCAAGGGCAACTACAACTGGATGAAGGCGCGCGAAGGCGTGATGTCTTCGCCTGTGCTCGGCCCCGACTTGCAAAAGCTCTACCCCATCAGCTTCGCAGGCCAATCTGACACAGCCACGTTTGACAACTGCTTAGAGTTGCTCACCATGGCCGGCTACCCCATCAGCCAAGCCGTGATGATGATGATTCCCGAGCCATGGGAAAACCACAACACCATGGACGAGCGCCGCAAGGCCTTCTATGAATACCACGCCGCCATGCTCGAGCCATGGGACGGCCCTGCTTCGATTGTGTTCACCGATGGTCGTCAAATTGGCGCCACCTTGGACCGCAATGGTTTGCGTCCTTCACGTTATTGCATCACCGATGACGACATGGTCATCATGGGTTCTGAAACAGGCGTGTTGCCCATTCCAGAAAGCAAAATTGTTCGCAAGTGGCGCCTGCAGCCCGGCAAGATGTTCTTGATTGATTTGGAACAAGGCCGCATGATCGACGACGAAGAACTCAAGTCGAACTTGGCCAGCAGCAAGCCCTACAAGCAGTGGATTGAAAACTTGCGCATCAAGTTGGATGACGTCAAATCAACCACCGCAGAAGCGCCTGTGTCCAAAGAATCTTTGCTTGATTTACAGCAAGCCTTTGGTACCACCCAAGAAGACATCAAATTCTTGTTGGCCCCCATGGCCCAGGCCGGCGAAGAAGCCTTGGGCTCTATGGGCAACGACAGCCCCTTGGCTGTGTTGTCCGACAGAAACAAGCCGCTGTACAACTACTTCAAGCAGTTGTTTGCGCAGGTGACCAACCCACCGATCGAC
>JACCDX011003507.1_pt1 | contig 30802 bp, 26 predicted proteins | sample 7449681 | NCBI WGS metagenome assembly JACCDX01 (sample SAMN15323450, study PRJNA562643) | freshwater metagenome | isolation source: river surface water | place: USA:Blue River Watershed | collected 2017-08-18
TATCGTGCCTTCTGCATGCTTCTGTTTCCATCTTAGTTGCCTTTCTAGCTGTTTGATTTCACTATTTACTTGATAGCATACTTTCTCTATATTTGCAACTAATTTCTTATGACGACACTATCTAGTTAATAAAATTAAATTTTAACAGAAATCAATTTTATAAACAAACCGGTGGTTCATAAGCGCAACCTGTAATCACAATAAGTCAATTTAAAGATACTTTCTTTCCCCTCTACGAGGGGTGCCCACGAAGTGGGCGGGGTGGTTCTCCTAAACAACCTGTAAGCACAACATTGCATTGCAAGACGCTAACCTTCCCCTATACGAGGGGTGGATTTTGAATTTGCAAAATTCAAAAAGACGGGGTGGTTTACCCAAGCAACCTATAAGCACTATATAACTTTGTAAGTTAGCTGGGAACCACCCCGCCCACCTCGTGGGCACCCCTCGCAGAGGGGAAAGCCCAGCACAAAGCAATACAACTTTGCGGTTAGCAAGCCCAGCACAATGCAATGCACCCAAGCGGTTAGCAAGCAGAGCACAAAGCAATGCAACTTTGCGGTTAGCAAGCGGGAAAGACCAGCACAAAGCAATGCAACTTTGCGGTTAGCAAGCGGGAAAGACCAGCACAAAGCAATGCACCCAAGCGGTTGATAAGCGGGAATTTATGGCTTAGTATGCACAATGCAACCTGCCCTTTGCGGGGGGCGTTCCCCTCTGCGAGGGGTGGCAAATTCAAGCGTAGCGTAGAATTTGACGGGGTGGTTTACCCAAGCAACCTATAAGCACCAAACATCATTGCAAGTTACTATCTTTCCCCTATACGAGGGGTGGCAAATTCAAGCGTAGCGCAGAATTTGCCCCAATTATTTTATTGGGTGGTTTACCCAAGCAACCTATAAGCACCAAACATAATTGCAAGACGCTAACCTACCCCTCGCAGAGGGGATGAACAGCATTTTTAAATTGAAATAGTGCTTACATGATACAATTTATAATGTTTTTTGTAAGCACCATATACTATTGTAAGTTGCTTTACTTCACCTTTGAATTTATTTAATAATTTGATATTATTTGCCATATAAATTTTGATGGTGCCAAATAACGCTTAATATTCATAAAAACAATGAAAAAATTCTTGAATTTGGCATAAAATTTTGATTATATAAAATATAACTATTAACATTTTCAAAATGGAGGAATTCATGTTAAACAAATATGTAAAAACTGGCTTGGCCATGTTGGGGGCATTGGCCCTAGGCACGGGTATAGCCTTGGCGCAATCACCATACAAAGTTGGCTTTGTATATGTTGGCCCCAAAAATGATGGCGGTTGGACCGAGGGGCACCACCATGGCGTGGAACAGCTTATCAAGGAATTGGGCAATAAAGTCGACGTAACATATGTTGAAAATATACCCGAGGGGGCCGATGCCGAACGGGCCATTCAGTCATTGGTTGATAAAGGCAATAAGTTGATTTTCACCACCAGCTTTGGTTTTATGGAACCCACCTTAAAGGTGGCCAAGGATAACCCCAAAGTGTTTTTTGAACATGCCACCGGTTACAAGGGGGCTGAAAATCTGACCACTTATAACGCCCGTTTTTACGAGGGCCGTTATGTGATTGGTGAAATGGCCGCCAAATTGACCAAGAAAAATGTCATTGGCTATATTGCCTCCTTCCCCATCCCCGAGGTTATAATGGGTATTAATGCCGTGGCTATTTCAGCCCGCAAAATTAACCCCAAGGTTGAAATTAAAGTGGTTTGGGCCAATACTTGGTTTGACCCGGGCAAGGAAGCCGATGCGGCCAAAGCCCTGTTAGACCAAGGTGCCGATGTTATAATGCAACATACCGATTCCACCGCCCCCTGTAAGGAGGCCGAAAAACGCAATGTATGGTGTTTTGGACAGGCTTCTGATATGTTGGATGCCGCCCCCAAGGCCGTGGCAACATCAATTGTTGATAATTGGGGCCCATATTATGTCGCCCGTGTCAAGGATGCGATGGACGGCAAATGGAAATCCCAAACCTCTTGGTGGGGTATCAAGGAAGGCATGGTTAAAATGGGCAAATATAACCCTAACCTGCCCAAGGATATTGTTGCCAAAGCAAACGAAACCACCAAAGCCATCAGCGATGGAAAATTAAAACCCTTTGCTGGCCCAATTAAAGGCCAAGACGGCAAAGAAATTTTGGCCAAGGGTCAAGAATTGGACGATGGCAAAATTAATGGTATGAATTATTATGTTGAGGGCGTGCAAGGCTCCGTCCCCAAATAATCACTCTTACTCCCACTTAAAACCGCCCCCATAAAAGGGGCGGTTTTTTTATATATTTCTTAGATAAATTGATTTGTTAATAACCGCGGGTGGCCCGTTGCCCGGCAATATCATCAAGGAAAAAGTCCTCATTTTTCTTGATATCGTATTTTTCGCGGGCAATATTATTTTCCTTAATAATGTCATATTTTTTATAATCGGCAAACAGGTCGCGCATCTGGTCCTGAATTTTTTCCAATGCTTTTTCTTGACGTTGTTTTATATCATGCAGGCGGATTAATTCCTGTTCGGCATTGCGCGAATAAATATGATAACTGGAAACAAACTGAATATTATGCAAATTTTGCAACATGGCGGTTTTTTCCAGCACGCGGTGGCGGTTGACCTCCTCTATTGTGGCAATGGTGCGTTGCACCGCATCGGCCAGCCGGTTCATTTCATTGCGCAAATTATCCATTTCCAATCTTTTCAGGCGCATAAGGGCAGATAATGTCCGGCTCATGATGTATCTTGTTTATCTAATATTTTGGCCAATGCGTCATAACAACTGGGTAAATCGGTGGAATCATGTTTATATTGGCGCAGGAAATTTTCAAAATCATCGTTCAAAAAAATTGCGCGGTCAACATCGGGGTTAGAACCCTTGCGGTATGCCCCCAAACGAATCAGCTCGCTCATATCATCGTAGGTTGCCATAAAACGGCGGGCGGTATTAATGATAGTATTTTCGGCCTCGCTGTTGCAACCGGGCATGGTGCGCGATAATGATTTCAAAATATTAACCGCCGGAAAACGCCCGCGGTTGGCAATTGCCCTATCCAGCACAATATGCCCGTCCAAAATACCACGCACCGCATCGGCTATTGGTTCATTATGGTCATCGCCATCAACCAAAACGGTGAAAAATGCGGTAATATCGCCCTGTTTTTTGCCCTTGTAATTATCGGCCCCCGGGCCGGCCCGTTCCATTAATTTGGGCAATTCGGCAAAACAACTGGGTGTATAACCCTTGGTTGTCGGGGGTTCGCCCACCGATAGGCCAATTTCGCGCTGGGCCATGGCGAATCGCGTAACCGAATCCATTAATAACAAAACAGATAATCCTTGGTCACGAAAAAATTCGGCCACGGCAATGGTTGTCAGGGCCGCCTCGCGCCGTTGCAGGGCCGGTTCGTCCGAGGTTGACACGCAAACCACCGCCCGTTTCATGCCCTCCTCGCCCAAATCGTCCTGCAAGAAATCCTGCACCTCACGCCCACGTTCGCCAATTAACCCTATCACCACTATCTGGGCCGATGAATATTTGGCTATCATTGATAATAAAACCGACTTACCCACCCCCGAACCGGCAAAAATACCCAGCCGTTGGCCATAACAACAACTGGTAAAGCTGTTAAGGGCGCGCACCCCCAAATCCATTTTGCCCCCAACCCGCCGGCGCGAATGGGCCGGTGGTGGGGTTTGCTTGATGGAAATTTTTTCCTCACCACGTGGCAATTCGCCCTTGCCATCTATGGGTTCGCCAAAACAATTAATCACCCGCCCTATCCATTCCATGGTGGGGTAAATATGGGCCGAATGGCTGGTAATAACAGCGCGTGAGCCCAAACCCAAACCATCAACCGGCCCATATGGCATGACCAATGCATTATTATCACGAAAACCAATAATTTCGGCCATAACAAAATCTACCCCGTTTTTGGCATACAGGTGCAGTCTATCACCAATCGCCACCCGATTAATGACCCCACTTACTTCTATCATACTGCCGGTTATGGCCCGTATACGCCCGTATATTTCAACGATTGGCTGTTGCAGGCCCCGCGCTATCGGTGCTACCAAATTAACCATAAAGCCATTAGGCCCGATTCGCCCCATATTGTCAATTGGCTTTTTTCACATTAAAATTTAAGGCAGTTTGACACCATAGTGTATGGCAACAATCCCCGAGGAAAGATTTTGATAGGAGACGCGTTGAAAACCGGCCTGACGCATCATCTGGGCCAATTCCTCCTGTGGCGGGAACATGCGAATCGATTCAGCCAAATATTGGTAAGAATCAGCCGAATTGGCAAATATTTTGCCCAATTTTGGCATAATATGAAAACTATATTTGTTATATAATTCGGCCAAAAGCGGGTTATTAACGCGTGAAAATTCCAAACAAAAAAACCGCCCACCATATTGTAATACCCGCCAAATTTCGGCCAATGCCTGTGGTTTATTGGTAATATTGCGCAAACCAAAACCAATGGTGGCGCAATCAAACGATTCACCGGCAAAGGGCAGATGTTCGCCATTACCAACCACACATTCAACTTGTTCAAAATAGCCCAGATTATCGGCCCGCACCCGGGCATGGCCGACCATTTGCGGGGTTAAATCGCATATTGTCGCCCGTCCACCCCCGCGCCCAACAAAACCCAAGGCGATATCACCGGTGCCACCAGCCAAATCAAGCAGATGATTATAAATATTGGGGCGTAATTGGTTTAGTAATTGATCCTTCCATAATCGGTGCATACCAAAGCTTAAAATATCGTTCATTATGTCATATTTGCCGGCCACACGTTCAAAAACCCCGCGCACCATACCGGTTTTTTCGGCCGGGTTGACCTGTTGAAATCCAAAATCGGTGGTTTGTGTCATAATCTTTATTGGTTGTTTGTATTTGTTTGATGGGCAATGCCCAATTGTTGGTTTATAAACCAAAAAACACATATAATTGCAAGATATTTTTATTGATTAACAATACCCAAATCACTGCTGGTGCAATAATGGCGGAACATGTCATTTTTGTCATATAATTGCTGGAAAGTGCCGGTGTCAGATATTTGGCCGTTCTCCATAAAATAAATTATATCACAATTTTTCAGGGTGGATAAGCGGTGGGCAATCATAATAATCGTTAAATCACCGCCCATATTATGAATAGTTTGAAATAATTCCTGTTCGGTGGCATTATCCAATGCCGATGATGCCTCGTCCAGCACCAATATGTCTATCGGGCGGTAAAGGGCGCGGGCCATGGCGAGACGTTGTTGTTGCCCACCCGATAATAAAATGCCATTATCACCAACTTGCGTCCATATTTTATTCGGCAATGATTGGCAAAATTCCCATAATTGGGCTTTTTTTAGGGCCTGTTCCACCCGGGCTGTGTCTATTTCGTTATCAATGCAACCAAAGGCGACATTTTCGGCCAATGACAGGGGCAAAATGACAAATTTTTGTTCCACCATACCCACCAATGGGCGGTATTGGTGCAAATTATCGCGGTTTATCGCCACCGAATCGACCAAAAAATCGCCCTTAAAATTGCTAATAAACCCCTGTAACACCAGTGCCAAAGTTGATTTACCCCCACCCGATGCCCCGGTTATACCCACCACCTGACCCTTGGGGATAGTAAAATGGAGATGGTGTATGGTTGGTTGGTTGGCCTTGGGATATTGATAAGATAGATTAACCACCTGTAATTGTTTTTGAAAAACCAATTTATCGGTTTTTTGTGGTTCGGCCTCTATTTGATAGGTCAATAAATGCTCATAACGGGCAAAAAAATCCTCTATAACCTTGCTGGACCCGTTAATATTGCTGATGCCATATACCAAGCGGTTTAAAATGGGCAAAACCCGAAATCCGGCAATAATAAAAACCCCCAATTGGGCAAATACCGCCTGAAAGTTATTATTATGTTGCAGGGCCATTACCACCGCGCTTAAAATGGCAATAATGGCCAATAATTCGTTGGTCACCGTGGGTATTTGGTGGTAATAGGCTAATTTTTGGTCGGCCTTAATGCCGTCCTTGTTTAATATATAAAATTGGTCGGTAAATTCCTTTTGTTTTTGGTGTAATTTGCTGTCCTTGAACGCGCCCAGTGCCATATTTAAGAATTTTAATTTTTTGGCCTCGTTCATTTCATGGTTAATGCGGTTAATTGCCTGTGGCCCCTTTAACAAATAACCCGACAGGCCAACCAACACCGCCCCCACCACCATAACCACCACACAAACCAACCAATTAATATATAAAACCAACAAACCCAAAATAAAAACAATAATAATATTGGATATCAAATTAATAAAGGGGTGAAAAAACCCATTGACAATAATATATGTGGCATGGCCGACATCATATTGAATGTAACCACTATCCTTTTGGGTGTGGTATTCGTAATCGGCATTCATAACCCGTTGAAAAATATTTTGGGCAATGGTAACCCGCCATTTTTGTAATATTTTCATTTCATAATACCAAAAAATCAAATTAAATATGCCCTTGGCAATGAACGAAATACCAATCATTATAATTAATACAATCAACATGGCATTGACGCTGGTTATGTTAAAAAATTCGCGCAGGTAACTTAAACTGCGGGCGGTTTCCAATATATGCGGTTGGGTGGCCAAGACGGTTAAGGGAAAAACCACCGATACGCCCAATAATTCAAAAAAACCAATGGCCAATGCCCCAAAAATTAACATAATAATCGGGGTTTTGCGGGTAAATAGACCAAAATGCCGGTGGCATTGCTTTAAAATAGTGATAAATTTGAAATTTAACATACAGGCCATATAAACCCTTTTTACCCAATTTGCAAAATTATTTTTTGCTTGGTTGCCAGCTTATAAATATTGATATTATGTCAAATGCAAGATATAAAACGGGTAAAAGGAGAAAAAAATGAAATTTAAGGATTATAATATTTATTTTGTGGGCACACCGGCCGATGAATTTGGTGGCCGTTATTTTACCTTTGTTGAATTAATAACCGATAATGGTATCAGGGGTTATGGTGAAGTTTATGGGGCATCCTTTGCCCCGCGGGCCATGCGCGCCATGATAAGCGATGTAATAGAACGGCATATTCTGGGCAAGGACCCATTTGAAATTGAATTGCGTTGGTTGCAAATTTACAGCCGTGGTTACACCCACCGCCCCGATGTATCATTACAGGGGGTTATGAGCGCGCTGGATATTGCCAGTTGGGATATTGTCGGCAAGGCATTAAACCAGCCCATTTACAATTTATTGGGGGGCAAGGTGCGTGAAAAATTGCGTTCCTATACCTATATTTACCCCGATTACAAACAGGGCCACGACAGCAGTATTTATTGGAATGCCGATTTATCGGCCGAACGGGCGGCCCATTACCGCAAATTGGGCTTTACCGCCATTAAATTTGACCCGGCCGCGCCCTACGGGGCATTTGACCCCAGAATGCCATCATTGGAAACCATTCAATTGGCCGGTGAATTTTGCAAAAAAATACGTTCAGCCGTGGGGGGCGATTGCGATATGTTATTTGGCACACATGGGCAATTCACGCCCGAGGGGGCGATTCGCTTTGCCCGCGCCATTGAACCATATGACCCATTATGGTTTGAAGAACCCACCCCGCCCGAAATGCCCGAACAGATGGCCAAGGTGGCACGTGGCACCAAAATACCGGTGGCCACCGGTGAACGGCTCGCCAGCCAATATGAATTTGCCCGGGTATTGCAATGCGGGGCCGCCAGTATTTTGCAACCCGAATTGGGCCGTTGCGGGGGCATAACCACCGCCATGAAAATTGCCCATTTGGCCCAAACATATTATGCACAAATTGCCCCGCATTTATATTGCGGCCCGATTGTGGCCCTGGCCAATATACAGGTGGCAACCACCATACCCAATTTTTTAATCATTGAAACCATTCGCACCTTTGATGGTATACATGCCGAATTATTAAATAAACCGGTAATATGGGATAATGGTTATTTAATACCCCCGACCGAACCCGGTTTGGGGCGCGATTTGAATATTGCGGTTTGCCAAAAATATAAATATGACGAATCCTCTGACCGCCTGCATTTGGAAACGTTGGACCGGCCGGTGATGGAAAAGGAAATACATAATTTTTTTACTGGTGATAAACGAAAATAAGCAAATATTTTTAACCAATAATATTATTTCTTCACGGGTTGCCCCTGAAATCGGTGGTAAAATAGTGCTGGGCGCATTAATATTATTCAATATTAATTGATTTTTGGAATTATTGTCAGATGTTATTACAACACCGACAATATTTTAATGGCACAATTGGAATTGGATGCAAAACCCAAATATTCGTATTTTACCTTATATTGGGCCACAAATTCCTGCCATGCCTTAAATTCGCCATTTTGCCAATTGGGGTAAGCCAAATAATCGTCAAAGCAAATGATGGTGCCGGGCACTATGCGTTTGTGGCATAATTGCAATATAGTGTTTGCCGAATTATAAGTATCAGAATCTATATGGATAAAGGCCATATTATCGGAATGATTTTGCAAAAAAACCGGTATGGTTTCGACAAACCAACCCTTAATTAATACTATATTATCCCTTACCTTGGGCAATTCGCCATTCATATTCATGGCATTTTTACCAGCTTGGGTGCCATACCATGGCTCCTTTATACCCTCAAAACTATCAAAGCCATAAATAGTTAAACCGGCCATGGGCGCAAGTGTATTTGCAAAAAAATTTATACTTGCCCCTGAATGCACGCCAAATTCGCACACCAAGCCCATTATGGTTAAATTTTCCAATGCATGCATCCATAAATGCCTACGTTTTTTGAATAACAACCCCCGGCTTAGGTTTTTTAATACATATTCGGCCCCTGATTCTATCGCCTTGTTCCAAACCGCTGTATATAAATCATCAACCATCATATTATGGCTGTTTAACACAAATGCTTCAACAGGCTTTGTGATAGATACGGAAATGTCTTTTTTCATAATTACCCAATTATTATATGGAATTATTATATAAAATTTCATTTTTATTACAAGCAAAAAAAATTACTTGGGCAATATCACCCAAACAATAAATGTGAATCCCTGCCCAAATGGTTGCCAAAACATGGCTCTTTATTACCTTCAAACCCATAAATGCTTAATCTGGCCATTGGGGATACTAAATTATATTATATTGCGCCACCAAAATACGTTATTCCTATTAAAATAATAAATGGCCCAAATAAAAAATCTTGCATTTATAATATTTTTTGTATTAGAATTATGCCATGCCTAATGACAGAAAGCTTGCCCTAGCCCGCCAATACCGACCCCAAAATTTTAGCCAATTGGTCGGGCAGGATACTATGGTGCAGGTTTTAAAAAATGCCTTTAAACAGGGCCGTATTGCCCAAGCCTATATTTTAACCGGTGTGCGCGGGGTTGGCAAAACCACCACCGCCCGTATCATTGCCAAGGCCCTTAATTGCGAGGAAAATAAACAGGGCATCCTCAATGACCCCTGCGGAATATGCGAAAATTGCAAGGCCATTACCGAGGACCGTCATATAGATGTGATGGAAATGGATGCCGCCACCCACACCAAGGTTGAGGAAATGCGCGAATTATTGGCTTCGGTTTCTTATTCGCCATCATTGGGGCGTTATAAAATTTATATTCTTGACGAAGTCCATATGTTATCAACCAGCAGTTTCAATGCCATGTTAAAAACTTTGGAGGAACCCCCACCGCACGTGGTGTTTTTATTTGCCACCACCGAAATACGCAAGGTGCCCCTGACCATTTTATCGCGGTGCCAAAGGTTTGACCTGCGGCGGGTTTCGGTTAAGGAATTAACCCAATTATATAGCGACATTTGCAGTAAGGAAAATATAACCATAGACGATGGCGCATTAACCATTATTGCCACCGCCGCCGATGGTTCGGTGCGCGATGGATTATCCATTTTGGACCAAGCGATTGCCCTATCTGATGGCCATGTCTCCACCGAGGGTGTAACCGGCATGTTGGGCCTGAATGATAGAAGCAAAATATGGCAATTATTGATATTATTATGCGAGGGCAAAGCCGAAGAATTATGCCAATTATACAACGAATTAACCAATTTTGGGGCCGACCCGCGTCATATAATACAGGATATTATGGAGGCAGTGCATTTATTATCCAAGGCCAGCCTGTTGAAATCGGTGGATAAATTATTATCGGCCGGTGAAATTGACAAAAAATATTGTGGTGACTATATGGGCAAAATTACCATTGCCGATACCAGCCGTATGTGGCAAATTTTAATGAAATCACTACCCGAATTATTACAGGCCCCCAACCCCATCATTGCCGGTGAGATGATTTTATTGCGCCTGTTATGTGCCGGCAATACACCCAGCCCGTTGGAATTAATCAAACGGGTGCAATACCAAAATAGCACAGGGCTGGCCCCTGCCGGTGGGCCAATCGTTTCCGCTTCTGCCCCCACCACTACTCATGCGCGGGCCAATAATATTGGCCCAACCGGCAATAACCCACCAGCCGATGAATATCGCGCTTATTATGACGATGGCATGGCCCGCCAATATGATAACCAACCACAAACCGCACAAAGCCCGATTATTATTAATGATTTGGCGGGTTTGGTGGCTTTGGCCCGCCAATGCAGTGAATTTATTTTGGCATCCAATATTGAAAATATGGTGCATTGCATTACGATGCGGGCCGGTTTGTTAGAATTTCGCCCGGCCGATAAAGCCCCACAAAATTTGGCACAGGAAATTAAGGCATTTTTGAACCGCCAAACCGGTGAAAATTGGGTGGTCATGTTGGGCCGGGCCGAGGGGGCCCCCACCCTGCGCACGCAAAAAATAATCGCAGAACAAGAATTTATTAAAAATATTCAGGAAAATGATGAAATAATGGCACAAATTGTTCAATTATTTCCCAAATCTAAAATTATTAGCATTGATTAATGTTGCAATCTCTGACCATCTGTAATCTTGTGCTTGTTGATAGGGTTCAATGCGACTTTGCCGGCCATTTTATCATGTTAAGCGGAGAAACCGGCGCAGGTAAATCAGTCTTTTTATCAGCCTTGGGTTATTTAATGGGGGGCAAATGCGATAAATCGGTCATTCGCCAAGGAGCCGAACAGATGGAAATTATAGGCGAATTTAACCCCGCCCCCACCAACCACCCATTATATAACCAATTGATGGAATTGGATATTGATATAAGCGAGGAATTTATTATCCGTAGGTTGGTCAAAAATGACGGCAAAAGCAAATTATTTATCAATAATATACCGGTTAGTAGCCAAGTAATGCAGGAGATTGCCCCGCGTTGCGTGGAAATACAAACCCAACATGAAACCCACGCCCTGTTAAACCCCAGTAATCATTTGGAATTTTTGGATAATTTTGGCCAATATGGGGCATTATTAACACAGGTCAAAAACCTGTATAATCAGGCCCAAACAACCCATAAAAAATGGCAAATGGCCGAACAAACCAAGGCAAAAATGAGCGATGATTTGGCCTATTGGCGCGAATCGTTTGAGGAAATTTACAATGCCAATATTCAACCGGCCGAGGAAGAATCGTTAGACGAAAAACGCCGTTCATTGCAAAATATGGAAAAAAACCTTAGTTTATTACAGGATATTATCAACCAATTACAGGGCGAACCGGGGGTTTTCAAAAATACCCGTCTTATTCAAAAAGCCATGAATAAATTGCAGGACGACCAATTAATGGACCAGATGAACGAACATTATGAATTAATAAATAACAGCGCAAGCGAATTATTGCGTTTGGCCGAACAGGCCCAATTTGACCTGTCGCATAGTGATGATAATATAGTGGAAATAGAGGAACGATTATATAAATTGCGCGAAATGGCCCGCAAATACCGATGTACCATTGACGAATTACCAACACAGGCCGAGGAATTTGCCCAAAAAATAACCCAACAGGCCGATAATTTCAAGGAATGCCAAGCATTACAGGCCGAATATAACCAAATATGGGGTCAATACATGGAAATGGCCGGGCAATTAAGCGAAAAACGTCAATCAGCCGCGCAAAATTTGCAAGAAAAAATCATGGCCATCTTCCCGCAATTAAAATTGGAAAAGGCCCGCATAGAATGCCAAATCATCGCCAACCCCACCCCCAATGAACATGGGTTGGAACGGGTGCAAATAATGGCATCAATGAACCCGGGCCAGGAATTACAGGCGGTGCATAAATCGGCTTCGGGTGGGGAATTATCGCGCCTGTTATTGGCATTAAAACATGCCATGGCCCTGCGCGACCCGATGCAAATTTTGGTATTTGACGAAATAGACAGCGGTATGGGCGGGGCAACCGCGGCGGCGGTCGGGGCATTATTGGCCGAATTAAGCCATTACCAACAATGTTTTGTTATTACCCACGCCCCACAAATTGCCGCATTGGGCGATGAACATTTTATGGTGGCCAAAACCACCAACGATGCCCGGGCCCAAACCCATATTACCGCCATAACCGGTGATGAACGGGTTGACGAAATTGCCCGCATGTTATCGTCCGATATCATAACAGAAGCCGCCCGCCATCAAGCCAAAATTTTATTAAAAAACCAATAAAACTTGGCCTAACAGATTAAGAAATGTTAAGGGGGGAAAAAATGCTTGATTTTTAAGCGCATAATTATTAGTGATATGTTTGGTAAATTAGCAACGGGATAAAAAAATGCAACAATTATTGGCGGGAAAACGCGGGTTAATTTTGGGTTTGGCAAATGATAAATCCATTGCTTGGGGCATATCTGATGCCTTGGCTAAACATGGGGCCGAATTGGCCTTCACCTATCAGGGCGAGGCATTATACAAACGGGTCAAACCATTGGCGGAATCGCTGGGTTCCAATATTATTCTGCCCGGCGATGTAACCAACGAGGACGAAATAAAGGCGGTATTTGACCAATTAACCGCCCAATGGGGGCGGTTGGATTTCATGGTTCATGCAGTTGCCTTTTCCGATAAAAGCGAATTAAAGGGCGAATATTTGAATACATCGCGCGATAATTTTTTGAACACCATGGATATAAGTTGTTATTCATTAACCCGCCTGTGCCAATATGCCGAACCATTAATGCGTGACAATGGGGGTTCCATTTTAACCATGTCCTATTTTGGGGCCGAAAAAGTTATGCCCCATTATAATGTTATGGGCGTGGCCAAGGCGGCATTGGAAACTTCGGTTAAATATTTGGCGGCCGATATGGGTAAACGGCAAATTCGCGTCAATGCCATTTCGGCCGGGCCTATTCGCACTCTGGCCGCCTCGGGCATTGGCGATTTTCGTTTCATTATGAAATGGAACGAACTGAACGCCCCATTAAAACGCAATGTAACTATCGAGGATGTTGGCAATGCCGGCCTGTATTTATTATCTGACTTATCACGCGGTGTAACCGGTGAAATATTGCATGTTGATGCCGGTTATAATATTATTGGCATGGTGGCCGAGGATGCGGCCGAACAATCTTCGGCCCTGCTCAAAGAATTAACCGGTAGCAAGGATTAAACGTGTCCCTTAATAGTTTTGGGCATATTTTACGCATGACCACCTTTGGTGAAAGCCATGGGGTAATGATAGGGGCGGTGCTGGACGGATGCCCACCCAATATATCATTAAGCGAAGATGATATTCAACCATGGCTGGATAGGCGCAAACCCGGCCAATCGCGCCATACCACCCAACGGGCCGAGGAAGATAAGATAGAAATAGTTTCCGGAATATTTGAGGGCAAAACCACCGGCACACCGATTGGCTTGATTATTCATAACCAAGACCAAAGAAGCAAAGATTACAGCAAAATAAAGGATAAATTCCGCCCCGGCCATGCCGATTATACCTATTTTATGAAATATGGTAACCGCGATTACCGCGGGGGGGGGCGGTCATCGGCCCGCGAAACCGCAATGCGCGTGGCCTGTGGGGCGGTTGCCGATAAAATATTGCGCCATTATTTGGGTGCACAATACCAAATTTATGCCGGCTTGGTGCAAATGGGGGCCCTGAAATTGCCCGAAAATAACCGCAATTGGCTTGAACGCATTAATGATTTTAATTGCCCCAGCCATGCCTTTGCCGAAAAATGCGCCAATTATTTGGATGGTGTGCGCAAAAGGGGTTCATCAGTCGGGGCCATATTGGAATGCCACGCCATTGGCATTCCGGTTGGCTTGGGGGCCCCAATTTACGGCAAATTATCAGCCGATTTGGCATCGGCCCTGATGTCTATCAATGCGGTTAAGGGGGTGGAAATTGGCGATGGATTTGCCACAGCCGCCCTGCATGGCGAGGATAATGCCGATATAATGCGTGAAAATAACGGGCAGGTGGAATTTTTATCCAACCATGCCGGTGGTATTTTGGGGGGCATTTCCACCGGCCAACCCATCATTACCCGTATGGTGGTCAAACCCACCTCCTCCATTTTAATTGAACAACCAACCATTAATGACAAAATGGAAAATACCACCATTATCACCACCGGCCGGCATGACCCCTGTGTTGGTATTCGCGCTGTGCCGATAATGGAGGCGATGGTGGCACTCGTCCTAGCTGACCACTATCTCATGGCATTATAAAAAGCCTGATTTTGGGCTATCTAATCGGTTAGAAAAAAATTTATGAACGCATTGACACTTGAGTCAACTTGCCTTTCAAACTTTCAAATGCCGTTTTCGCAAGAAAACGGATAAAAACAAGCACGATTGCTTGTTTTTCATTTGAAAGGGCGAAGCCATGCACATAATTATGGGCCTCTATCTGGGGCATACTAAGGGCTTTAATAAATTTTGCATTAAGCCTGATTATATAAAAAGCCTGATTTTGGGCTATCCATCGGTTTTTTGTCTGATTTAATGCAATTTGCAACGCAACTATCACTATAATCGTATTGCATGTTGCTAACCGGAAATCACCCTTAATTTGGGGTTTTGGCAATGGCTTGTTTGCGTAACCATTCAACGCGGGCCGGGTCATTCATTGATTGAATATGCGATATAATTTCGCGCACACCCTTGATGGATTTTAAGGTATTTAATATCGCCTCTAATTCATAATCATTTTGGTTCAAACCCATAATATACACCACCCCATCAGAAACGGTGACAATATAATTGACCGATTTGATTTCCTTGGTAAAGGTTAATTTGGCATTAATTTCCACATCCAATGCCTTGTCGCGCAATTTTTGTTGGGTGGTAACCGGTATACCAATTTTTATTTCGTTTAATACCTCGCGTATTTGGGGGAATTGCCATACCGACTGGGCGGCCGACAGGCGAATTTGGTCATCGGGCACGGTGCCGGTTAATAAAACCCGCCCCTCAAATACATCAACCCCCAAATTGAAAAAATTGGCTGTATCCTTGTTGGCTAAATCCTTAACAATATTAACCTTTAATTGGGTATCGGCCAATGCATGTTCGGTTTTGCGGTCTTGCAGGGCCAAGTTGCCCACGGCCGCCCCCACCCCCGTTACCACCGAAACCGGGGTACAAGCCACCATGCCCATCAGGCCAAATAATAAAACAAACATTGAAAAATGACGCATAGCTATCTCCTGTATATCAATCTATTGGTAATATTCATGCAAATTGCTTGCCCAATTGAAAAATTTGTTGCAATTTGCCGGCAATTTTGCCAAATATGCGATATGATAGATATTAATAGTATAGATTTTGCCAAACAGGGCGGGTTAATACCGGCCGTGGTGCAACATTACCAATCGGGGGCGGTGTTGATGGTTGGCTTTATGAACCATGAATCGCTGGCCCAAACCATACACAGCAAAACATGTATTTTCTGGTCGCGCACCAAGGGCCGTTTATGGCAAAAGGGCGAGACCAGCGGGCATTTTTTGCATGTTGAACATATTAGCCTAGATTGCGATAAGGATACTATTTTGATTCAGGCCCGCCCGGCCGGCCCAACCTGCCACACCGGTGCCGAAACCTGTTTTTATGAAGAACCATACACCGGCCCATTGGTCATTTTGCACCAAATTGGCGAGATTATTCAGCAACGTGCGCATAATGGCACCGAAAAAAGTTACACCAAACAATTGTTAGAATCCGGCATCAAGCGCATTGCGCAAAAGGTGGGCGAGGAGGGGTTAGAAACGGCCTTGGCCGCCGTGGCCGGTGATAATGACGAATTATTGAATGAATCGGCCGATTTATTATATCATACATTGGTTTTATTGCACGCCAAAGGCTTGAATTTAAGTGACGTTGCCGAAATTTTACATAAACGCATGAAAAAATAATATATACTCAAAATACCATATAATGAGAAAATTATACCTTTAATTTTCTCATTATATGCTGGATTTTGAGTTTTAAGGGGGGTTTACAAGGGGGGTGAAATAGCGGTTGCGTTTGCGCAGAGCGTATTTCACCCCCCTTTGCTTTTATTAGTTTGCAATGGCACTATTTTTTATTTCAATTTAGTGATTGAAGTATAAAAAAATGTCGTAATTTTTATTGAAAAATGAATAATTTTTGATAATAAACGATGATTGCAAACCAAGGGGGTAATGATGCGCGATATAATGGAATATGATGTTGTAGTGGTTGGGGCCGGCCCGGCCGGTTTATCAACCGCCATTCGGTTAAAACAAATCAACCCAGACATTAATGTTTGTGTGTTGGAAAAGGGTTCCGAGGTTGGGGCGCATATATTGTCGGGTGCGGTGTTGGAACCGCGGGCATTAAACGAATTAATTCCTGATTGGCAGGCCAAGGGTGCCCCATTAAATACCCCGGCCAAGGACGATAATTTTTTGTTTTTAACCAAAAATATGGCCATAAAAATGCCCACCCCCCCGCAAATGAACAACCATGGCAATTATATTATTTCATTAAGCCAATTTGTGCGTTGGCTGGGCACACAGGCTGAGGCCGTCGGGGTGGAAATTTACCCCGGCTTTGCCGCGGCCGAGGTATTATTCCATGACGATGGGCGCATTAAGGGCGTGGCCACCGGTGATATGGGCATTGGCAAGGACGGGCAAAAAACCGCCAATTACCAACCCGGTATGGAATTGCACGCCAAATATACCATATTTGCCGAGGGGTGCCGTGGGCATCTTTCCAAGCAATTGATTGATAAATACGACCTGCGCGCCCAATGTTCGTTCCAAACTTACGGCATTGGTATTAAGGAAGTATGGGAAATTAAACCCGAAAATTCGCACCCCGGAAAAATTATTCATACCACCGGCTGGCCGATGGATTCGGACACTTACGGCGGTTCGTTTATTTACCACGTGGCGCAAAATATGTTGGCCATTGGTTTTGTGGTGGGGTTGGATTATAAAAACCCCTATTTATCGCCCTATATGGAATTTCAACGTTTCAAACACCACCCCGCGGTTAAACCAATATTAGAGGGGGGCAAACGCATATCATATGGTGCGCGCGCTATAAACGAGGGCGGTTGGCAGTCCATACCCAAACTCACCCTGCCCGGGGCGGTTTTGGTGGGTTGTTCGGCCGGTTTTGTTAATGTACCAAAAATTAAGGGCACGCATAATGCCATGAAATCGGGCATGGTGGCGGCCGAGGCGATAGCCAAGCAATTGGCCAGCGACAACCCCTTGGCCGAGGTTGTGGAATATGAAGCCAATTTAAAAAATTCGTGGGTATATGAGGAATTATATTTGGCCCGTAATATTCGCCCCTCATTCCATTTGGGTATGTGGGCCGGTTTATTATATAGTGCCATTGATACATTTATATTCAAGGGGCTGGCCCCATGGACATTCCGCCACCCCAAACCCGACCATGAATCAACATTACAGGCCGGTATGTGCCGTAAAATTGACTATCCCAAACCCGATGGTGTGATTAGCTTTGATAGGTTAACCAATGTGGCATTTTCGGCCACCAACCACGAGGAAAACCAACCGGTGCATTTAACATTAAAGGACGATAAGGTTCCGGTTGACCATAATTTGAAATATTATGATGCCCCCGAACAACGTTATTGCCCAGCCGGTGTGTATGAGATGGTTGATAATGGCGATGGCGGTAAAAAATTGCAAATTAATGCGCAAAATTGCGTGCATTGCAAAACATGCGACATTAAGGATGTTACCCAAAATATCAATTGGGTGGTGCCCGAGGGTTCAGGTGGCCCCAATTATACGCAAATGTAATATATACTGGAAACACTAAATAAGTTTAAAATTAAAACCATTAATTTTAAACCTATTTGGTATTTTTACTATACACTGACTTTATACCCGCCCCAATGCCCAAAAATGCCAAAATTATCATGAATAATGGGCGGGTGGCAAAAAAATTATCTATCCAATAACCAATAAACAGGCCAACCAAAAGCGGGCTAATCGTTTCCACCGCCATTTTCATGCCCATGCTGTAATAATTAAGGGGTGGTTTGGTGCGAATCGGGTGCATGGCTTGGCGGGCCTGGGCGATATCGCGCAATAATTGCTCGGGGCCTTTGTCGGTCATGTCAGGCGGTTTAACGATTCGTGGGCCAAATCGCTTAATATATTTTTTATTGGGCTGGCGGGTAAGCTGGCAAAACCGGCCAATGCCAATTGGGTTTGTTGTTCGGCCCGGTGCCACGACAAATTTTTGATATTATATTTTGCCATTATTTTTAGGGTTTTGGCCAATTGGTTATGGGTGCGTTTGGGCCGTTTGATAATAGTATTCAACCATGCGCGTTCGGTTTCATTGGCCTGTTGATAGGTTAATATCAGGGGCAGGGAAATTTTGCCCTCAAAAAAATCATCACCGGCATTTTTGCCCATGGTGTCTACATGGCCAAAATAATCCATAATATCGTCAATCATTTGAAATGCCACGCCAAAATAATTGCCATAATCGTGCAATATTTTTTGTAATTCGGGGGGCACCCCGGCCAATAAAGCCACCGATTCCATGGCCGATGCAAATAAAACCGCAGTTTTGGATTCCTGAATTTTAATGAAATCCTCCATTTTTATCGCCAAATTTTGCGCATTGACCAATTGCAATACCTCGCCCTCGGCCAGTTTTGACGATGCGCGGGCCAATAAATTCAAACATTGCATATTGCCCGATTTCACCATCAATTGAAACGATTGCGAAAATAAAAAATCGCCCACCAATATCGCCATTTTATTGCCATACATGGCGTTGGCGGTTGGTTTACCCCGCCTTTGTAATGAATAATCCACCACATCATCATGTAGCAATGTTGCCGAATGAATAAATTCCACGGCGGCCGCCAAATACTGGGCTTTATCGCCCGTATAACCGCATAATTCGGCACTGGCCAGACATAATAACGGGCGCACCCGCTTGCCACCGGCATTGATTAAATGGTCGGCCACCATGCTGACCATGGCAACATCTGATTGCAGACATTGGCGAATCAAATCATTAACCTGCCCAAGCGGTTGGCGCAAATGTTCAGCCAATGTTATAACCGATTTCATGAATAAAATACCAAGCTATTGATAATAAATAGTGGAATCAAAATAAGCAAAGCCCATAAACAATAACCAAAAAAACTAGGCATTTTTATATGGCGGTTTTCGGCAATGGATTTGACCATAAAATTGGGGGCATTGCCAATATAGCTGTTGGCCCCCATAAATACCGCCCCGGCCGAAATGGCTGATAATATTATTGCCCCCTCGCCCATTAAATGGTTGGCATTACCACCGGCGGCATTAAAAAACACCAAATAGGTTGGGGCATTATCCAAAAAGCTGGATAAAATACCGGTAAGCCAAAAATACATGGTCGGATTGGGTTGGCCATTTTTGTCGTTTAATATGGTAAATAACCCGGCCAATGCGCCGTCACCGCGTTCGTTCAATATCGCAATAATCGGCAATAGGCAAATAAAAATGCCGAAAAATAATTTGGCCACCTCTATAATTGGTTCAAATGAAAAACCATTTTCCTCGTGGTATGTGGGGGGGGTTAATTTGATAGATGCCAGAATAATAGCCAATAAAAACCCATTGCGTAATAAATCGTTCACCGGATATTCCATGCCATATATTATTATATGACCATTGGAAGCCAACGAACCAAACATAATCACCACCGCCAAAATTAACAATAACAAAAATACATTAATATCACCGGCCAAATGTATGGGTTCATATTTGGTTTTGGCATTTTTGAATGTTATATCGCGCTTAAAATAATATGAATCTAACCCATAAAAGACCAGCAATAAAATACCCACCGATAATAAAAATTGCGGTAATAAATGTATGGTGGTCCAAAAAAATGATACACCTTTGAGGTAGCCCAAAAACAAAGGTGGGTCACCAATTGGGGTTAAGGAACCACCAATATTGGCCACCAAAAATATAAAAAATATCACCAGATGTTGCGCATTGGCCCGCCCGTGGTTTAAACGCAATAAGGGGCGAATTAATACCATGGCCGCACCGGTCGTGCCCATAATACTGGCCAATAATGCCCCCACCCCCAAAATGCCGGTGTTGATTAATGGGGTGGCATGAATATTCCCGCGAATCACTATACCGCCACAGGTGGTGAATAATGCCGCCAATAATAACAAAAACGGAATATATTCAAAAACCATAACATGGGCAATTTGGTGGGTGGTTTCGCCAAAACCAAACATTATCAGGCTGGGTATTATAACCAACATGGCACATAATAATGATAATTTACCATAATTTTTATGCCAAATTTTTTCAAATAATAACGGGCCGGTGGCAATAAGAGCCAATAATAAGCCAAAAGGCAGAACCCAATAAATCTCCAAATTATTCATCAAATGCCTCTTCCCACGTGCCACGGGTGGCGGCCTTGGAATATTCGGTGGCGCGGTTTTCAAAAAAATTGGTATGTTCCAAGCCATTTAACATTGAATCCATCCATGGCAGGGGGTTTTTGTCAATATTATAATGGGGGTTAAGGTTCAATTGTTTCAACCGGCGGTCGGCAATATAGCGAATATATTGCTTAACCTCATCGGCGCTCAAACCATCAATATCCCCCATGGAAAAGGCCAAATCAATAAAGGCATCCTCATGTTCAATAATTTCCAAACAAATTATTAATAAATCCTGCTTGTATTTTTCGTCCCAAAGTTCGGGGTTTTCGTCAATAAAAGTATTATGCAGGCGAATGATAGAGAGAGTATGCAGTGTTTCATCGCGCACCGACCATGAAATAATTTGCCCCATGCCCTTCATTTTGTTTTTGCGCGGGAAATTCATTAAAATGGCAAAGGAGGCGAATAATTGCAACCCCTCGGTAAATGCGCCAAAAACCGCCATGGTTTGGGCAATATCGCGCTTGCTCTTGCCCCCCCATTTTTGCATATAATCGTATTTTTCTTTCATCGCCTTATATTCCAAAAATGCCGAATATTCCGATTCAGGCATACCAATTGTATCCAATAAATAGGAATAGGCGGCAATATGCACCGTTTCCATGGCCGAAAAGGCCGCCAACATCATGCATACCTCGGTTGGTTTAAAAATTTTGGCATAATGGCGCATGTAACAATTATTCACCTCCACATCGGCCTGGGTGAAAAACCGGAAAATTTGCGTTAATAAATTAATTTCCCCCGCGGTTAATTTTTTCTTCCAATCCTTTATATCCTCGGCCAGCGGGACTTCCTCGGGCAACCAATGCAGTTTTTGTTGCATATGCCATGCCTCGTAAGCCCAGGGGTAACGAAAGGGTTTGTAAATGGGGCGGGCATCAAGTAATGACATTTTGACCTCTTTTTTTAAATTGTAAAGTTCTTAATTCATAAAAACATTATTGCATTTTTTTAACGATTCTTAACCAAATGCAAGAATATTTTTAGGTGATTAAGCTAACCACGGCCGAACGGCGGGTTTTTAAGGCATCCTGTATTAATTTTTGCGAATTAAGATTTTGCGCATTTAATTCCTTGACCGTCACCCGCGAACCCTGAAGGTCAAAATAAAATGGTTTGGCGGCGGTATATAAATCCAATGCCTTTTGAAATTGTGGGTCATTTGTTTTGGGTGGGGCATCCTTGCTATCCTTTAAAAATTTGGGCAACACATTATTATATGATAAACGTTTGACCGTTAAATAACCATAATCGTTAATATCAAAATAAAATGGGGTTTTGCCCTCGTATAGGCCCAATGCGGTGCGAACATTATTCAAACCAAAACCCAACAAGCTGTTTAATGCGGCATTGACAGTTTGTTCCACCAATGAAATTTTATTATGTGGGTTGGCATTAATTTCGCTATCGGTAAATTTATGGCTGGCCACTTTATCGGCAAAACTGCTGGCGACATCGCCATTAATGGTGGCGGTAAAGCCACCATTGCTTTTATTGCTGATAATAATACCTTTATTCTCTAATTGGGCGAATAATTTTTCCTTAAACGAATCGTCCCCCTCGCCGGCCAGACGTTTTTGGGTGAATGTATAACCATTAATATTCAGGGCCAAAATTTCGCCATCGGCCACTTGGTTGGCATCAAAACTGAAATTGGCGGTGGTAAGGCCATTATTAAATGTGGCACCGGTCCGGCGCAAAACCCCACCGGCCCCATCGTCACCGGCGTAAGTTATGGTAAATGTGCGTTCATCATCCAAATTTAATTTTAACCCCGATTGCGCTTCCTCCTGGCCCAATGCCACCACCCCATCCTTGACATAACGGTCGGTAAAATCGCCATATTTATCGCGAAATCCAACATTGCCGTTCAAATCGCTAATTAATACAAATTTCTGGTTATCCTTCCATTCCAAATTGCCCAACGAAATTTGCGCCTTTTTGGCAATATCCGAATATCCCAGATTAGCCCCCTCATCAACCACCGAACCAACATGAACAGCTTGAATAAGTTTTGATGGGCTGTTTACAATATTAGTAAAATATTCTTCACCAGTATCTGTATTGGTAAGCCCCTTGTAATCAATGCGCGGACTAATATTACTTTCGCTGTAACCAGTTAATGTTAATGCATCGGTTTCTCGTATATCCTCGCGTTGTATGCGATATAAGGTTGTCAGACCAAAATTACCTTCGTCATAATATCCCCCTCTAGTTACATTTTTGGTAATGCTTTCTGGCGCGGGGGAATCAGAAGAGACAAATGAAAATTTAATATCTTTGCTATTCTCATCAAATCTATAATATTTAATATTGTCCTTCGCTAATTGTTCCGCAGTCAATGTAATAAAATATTCATCAGTATTTCCAACCTTAGATAATGGTATGCTAACATAAGATTCATATGTCCCCGGTTGGCCAACTAAAGATTGTGTTGTTACGAATCTAAGCTCTTCACTGGCCTTAAAACCACTTATAACCGCACTGGTAAATGATTTTCCGCCAACCGCACCTAAGGAAATCGCATCAAATCCCTGATTGGTCGCTTCACTCAATTTAACAATATCAGGAACAACTTTTGGTCTTATATAGCCAGCCCCATCCTGATACGAATCATTAACTGGGACTTGCTCAACCCCATTAATTGATAATTTGACTCCCTTAGGTATACCGGTAATCTCAATATATGAATAAGACACATTAACCGGGGCATTATAAGATGACAAATTAGAACCGCTAGTCAATGTGGCGGTGGTTTCCTGTAACGAATAGGGGCGGTCATAAGCCGGCAAAGTGGTAATGCCCTTTTCAATATTTAGGGCCTGTTTGTATAATTTGATTTGGTCGGTCAATTTTTTGCGATATGCATAACCAATTTCTAAAAAATTACTATCAAATTGGTTGCTGACTATCGGGTTGCCATTTTTATCCAATTCAATTTTAAACGGGGCACCCGATGTAATAGTGCGTTGCAATTCAAAATCTAATGCGCTTTTGGGTGGGTAATAATTTTGTAATTCGGCCACGCGGTAAATGGCATTAGCCAAGGTGGTGCGCAATTTGGTGCGGGTATTGACCAAATTTTGTTGCTTAATTAATTCCTGTAATTCATCGTTTTTTTGGTTTAAAACCCGCACATCGCTTGCCGAAACGCCATTTTGCACCGCATCACCTTGTGCAATAACTTCTATTCCCCCCTTGGCATTGACAATAATGCGAAATGGTTGCCCCGATAATTGCAGGCCGGCCCCTTGTTCCTCCCAATCCTGTGTGGGTTGAATTTGCCCGGTGGAAACATAATTTATGCGGGCAATGGCATTATTAATAAAATTCAAATATTTGGTATTATATTCCTGTTCCTTTAATATGGTATCAACTGATTTATTATTAGACGCGTTGGCGGTTTGCACACCCGTTGAATTGTTAGAATTATTAATAAAACCCAACAAATTGCGTGCGTTCGTAATCCGCGATTGTTGCAAATATTGTTGCGGATTGCTAGCAATATCGGATGCCGTGTAATTAACCCGATTACTGATAATATTAAAAATACTGGTCATAAATTTTTCAATTTGGTCATTTCTTTTTATACTATTACCATGCAAAATTCAAGCTATTTTTCAATAAACACAAATATTTTGCAATAATTTCATGTAAAAGGATAGGGGTAAAAAGCGATTTATAACTTGACATTGACAAAAATCACTTTAAAATAACCCCAAATAAGTGAAAAGTAAAAAAATGGCATCAAAATTTTCTCTGCAACTTCGTATTATATTATGTTTTATGGCCCTCGTGCTTGGGGGTTCGTTGGTATGGGCACAAACATCTTCGGTGCCATTGGTGGCACCGGTGGCCAACCAACCGGTGAAAAGCCAAACCATTCCAACCGATGCCGAAAAGGGTTCTGAAATTCAAACCATCACCGTTGAAGGGGCCGAACGGGTTGAACCCAAAACCATTATTTCTTATTTATTATTCAAGGTGGGCGACCCATGGTCACCGCGTTTGGTTGATGATTCCATTAAGGCATTATATGCATCTGACTTATTTTCAAATGTTATTATCAGCCGCGACAAGGATAAAAAGTCGGTGGTGGTGCGGGTGCAGGAAAACCCCACCATTTTGCGCGTGGCATTTGAAGGGAACGATAGGGTGGAAAATAATATTTTGGAGGCCGAGGTTGGCATAAAGGCCCGTTCATTATACAGCAAGGACAAGGTGCGCACTGCTGTATCACGCATTGTGCAGTTATACCAACGCAAGGGCCGTTATGCCGTCATCGTTGAACCCAAAATTATTGAACACCCCGAAAACCGCATTGATTTGGTTTTTGAAATTACCGAGGGGGCGCGCAGTGATGTGAAAAAAATAACCTTTGTTGGCAATAAATATTTTTCCGACACCGAATTGGCCGACAAAATTATCACCAAGGAGGCCCGTTGGTATAGGTTTTTCAACCCCAATGATTCCTACGATACTGATAGGTTAAATGTTGATAAGGACCAATTGCGTTTGATATATCAAAATGCTGGCTTTGCTGATTTTAAGGTTTTATCGGCCGTGGCCGAATTGGAGGAGGATAAATCAGGATTCTTTATCACCTTTACCATTGATGAGGGTGTGCGTTATAAAGTGGGCGAGGTCAAGGTGAGCACCGAGATTCCCGATTTGGACATTAAGGAATTGCGTGGTTTGGCCGATATAGACAAGGGCGATTATTATAGTGCCAAACGGGCCAATGATGCCATTTTGGCCATGACCGATAATTTGGGTAAGGCGGGTTTTGCGTTTGTAGAAATTGACCCAAATTTGGCCAAAAACCCCGAACAAAAAACATTGGACATAAATTTTGTGGTGCAAAATGGCAAGCAGGTTTATGTGGAACGGATTAATATTAAGGGCAATACGCGCACCGTGGAAAAATTGATTCGCCGGCAAATTTTATTGGCCGAGGGTGATGGATTTAACAGCGCAAAAATTCGCCAATCGCGCCAAAATATACAGGATTTAGGGTATTTTAAATCGGTTAATGTAGATAATAAGCCGGGCACAGCCGCCGACCGAAGCCAATTGGATATAAGTGTTGAGGAACAATCAACCGGTGAGGTGCAATTGGGCGTGGGCTTTTCCACCACCGATGGGGTATTACTGCAAACTGGTATTCGCGAACGCAATTTATTGGGCGAGGGGCGGACTTTGGCGTTGGATTTACAGGCCGCACAAAAACGGCAAAATGGCACTTTAAGCTTTACCGAAAAATATTTTATGGATAAGGATTTGGAAGCCGGCTTTGATATTTTTTCAACCCGCACCAACCGCAAAACATTGAGTGGTTATAGTGTTTTAGATACGGGTATGAACCTGCGCACTGGTTTTGCCTATAATGATACAACCTATCAACGATATTATTACCGCCTAAATAACCGCAAAATTTATGATGTTGACACCAACGCATCATTGGCGGTGAAACAACAATTGGGAAGGCAGTTAACTTCGGCCATTGGGCAAACCATTTCTTACGATGCACGTAACAGCAAAATTGACCCAACCGATGGTTTTTATTATTCATTAAACACCGATTTGGCCGGTTTGGGTGGCGATATTGGTTATTGGAAAATTGATAATAATTTGGCCTATTATAATAATATATTTGACAATTTGGTGGCGGTTGTTGGGGCCGAGGTCGGGACAATACATGGCGCATTTGGCAAGAAGGTGCAAATTTCGGACAGGTTCTTTTTGGGCGGTTCCAATTTACGGGGTTTCTCGGACGGTGGGGTTGGGCCGGTTGATTCGTTGGGTTATTCGCTGGGGGGTAAAAAATATGCCACCCAAAGCACCGAGGCGCGCTTTCCATTGGGTATATTTGAAGAAATTGGGGCCAAGGTGCATATATTCAACGATTTGGGTTATTTGACCGACCCCGAGGAAAAATACGATGGCATTCGTAATTCCAAGAAAATTCGCGCGGCCGCCGGCACCGGCCTGTCGTTCCGCACCCCGATTGGCCCGATGGTATTTTCTTTGGCCAAGGCCTATTCCAAGGAAAATTACGACAATACCCAATTATTCCGTTTTGATTTCCGTTCGCGGTTCTAATGCCTATCATTGCCCTTTTGTTGGTATTATTGGCCCCGCCGGCGGTTTGGGGGTATGAAACGGCCGGTCAAACCAAAATTGCCGTGGTAAATTGGGATTTGGTCGAAAAACAAAGCGACGCCTGGCAGAGTTTTATTAAAAAATTGAATGAAGAAGTGGTGGCTTTTCAGGCCGGTATTCGGCAAAGTGAGGCCGATATACGCGCGCGTGAGGAGGAATTGTTAAAACAAAAAAATTCCATCAAAAAAGAGGATTACCAGCGAATACAAAGCCAAATTCAAAAGGATACCATCAATTTGGGTAAACAAGTGGAGAGCAAAAAACGGCAATTGGACGAGGTTTACCGCATAGCATTGCAATATATACAAGAAAATACCCAAAATATCGCCCGCGAATTGGCACAAAAATACAAAATTGACCTGATATTAAACAGCCAAACCAGCCGGCAGGTGATGGTATTGCGTGAAAAATTGGAAATTACCGGTGAAATATTAAATTTGCTGAATTATAAAATTAAGGAAATTCCGTGGGTTGACCCCAATAGTATCAAAATTAAGGATATTGAAATCAAATCAGCGGTGCCCTTAACCATTCCATTAAACAAAATTGGGCAATGACAAAACGGGTTTTGATAATAAAATTGGGGGCGTTGGGCGATGTTATTTTGGCCAGCGGGGCGGTGCAAACCATAATTAACCATTATGGGGCCGAACATTGCGATATTTTAACCGATAATAGTTATGCCAATATTTTTAGGGACATGACCAGTGCGCGGGTGGTGGCGATAGATAGAAATGAAAGACTAAAAATTCCCAATTTGGCGCAGAATTTAAGGCATTATGATATTATTTTTGATTTGCAGGATGGATCATTTACCCGCATATTGCATAAATTTTTAAAATTAATTGGTTATAACGGGCAATTTTTTAGTGAAAATGGATTTAATGATTCAAAAAATTCAATATTTAGCAAAATTTTATTTTTTTTATTAAAAAAAATTAAATATAAAGGGCAGTTTTGGAGCAAACTAGGACTTATTGACCCGAATTTACCGGCCCTGCAACGCACAGAATTGTTATGTCAAAAGGCCGGCCTGGCCGATATTATAAATCCCCATACCAATTTTTGGCAAAACCCCAGCCGTGTTTTTGACAGGCCGGAAAAATACGCCTTAATTTGTGTGGGCTCATCGCCTGAACACCCGCAAAAACGTTACCCCATTGATAAATATGGTAAAATATGCCAATATTTGCATGATAATGGGGTTACACCGGTTATAATTGGTGGCGGGGACGAAATACCATTGGGCAAAATTTGCAATGAAAAATACCATGCACTTGATTTAACCGGCCAAACCCAATATGGCGATATAGCCATATTGGCCCGCCATGCCCAATTGGCGGTGGGTAATGACACCGGCCCGATGCATATTATCACCGCCAGTGGCTGTAAGGCGATATGGTTATTTTCACCATTTAGCGACCCCGTAAAATCACAACCATCTGGGCCATTCACCATAGTGACATTTGATAATAATAGTATAGAACAGGCCTGCCAAAAGGTGCAGGATAATATTCATAAATATTTACAGGGGCAGGCTAATCATAACCCGTAAACCCCCATGCGGGCTGTCGCCCAGTTCAATATTGCCCTGATGTTGCAAAATAATATCGCGGGTTACGGTTAACCCCAACCCGACCGAGCTGAAATTTTTGGGGGCTTTATTATCGCTGGTTTTGATGCGCCCACGCCCCTTGTCGGTGCGGTAAAATGGTTTAAATACCAATTGCCGTTCATTTTCGGGAATGCCCGGGCCATTATCGTCAATGGAAATGGTAATTATGTCATGCAAAATACGGCAATTTATCCAAACTGCACTGCCATAATGTATGCCATTGGCAATAATATTATTGATGGCGCGGGTCATTAACATTTTGCGTATATTAAAACGGGCATTATTTTCGCAATGCAGGTAAATGACATATTCGCCCCCCCAATTATCGCGAATTTCCTGAAAAAAACCCTCAATATCGCATTCGCTTAATGGTTCGTTGCCTTGGCCCTGTATAAATTGCAAATATCCGTCTATCATATTTTTCATTTCGTCAATATTATTGGACAGGCGGGTGGTTTCATTGCTTTGTGGCATCATGGCTATTTGCAATTTCATGCGGGTCAGCGGGGTGCGTAAATCGTGTGAAACCCCCGAAAGCATTTGGGTGCGTTCAGTAATAAATTGGTGAATGCGGGTGTAAAATTCGTTAATGGCGCGGGCGATTTGCCGTGCCTCGTGCGAGCCCGAGGGTTTAATGTAAGGGGCATTGGGGGCATTTTCCCATAGATGGTTTTTGCTGTTACTATCGACCAAATTGGCCAGCCGCACAAAGGGGCGCATCTGGTTGCGCAATAATAAGGAGGCAATAATTAAAATAATAATGGTGCCACCAAAGGAAATAAGCACAAATATATAGCTGGTGGTGCTGGTTAGCCGTTTTAAGGGAATGTCAAAAACCAAACATTGGTTGTTTTTTATCGCCATTAAGGTAATATATTGACGTGTTTCGCCAATTATATTCAAATTATAGGGCGATGCCTTGATAAGTTTGGCGGTAAAATAGGGGTTGTTGGACGAAGATTGTTTGGGGTTTTTTTGGCAATCCTTGACCGAATCAGTGCGTAGCAGAATCAAAAAATTATCCTCCACTTCCTGTATATAATTCTTGGTAATATTGACCGGAGACTGGCCAACTATAAAGTCAATCTCGCCCATGGTTTGCACCGCCAAACGATGCTCTATCAGGTTCCAATGCCGTTGATAATAGGTTAATAACCAGACCATGGTGGTTAAAAACATACCCATAAATAATATGCCCAGCACCCGAATTAATAACCCGTTGCGGTGAATGGGCCATCTCATCACAAATCCTTAGGAATTGGTCATATTAGACAGGAATTTTTCCCTAAAATTTATTGGGGGTATAAAAATGGCCGGATAAGAGGCACGCAAGGTGGAATCAGCAATAATTTGCCGGACAAAAGGGTATAATATATTGGGAATTTCCACCTGTAATATAGCATCGGTATGTTGGCTTAATTGGGGGTTAATTGAAACCACCGCCCCATAAAATAATTCAATAATATAGGCCACTTTGGGCTCGCCTTGTGTTTCATTATTTTGGCTGGCGCTATGGGCGGTAACTTCAACGCGCAAAACCACCTGAAAATTATGTTCCTCCAAATGGTTTATTTCCAGGGCCCATTCCATTTCATGGCGGAATTTGGGGTCAATTTCACCACGTAAATATGGCACCATCACCTTATTTTCAAACGAATAATCCACCAAATATTGGGCATGAACCACAAATGGGGCCTCGCTTGCCTCGGGCTGGTTTGCATTTTGGTTCTCTGCCCCATTGTCATCATTCGGGGTTTCGTCATTGGCTGGTGTGGCGGGTTGGGCGTTTTGCGGTTTTTTGCTCATAATACTTCCTTTTCATTTTTAAATAATATTCAATTTATAAAAATAATCAATGAAAATAATATTTTCTTTCATGCAAAAAAAATTATACTGGTATCACCGAAAGGATTTAAAAATGCTATACTGGGAACACAAAATAAGTTTAAAATTAAAACCATTGCAAACCTATTTTAGTAAAAGGGTGGTGAAAATTTGCTCTGCTAACGCAACCGCCATTTTCACCCCCCTTGTCAACCCCCCGTGATAGTAAAAATCCAGCAA
>JACCDX011688346.1_pt1 | contig 30801 bp, 31 predicted proteins | sample 7449681 | NCBI WGS metagenome assembly JACCDX01 (sample SAMN15323450, study PRJNA562643) | freshwater metagenome | isolation source: river surface water | place: USA:Blue River Watershed | collected 2017-08-18
AGCCGGTCTTTTAATTGAGGGCGGGCAATTGGGCCCCGATCAACCCACTTGGATGGTCATTGGCATCGGAATTAACTTACATCCATGCGCTGTCATTGAACATGGTTCAAGCCAAGAAATTGCCAGCCTTGACCAATTGAATGGCATTGGCAATATTGATGCTGATGTTTTATGGCTGGCTATTCTGAAAGAGTTGGCAGATGTGATTGAAAGATTTCAGCTCAAAACATTTGAGTCATTTAAGCAAGAATGGAATGACTGGGATATTTTCAAAAATCAACCCTGCGGTATTTATCAAAACCAACAAATGATTCATGAGGGCATTGAACGTGGAGTTGATGAGTCAGGTTACTTGCTCATCGAATCCAATCAGCAAATTCAAAAAATTGTGAGTGGCGATGTTTCCCTAAGGAAATCAACATGAGCCTATTATTAATTGACGCAGGCAATACCCGAATTAAATGGGCCATCCATTCAGGCGATGGCTTGAATGCCAAATTCAAGCAACAGGGTCATACCAGCTTCAATGACTTTGAAGCAGTTTTGTCTTTGCCTGAATTTCAAAATATTGATGAGCTTATTTATTCAAGCGTCATTGGAGAAGATCAAACCCATTTGGTGTTGTCGGCTTGTTTAAAAGCCCTGCCCACGCTTCAAGTCCAAAGAATCCAAGGGGACTCGGGCATTCAACACTTACCCAGTCGCTACACTGATGCAAGCCAATTGGGATCGGATCGAAGAGCCATGCTCCTGGGCGCATCTCATTTATTGCCGAATAAAAATTTAATGGTGATTGGCTCAGGCACCGCCACCACGATTGATTTTTTAATAGAAGGTCAACACTTGGGCGGTTGGATTGTGCCAGGATTTCAGTTGATGGCTGATAGCCTAGGCAACAATACAGCCAACCTACCTACCATCAATGAGAGTCATTTAAAACATCAACCCATTGCACTTGGATTAACAACTGAGCATGGGATCACTCAAGGTATTTTAGCTAGTCAGCTAGGGGTCATTTCAGTGGCTCACCAATATGGAATTGACCAACATTTTGACATTGAAGCTTGCGTTTCTTCGGGAGGCAATGCGCCGCGATTAAATGAAGCTCTCAAAGCATCTTTAGGTTTAACTATTTTGCATGAACCAGACTTGGTTCTAAAAGGTTTATTGGCTTGGAAATCAATGGATTTTGCTCAATGAATAAGAACAAATCTAACAAAAAGATCATCATTGCTATTCTTGTGTTGGGAGCCATCGCTCTTGAACTAAGTATCTTGATCATCTATAAACCAACGATTGGTCAACAAGTTGTCAGCTCTTGGTTTGAATCCAAATCTGAAACCATCAATGAATCATCCAAAGAAGATGAACGAATTAAGCTATTGGCGCCCGCCAGCTCAGGATCTAATCTTATTCAAGAGCGCAGTCGTTGATCGATCATGAATAAATGGGATGGCAAACGCTTGGCCACCCCATGATTTGACTAAGGCAGTCTCTGCCAGTTCATCAATCTGATAATCGCCACCTTTGACATAAATGTCAGGCTTTACCTTTGCAATGAGTTCAACCGGCGTCTTTTCAGAGAACAAAATCACCAAATCCACAGACTCCAGAGAAGCTAAAAGCGCCAAACGATCCTCTTCTTGATTCAGCGGACGATCATCCCCTTTACCTAATAGTCGCACAGAGCTATCAGCATTGACTCCAACAACCAAGCTGGCCCCCAAACTTCTTGCCTGCGCAAGATAGCTCACGTGACCCCTATGTAAGATATCAAAAACACCGTTGGTAAAGACAATGGGCTTAGGTAATTCACATAGCTTCTCTTGAAGATGATCGGCATCACAAATCTTTTTTTCAAAGCTAGGCAGAGGTAAGTTTTTAATATCGGCTGATGTCATAGTCAATATCTTACAACCGTCTAAAGATTGTTTAAATTATTTAGTATCTGATTTGCATGCTTAGCAATTTTTTGCTGCTCATCCAAATCAATTTTTTTCAAATTAGCCGTCATTAAGCGAGTCCGTGGATTGGCATCAAATTCGGCCTGATGATTCATTAAAAAGTTCCAATAGAGTGTGGTCATGGGGCACGCAGACTCACCATAACGTTCACTGGGCTGATAAGCACATTTCTCACAATAATTACTCATCCGCTTGATATATGCTCCGCTGGCAACATATGGCTTGCTTGTAAATCGACCTCCATTTGCAAATAAAGCCATGCCCGCAGTGTTCGGCAACTCAACCCACTCAATCGCATCAATGTAGACAGCCAAATACCAATCACAAACCTCTTTGGGCAATATCTCTGCTAACAAAGCAAAATTACCTGTCACCATCAATCTTTGAATGTGATGGGCATATCCATACTGAAGCGTCTGCCCAATCGCATCTTGCATGCAAACCATCTTAGTTTTTCCGGTCCAATACCACTCTGGTAACTTTCTCTTGTGACCATAAAAATTTTCTTGGGCCATGCCTGGCATATCAAGGTAATACATGCCCCTGATAAATTCACGCCAACCCAAAATTTGTCGAATAAAACCTTCGACTGCACTCAGAGGCAAATTGTTTTTTTTCCACACACCTATCGCGGCATCCACAACTTCCTTTGGGCTGATGAGCTTGAGATTCAAAGAGCTCGATAACAATGAATGCCATCCAAAGGGCGTATTGGTCCACATGGCATCTTGGTACATTCCAAAAAACGGTAAACGCTCAGCGACAAAATGAGCGAGTACTTCCAGAGCTTGTGTTCTAGTAACAGCCCAGCAAAAATGTTCGCTAGATCCTGGGTGATTGGGATATTGCTTTTCAACTAACTCAATGACTGTTTGAGTTATGGCGTCCGGAGCAAATCCTATCGGTTGATGAATATTGCTAGGCCCTTTTTTAGGGTAGGCTTTTCTGTTTTGCTCATCAAAATTCCACTGATCACCCACAGGCTCTCCGTTATCTTGCATAAGCACATTGTGCTTTTTACGAAGATAGCGATAAAAGTATTCCAGCCTTAATTCTTTTTTGACCCCGGCCCATTGCTTAAATTCTTCTTGGGTGCAATAAAAATGATCATCTTCCGTGAAGGTCACTGAAATACTTAATTCCTTAGCCAGCACCTCTAACTCTTTTTTTAGACGCCACTCACCTGGCTCGACGCAAATTAAATGAGTGATTTGATTTTCACGAATATGTTTTTTTAAAAGATCTGCAATGCCATCTTGACTATTTTCCACGTATGTCAAAGCATAATTTTTTGCTCTTAACTCATGGGCAAAATGTCGCATGGCTGACAAAAACAAGATAATTTTTGCCTTGTGCGTCCACACATACTGGGCTTCCTTTATAGACTCGATCATGATGACTTGATCTGTCTTTGAATCAAAATGATTAAAGGCCGAACTATCGGCCTTTAATTGATCACCTAAAACTAAAATAAGTTTTTTCAATGGGTCTTAATCTGCACGTTTTAAGCGCCAATCTTTCACGCTTTCAGAAATATCTTGCAAAGCGGCCATGACTTTGATGCCCTCAGGTGTGCGTTTACGCAATGCTTGATTTTCGCCACCGACCCATAACTCGATACCTGGGGCCAACTTTTCCTTTAACTCATTTAAGCCATCCACCACTTGATTTTGATTCATCTGGGAAGAAAATGACAAGGCAATGACGTCAGCCTTTTGAGCTCTTGCAGCCTGAGCAATCTCAAGAATTGGCGTCTGTGTTCCCAAGGAAACACAAACACAACCTTCTAAGGCCATTAAAGCCTCTGCCATTAACAATCCAAGACTGTGGTGTTCTTGTGGGAAAGTTGTGAGCAAAATTCGGGGTCTGGCTAATTCTTCGTTCTGTCCAGTATGTCCTCTTGGAACAGAATTAATGGCTGTTCTAAGTAAATGCTTGATTTGTTCAGTGAACAAATGCTCTTCATGAATCTCTAATTTGCCTTCAGCCCAGTACTCACCAATATTTTTAATCAATGGAGCAACCACTTCAATGACAAATCGATCTAAACCAATTTTCATCAAAGTAGTCGACAAAGCCAGTCTTAGAGCTTCGGTTTGATGAGATCTCAATAAATCCAAGTACCGGTCCATTTCTTCTTGAGAAATCACAGATACCATATGTGAACTAGGGTCTTTGACTTGGCTTGCTCTGGCGCTTAATTCTTTCAGAGCCTCAATGGGCAAAGGAACTATTCGGCCTGGACGATGGCCCAAATCCAATAATCTTTTTAATAGTCTGAGTTTTTCGATTTGATCTGCTGGATAGACGCGATCATCATTCTTGTCCCTCAGGGGTGTAGGGAAGTTATAGCGTCTTTCCCATACTCTTAGGGTGTCTTTGGCTATACCGGTATCCCGCTCAACAGCGGCAATACTCAACATATCCGGCAAATTAGTAAATCGAACATTCATAATGTGAAAACTCACGATGTGTCGCCAAGTGAATACGAGGTATCGACGAACAAATTCTACACTGTCTTAGACATAATTTGCACAATTTTTGATTTGTGATTAATATAGGCACATATTGTTAATTTGTCCAAGACGAAAATCTGTCTTGTCCAAGCAAACAAACATATTAAAAATGGGTCGAGGAGACAAACCCAATGTTGGTCGATTTAAAGAGTAGACCGAACCCCCCACTAATGGCAGCCAATAGCCATGGGGGTCATTTTTTCAGGATAGCCACCCTGGTTAGCCTGCTTTTTGCGCTTATGTGGTTCTCTTGGCCAAAGGATGTGCAGGCAATGACTTGCTCTAAAACACTTTCTCATACATTTCTAAGACTTCAAGACGAAGCTCCCCAAAATCTATGCCAGTACCAAGGTAAAGTGATCTTGGTGGTCAATACCGCCAGTTATTGTGGTTTCACAAGCCAATATGAGGGTCTTGAAAAACTTTACAGTCAGTACAAAGACAAAGGTCTAGTGGTTCTAGGCTTTCCGTCCAATGACTTTGGCAAACAAGAACCTGGCAGTAACAAAGAGATTGCAGAGTTTTGCCACAACACCTATGGGGTGAAATTCCCGATGTTTGCCAAATCTTCAGTCACTGGACCGGATGCTAATCCACTGTTTAAACATTTGATTGAACAAACGGGCACGAAACCTCGTTGGAACTTTTATAAGTACCTCATTGATCGCCAGGGCAAAGTGATTGATGCATATAGCAGCATGACCTCACCATCGAGCAAATCAATGATTGCTCAAATTGAAAAATTACTTCAGGAGAAAGCCCAATGAACGCACCGGAAAATATTTTTCTGCCTGATGTCCAATCCAGCTTGGATGAACGCAACATCGTCATTCAAAAAGTAGGTATTAAATCAGTTCGCCATCCTGTACAGCTGAAAACCAAAGCTGGAACACAGTCTAGCGTTGCAATGATTGATATGACGGTCCAATTACCTGGCAACGTCAAAGGCACACACATGTCTAGATTTTTAGAGGTCTTGCAAAATGAACACCGTCCGCTTGACTTCAATACTGTGCGCGAATTAATGACTCACATGTTAAATCGCCTAGAAGCCAGTGAAGGTCATATCGACTTCAGAATGCCTTTGTTCTTGAATAAAGTGGCTCCAGTATCGGGCGTAGAAAGCTTGCTTGATTATGACTTACACATTAAAGCAGCTTATGAAAAGGGTGTTCTTTGCTACACCTTGCAAGTTCAGGTTCCGGTGACCAGCTTATGCCCTTGCTCTAAAAAGATTTCTCAATATGGCGCCCACAATCAGCGCTCACACATTGTGATTGCAGCAGAGCTCACTGAGAACATGGATGCAGAAGATTTAATCAAAATTGCTGAACAAGCAGCTTCATGTGAACTTTGGGGTTTACTCAAACGCCCCGACGAAAAGTATGTCACCGAAAAAGCTTATGAAAACCCTAAGTTTGTTGAAGATTTGGTCAGAGACATTGCCGTTGCCCTTGAGAACGAGAGCAAAGTAGTGGCCTATGAAGTCTCTTCTGAGAACTTTGAATCTATTCATAACCATTCAGCTTATGCATGGTTAGCCAACGATAAACGAAACCATCATTAACCCTTTTAACCACAAGACATGAAGCCTACTGAGCGCAGTTTCTCTCCCTCCCTTATTTTTGCTCAGGGGTGTCTTGTGGTTTTCTTCTATTTAAGCAAGTAAAGACCATCATGAAAATTGCTATTGTTGGAGCTGGAATTTCTGGTCTTGGTTGCGCTTATGCACTGAGCAAATTCAAAGAATTCGAAATTACCTTGTATGAAAGTGGCGATCATATTGGTGGTCATAGCAATACGATTGATTTAGCACTTGATACACCCTCAGGGACAGTGACTCATGGTATTGATACTGGTTTCTTGGTTTTCAACCAAAGAACCTATCCAAGATTACTTAGGCTGTTTCATGAGTTGAATGTCCCCATCGCTCAATCAGAAATGTCGTTTTCTGTATCCATCCCCAAAAAAGATGGCGATATCCTCGAATGGGCTGGCACCAATATTGATTCTTTATTCGCGCAACGGCAGAACATCATCAGCCCCTCATTTTTGAAGATGGTCAAGGACATCATTAAGTTCAATCGTCTTTGCACAGATTTGGCTGTTGATAAGAAATTAGATCAACTTGAGTTATCAGTTGGCGATTTTTTAAATAAACATCGCTTCAGCGAACAATTCAGAGATTGGTATTTTTTGCCGATGGTAGGAGCCATCTGGTCTTGTCCTGTAGCTCAGATGCTGAATTTTCCAATTTCAACCATGATTAGATTTTGCTTTAATCATGGATTGATTCAAATTTCCAACAGACCCCAATGGTTAACAGTTCAAGGTGGCTCAAGAGAGTATGTTAAGCGCATTGTCACTCATATTGAAAATCATGGTGCTCAATTAAAACGGTCTCAAGTTAAATCAGTTATCCGTAAAAATAATTCTGTGGAAGTTATCACTGCGAACGAAAGCAATACCTTCGACCACGTGGTGATGGCATGTCACAGTGATCAAGCTTTAAAAGCTTTGTCGGACGCAAGCAAAGATGAGTCTGACATTTTGGGGTCAATTCATTACCAAGACAATCGTGCAGTTCTTCATACTGATAGCTCGGTTCTGCCTGAAAATAAAAAATGCTGGTCTGCTTGGAACTACACAAGTACTCAAAATGAGAATCTTCAAGATCAACAAGTTTGTGTCAATTATTTGATTAACAAGCTTCAACCTCTCCCAACAGCTTGGGGCGATCAAGCGGTGATTGTGAGCTTAAATCCTGTTCAAGAGCCTGATAAAAATAAGGTGCGCGCAGATATTCAATATGCTCACCCCATATTTGATGAAGCAGCCATTAAAGCTCAACAACAGTTGCCAATGATTCAAGGCGTTCAAAATACTTGGTTCTGCGGCGCCTGGACTGGCTATGGGTTTCATGAAGATGGCCTTCGCTCCGGTGAACTGGTGGCCGAGGCTCTCACAGAAATCATTCATCTTCCAGCCAAACAATCTATCGCTGCATGAGTATTGCCAAGATTTGTTTTGGTGAGGTCCGACATGCGCGCTTAAAGCCTGCTAAGAATTCATTTTCCTACTCAGTATTTACTTTGCGCATTCCCATGCGCCAAAGATCAAAATTAAGTCGAGGCATTTCAAGCTTTGGGGTGGGCGACAATCGCTGGTCATGGTTGTCTTTTTTCGACAAGGATCATGGTCAAGGCAAAGACAATTCTCTCGAATGGGCTTTGAATTTAGTCAAATCGCAGGGCATTGATGACATCGATGGTGAAGTTTGGCTGCAAACCTTTCCAAGAGTTCTGGGCTATGTTTTCAATCCAGTCAGCTTTTGGTTTTTTGAAAACTCCTCTGGACAACTCAAAGCGATCTTAGCTGAAGTTAATAATACTTTTGGTGAAAGACATTGCTATCTGCTATCACATTCCGATAACAGACCGATTCAATGGGGCGAGAGTTTTTCATCGAATAAAGTTTTTCATGTATCCCCCTTTTGCGAGGTAAAGGGTCACTATGTGTTTCGCTTTTTTTCAAAACCAGAAAGCGGTCAACACATTGCCAGAATTGAATACCATGACCAGGGTCCTTTACTGATTACCAGCATCAATGGCATAGAAAATCCTTTGAATTGGAAAACACTTATTTGGTCAGCATTTAGATATCCCGCCATGAGTGCCGGCGTAATTCTTCGAATTCACTGGCAGGCTCTGCGTTTGTGGCTTAAAGGTGTTAAATTTCACAGTAAACCAGCACCTCCTTCTACAGAAGTTAGCCAATGAACTCAAAGATTGAAGTCATCCACAATTTTTCCGCATCGCTTCCATGGCATGCAAAAGCATTGTTATCACTTTTGCAAAAGATTCAAGTCGGCACCCTCAAGCTCTATAGCCCATCAGGCGAACTTTTTACTTTTAAAGGCCCTCAATCAGGCATTGAAGCCAATATTCATATTCATGATTGGCATGTCTGTAAGGCTTGCTTTAAAGCGGGTGATATTGGTTTCTGCGAAGCCTATATTGATGGCCTCTGGGACTCAACAGATATTCAAGCCCTATTAAGACTAATTTTGGCCAATAGAAATGTGGTTGAAAAAGCGATCTATGGCAGCTGGTGGGGCCGTCTGGGTTATCGAATCAAACATTGGCTCAACAAAAACTCTAAGTCGGGTAGCAAAAAAAATATTCATGCTCACTATGACATTGGCAATGCGTTTTACTCACTCTGGCTTGACCCGAGCATGACTTATTCAAGCGCCTGCTTTGAGCATCAAGATATTCCCCTCATCGAGGCACAACAAAAAAAATATCAAAAAATAATTGATTCTTTGAATGTTCAGACTGGCGAAAAAATTCTTGAGGTTGGCTGTGGATGGGGCGGTTTAATGGAAGCAGCCACTCTTCAAGGCATTGATATTGATTGCTTAACCATTTCAGAAGAGCAAGCCAAATATGCTAAAGAACGCGTCACCAGATTAAGGAAAGATTCACCAGACCATGGTCAGGCTCAAATTCTGATTCAAGATTATCGAGACCATCATGAACAATATGATGGCATTGCTTCGATTGAAATGTTTGAAGCCGTTGGTGAGGCCTATTGGCCAAGCTATTTTGAAATGATCAATCGATGTCTAAAGCCAGGTAAAAAAGCCTGCATCCAAACCATTGTGATTGCAGATGACTTATTTGATAAATACAGAAATAGCTCTGACTTTATTCAGCAATATGTTTTCCCAGGGGGGATGTTGCCATCGGTTGATAAATTCAAGCAGGCAGCTCAAAAACAGGGGTTGATTGTTGAATCGGTGTATTCATTTGGTCAGGATTATCAAAAAACATTGTGCCTATGGCATGAAAAATTTAACCAACATCTTGAACAAATTAAAGCCCAAGGATTTGATCAAAAGTTCATCAGACTTTGGAATCTATATTTGATGTATTGCGCTGCCGGCTTTGCAGAAAAAAGTACGGATGTGATTCAATTTACCCTCTCTAAGCCTCAGTGATATGAGCCTTAATCAGCGTGTCATTAGCTTTTATAACAAGCGTATTTGGATTCTTGGTGCATCCAGTGGCATTGGTGAGGCTTGTGCGCATGCGTTTCTGAGTCATGGCGCCAAAGTGGCCATCAGCGCCAGAAGAAGTGAAAAACTACAAAAAATCCAAAATCGTTGGCCTAATGATCAGTGCTTATCCATCAAGGCTGATGTTCAAGATCATGAAGCACTAATGACGGCCTATAAAAATATTGAACAGGAATGGGGCGGCATTGATTTGATGCTTTATGTTGCCGGCATTTATGAGCCGATGCGTGCAGATCATTTTGATCTGAACATAGCCAAACAAATCATTGACACCAACCTGATTGGCGCTATGTCAGCTTGCTCTATTGTTTTACCTCGCATGCTAGAAAATAAAAACGGGGGCGTTGCGATTGTTGGTAGCGTAGCGGGATATAGCGGCCTACCTCAAGCGCTTGCTTACGGCCCAACCAAAGCAGCCATCATCAACTTCTGTGAAACGCTTTACTACGATTTAAAACCCAAAGGCATTAATGTCTATATGATTAATCCAGGTTTTGTTGAAACAGAGGCAACAGCTAAAAATGACTTTGAAATGCCTGCTTTGATTAGTGCCTCTAAAGCTGCCGAGGAAATATTAGACGGCATACAAGCTGGTCAATTTGATATTCATTTTCCAAAAAGATTTTCTAGATTTTTAAAGTTCCTGCGTTTGTTACCTTATCCAGCGTATTTTTATCTATTGAAGAAATTTGTCAAAATTTAAATGGTCAGTCCGCACATTCAATCCGTCATTCATCAGTTTGAATCAGTCACACTTGATTCCATTGATCAATTAGTGGCTCTTTACGATTCACAAGCTTTTTTTAAAGATCCATTCAATGAAGTGTCTGGACATTTGGCCATTCGTCGAATTTTTACGCACATGTTTACACAAGTGCTTCATCCCAAATTCAAGATTCAATCTGTTTTGGAAGATCACAATCAAGCTTGTTTGACTTGGGAATTTCTCTTTGAATTCAAATCTTCACCAAACACCCCTCAATCTATTCGAGGTTGTACATGGTTTGTATTTAACGAGGCTGGCCTTATTCTCAGTCACAGAGACTATTGGGATGCCGCTGAAGAGCTTTATGAAAAACTACCTTATTTAGGTCGTTTAATGAAATGGCTAAAAAGAAAGGCCCAAGACTAGGGCCTTAACTTTAAATCTAATCCAATTGATTGGATTTAGTTTAATTCTTTTCTTTTCTGGCTTTATTGACTAAAAAATCCATGGCTTGAATGGCCCTTACCTTTGAACCACCAGCAATTGATGGTGATGTTAGGTACTTACCTTGAACAGCCACGCTAGGCACACCATCAATCTTGTAAGCCTGTGCTATTTGATTAGCAGATCTGGCTTTTGAAATCACGGTAAATGATTTGAAGGCTTTCAAGAAGTTTTGTCGATCCACTCCATGGCTGGCCACCCAATCAGTAATTTCAGCTTCTGCCAATAATTTTTTCTTGCCCACATGAATGGTTTCCATCACTTTAGCGTGTAAGTCCGATTTGCCCAGACTTTCTAATGCATAAAATAATTGGCTATGTGGCAAAAGTTCATCTCTGAATGCTACGGGCACTTTTTTGACCACCACATCTTTACCCTGCCTCTTAATCCAAGCGCTCAACTCAGGCTCAAAATCATGACAATGGGGGCAGCCATACCAAAAAAACTCCAATACTTCGATTTTCCCCTTGGCTTCAATTGTTTGAGCAACTGGCAACACGCGGTAATCAAAACCTTCCTCAATGGGCCGGGTTTGAGAAAACACGGACATTGATAAGCACATACCCATTAAAGCCAACATTGCTTGCTTCATCAAAGTAATCATTTTGGTTGAATTCATGGCAATTAATTAGATTTGTTAATGCGAATAATTGTAGAAGCAATGCCTGCACTTTGCAGGCTGGCCCTGACCTTTGTTACCTCATTTTGCCCAATGTATGGGCCTACTCGTACACGCCACATCATCACACCATCAACTTCACGCTCAGAAATCAAGGCTTCTAAACCTTGCATTGCTAACCTGGCTTTTTGACTCTGCGCCTCTTCTTGATTTCTATACGCTCCTGTTTGAAGCCAATATTCAGGCCCCTGTGTTGCGGCAGCAATGGATGCAATTGGATCCTTAGGAGCTGTTTCACTAGGCAAAGGTACTTTGCTTTGTAAAGGTTTATTCAGGTTAGGTTTATCTTCCACCTGAATCTCTCCTTCTTCAATGGCTTCAGCAGGCTGTGTTTTGCTGACAGACTCTGGTGCTCTCAGATTTAATTTAGGCTCGGGGGCACCTTTAGTCAAAGTAATTGCAACGCCCACTGCAATGGCCAAACCCAATAATAGGCCAAGTACGAAGCCCATGAGAGTGCCTCCAGATGAAGCCCCTTGTAATTGATGATGTTGAGCGCTTACTTTCATGCTGTCTCCTTACATTTTTTCAGGTGCAGACACACCCAATACTTCTAAGCCATTGGCAATGACCTGCTTGGTTGCTGACAATAATGCCAAACGTGCCAAGCGAAGATTTTCATCATCCACCAACACTCTATCAGCGTTATAGAAAGTATGGAAATCGCTGGCCAAATCTCTCAAATAAAACGCCACTGAATGTGGGGTCATGTCTTTTGCGGCTTCCGCAAGAACATTGGGATATTCAGCCAAACGACTCAATAAATTGCTAGCTGCTGAGCTATCTAATAAATTGAGTGCGGCTTTTTGAAGAGTGGCCTCATCACCAGCCCACTGTCTTAATATTGAACATATTCTGGCGTGCGCATACTGGACATAAAAAACTGGGTTTTCGTCATTCTGTTTTAAAGCCAAATCGACATCAAATACAAACTCAGTATCTGCTTTTCGAGAAATCAGGAAAAATCTAACTGCATCTCTACCGCGACGAATGGCATCGACACGCTGATCTTCTTTCATCGATGAATCAACACCACCGGACCACTCAATTAAATCTCTAACAGTCACATAAGAGCCGGCACGCTTAGAAATCTTAACTTCTTCACCGCCCTTCATGACCGTCACCATTTTATGCAAAACGTAACTTGGGTAATCTTTAGGAATATTCCAATTTCGTTTTTGTGAAACACCTTGAATGCCTGAGCGAACACGAGCAATCGTGCCATGATGATCACTGCCTTGAATATTAATTACATGCGTAAAACCTCTAGACCACTTACTCGCGTGATAAGCCACATCAGGCACAAAATAGGTATAACTGCCATCTGATTTCTTCATGACACGATCTTTGTCATCACCATCATCGGTGGTTCTCAACCAAAGAGCGCCCTCAGATTCATAAGTCTTGCCAATAGCTTCTAAATCAGCAACAACCGAGGCAACTCCTCCATCGGTGTACAAAGACGACTCCAAGTAATAACAATCAAACTTCACGCCAAAAGCTTGTAAGTCAATGTCTTGTTCACGTCGCAAATAAGCCACAGCAAAATGTTTGATTGAGTCAAAATCGTTGATGTCACCCTTGCTTTGGACCGGCAATCCATCTGCAGCTGCTACCGTAGACTTGGCCAAATACTCTTTAGCAATATCGGCAATGTATTCGCCGTTGTACGCTGATTCAGGCCAATCTTTATCTCCTGGGTTGATGCCTTTTGCCCTGGCCTGAACAGATATCGCCAAATTTTGAATCTGAACACCCGCGTCGTTGTAATAGAACTCTTTATGAACAAACCAGCCTTGCGTTTTTAAAATATTAGAAAGCGCATCACCCAAAGCCGCTTGTCGACCATGCCCAACATGTAGTGGTCCCGTAGGGTTGGCTGACACAAACTCAATCAAGACTTTTTGACCGATTTCAGGTTGCTGACCGAAGCAATTTTTCTCAGCAAAAATCTGCTGGATGACTTTTGATTTTGCCAATTGAGTTAAACGCAAATTAATGAAGCCAGGACCAGCAATTTCAACGCTGGCCAATAACTCATTAAAACCTTGCTGATTTTTTAACTCATCGACAAATACTTGCGCCAATTCTCTGGGATTGGTTTTCCAACCCTTTGCCAATTGCATCGCGATATTGGTTGCCACATCACCATGCTCAGCCACTTTGGGTCGCTCCAAATGAGGCGTCGCCAATGTATTTGGGTCAATGCCGCGATTTTTAGCAATCGTTGCTAAAGCTTGCTGCATAAGATCAATAAGTTGTTGTTTGATGACAGGTAGCATAGTGAATTAGTTTATCAGTTAACTTTTGATGTTAATCTTTGTGAATGTTATATAAATTTCAATGTAAAAAATCAGCCGACGTCTTGATGCTAGATGATTTAACGCAAGTCATCTTTGGAATCATTAATAAGCCTTTAGAACCTCGAGGTATTTTTTTGGTTGAACAATTACCGCTGGCCATCAAGAATCTTGAAGAAGCCATCGAAGCAGACCTTGAGCTCAAAAAACAAACATCCAATGCCGACTCTGATACATCAGGGGGTAAAGATGAACAACCCACCCCGATTAAACAGTATCGCTTGGGGCAACGAGCTTTCCCCTTCTTAAAATTACTTAAAGAAGCGCAAATCAACAAAGAACCCATCACTTGGGGCGTTTAACAAAATCAGCTTGCTGATCATCGCCCACTCTTCCCACATCAAAATACTGGGCATTGGGGTTGGCGATGTAAAAACCACTGACACTGGATGCTGGGGTCATCGCCATTGATTCGGTCAAAGCCATATCAATCTCATCAGCCACCAAAACTTTAAACATATCTTTTTTGACCAAATGATCAGGGCATGCTGGATAACCTGGTGCAGGCCTAATACCCACATATTTCTCTTGGATCAATTCTTCATTGGTCAAAGTTTCATTTGAAACGTAGCCCCACAACTCAGTTCGCACTCTTTGATGCATTTTTTCAGCAAAAGCTTCAGCTAAACGATCAGCCAAAGCTTTCAACATGATGGCGCTGTAATCATCATGCTGACGCTCAAACTCTTTTAGTTTTTTCTCAATGGCATGACCAGCAGTTACTGCAAATAGACCCACATAATCAGCCACACCAGAATCTTTAGGCGCAACATAGTCTGCCAAACAACGATTGGGCTTTTTGACACCATCCACCACAGGACGGTCACTTTGTTGTCTGAAGTTTTTCCAAGTCAACAAAACTTTTTGCCTTGTTTCATCAGCATAAATTTCAATGTCATCGCCCACGCTATTGGCTGGATATAAACCCACAATGGCATGCGCTTGCAACCAACGTCCTTGAATAATTTTTTGCAACATCTTCTGCGCGTCATTAAATACTTTTTGCGCAGACTCACCCACAACCTCATCATTCAAAATTTGAGGGTACTTTCCTGCCAAGTCCCAAGTTTGGAAGAATGGAGTCCAATCAATGCACTCCGCAATTTCTGCCAAATCATAATTTTTGAAAACTCTGCGCCCAATAAACTTAGGCTTAACAATTGTTTCTTGATCCCAAGCAATGATCTCTTTATTGGCTCTTGCCTCTTCAATTGAAATCAGCGGGATTTGCTTTTTATTGGCATGTTGCTCACGCACTCGCTCGTATTCAACTTGCAAATCAGCAATGTATTTTTCAGCACCATCCTCAGAAAGCAAGCTAGAAGCTACTGAAACAGCTCGAGATGCATCTGGCACATAAACCACCGGCCCCTCGTAGTGAGGCGCAATCTTCACGGCAGTGTGAACTCTTGAAGTCGTTGCCCCACCAATCATCAAGGGCATTTTTTTAGACTTGAAATAATCATCGCGCTGCATTTCTTGAGCAACATAAGCCATCTCTTCAAGCGACGGAGTGATCAACCCTGAGAGTCCAATCATGTCAGCTTTCTCTTCTTTGGCTTTATTCAATATTTCATTGCAAGGAACCATGACGCCCATGTTGACAACATCAAAGTTATTGCACTGTAAAACCACTGTGACAATATTTTTTCCAATATCGTGAACGTCGCCCTTAACAGTGGCCATGATGATTTTTCCGCGAGAGCGAACATCACCCCCACTCTCTAAAATTTGACGCTTTTCTTCTTCAATGTATGGAATTAAATGCGCAACAGCCTGCTTCATCACACGTGCGCTTTTGACCACTTGAGGCAAGAACATTTTGCCAGCACCGAACAGATCGCCAACCACATTCATACCGTCCATCAAAGGGCCCTCAATCACCTCAATAGGACGCCCCCCTGCTGCCGCAATTTCAGCGCGCATTTCCTCAGTATCTTCAACAATGTGAGTAGTAATACCATGAACCAAAGCATGGGTCAGGCGCTCCCTGACCGAGCCTTCGCGCCAAGCTAGAGTTTCTTCTGCTTTAGCGCCACCACCTTTGTAATCATCAGCAATTTCTAATAATCGCTCAGTCGGTGTTTTTCCATCTTTTTCTTTGAAGCGATTCAGAACTACATCTTCAACGCGTTCTTTTAACTTTTCATCCAAATCAGCATACACCCCTAACTGACCGGCATTGACAATGCCCATGTCCAGCCCAGCGCGAATGGCGTGATACAAGAAAACTGTGTGGATGGCTTCACGAACAACATCATTGCCCCTGAATGAGAAACTCACATTTGAAACACCACCACTCACCTTGGCGCCGGGCAAATTGGCTTTAATCCAAGCAGTTGCTTGAATAAAATCATTGGCATAGTTGTCGTGCTCTTCGATACCCGTAGCAATTGCAAAAATGTTTGGATCAAAAATAATGTCTTCGGGCGGAAAATCTAATTCATTCACCAAAATTTTGTAACTGCGCTCACAAATTTCAATTTTTCTTTGGTAAGTGTCTGCTTGACCTTTTTCATCAAAAGCCATTACAACTGTCGCCGCACCATAACGACGAATGAGCTTTGCCTGATGTCTAAATAAATCTTCACCCTCTTTGATGGAGATTGAATTAACGATTGCCTTACCTTGAACACATTGCAAACCAGCTTCAATCACAGACCATTTAGATGAGTCAATCATCACTGGCACACGAGAGATGTCTGGCTCTGAAGCAATTAGATTCAAAAAGCGCACCATCGCAGCTTTTGAATCGAGCATGGCCTCATCCATGTTGATGTCGATGATTTGTGCGCCATTCTCAACCTGCTGTCTTGCAACAGAGAGAGCTTCATCGTATTGACCATTCAAAATCATGCGAGCAAATGCTTTGGATCCAGTCACATTGGTTCTCTCGCCAACGTTCACAAACCCAACATGTGGGCTAATGTTGCATGGCTCTAACCCCGAGAGCTTCATAGATGGAATATGCTTGATATCAGTCATTACACTGACTCCTTATAAGCATCCCAACGGCGACTGGAGCGTTTGGCCACAGCATCAGCAATTGCTTTGATATGTGCTGGAGTGGTTCCGCAACATCCCCCCACCAAATTCACCAAACCATCTTTTGAAAATTCATCCAATAAACGTGAGGTCATTTCTGGCGTTTCATCAAACCCTGTATCACTCATGGGGTTGGGTAAACCAGCGTTAGGGTAACAAGACACAGCCACATCACACACTTTTGCCAATTCAGCAATATATGGTCGCATCAATGCCGCTCCTAGCGCACAATTCAAGCCAAAGGTCAGTGGCTTAGCATGCCGTAAGCTGTTCCAAAATGCTTCAACAGTTTGACCTGACAAAATTCGTCCAGAAGCATCGGTCACCGTTCCAGAAATCATGATGGGCAAACGAACTTGAGCTTCTTCAAAAAATTCATCAATTGCAAACAAAGCAGCTTTTGCATTGAGCGTGTCAAAAATAGTCTCCACCAACAAGACATCCGCTCCACCCTCATACAAGGCTTCTACTTGTTCTTTGTATGCTTGTCTTAATTGCTCAAAAGTGACGTTTCTTGCGCCTGGGTCATTCACATCTGGAGAAATGCTGGCAGTCTTTGGCGTGGGGCCAACAGCACCAGCCACAAAACGAGGCTTCTCTGGTGTAGAAAATTCATCGCAAGCCTGTCTTGCTAATTTTGCAGCAGCCAAATTCATTTCACGTGCCAACTCGGGCATTTTGTAATCGTCTTGGGCAATGGTGGTTGCACCAAATGTATTTGTTTCAATCAAATCAGCACCAGCAGCCAAATATTGACGATGAATGTCTAAAATAATTTCAGGCTGAGTGATGTTCAAAAGCTCGTTGTTGCCCTTTAAATCAATTGGATGCTGATCAAAACGATGTGATTGAGGTTGCCCACGATATTGTTCTTCAGTCAATTTACGTTGCTGAATCATCGTGCCCATTGCACCGTCCAAGACCAAAATTCGGTCTTTTAGTAATTGAGGCAAATTGGCGCCACGGGTATAAAGCATAGGTAAAAACTCTTGATTTGGTCGCAAAAGATTGCGACAAATTGATTAAACCTATATTTTATCGGTATTACACATATTTATCTGATTACATTGTCTTTTTTATTGGGAGGTTGGTATGTTTGGAGCAATGCCTGATTTCAATCAAAGTCTTGAAATGTTCAAAACCATGTGGGGCAATTCCCCAACTCCCGGTGATATGTCTGGCTTTGGCGCCGGTATTGGTGGGGGTGCAGCCATGCCAACCCTAGACATTGATGAGCTAGACAAGCGCATACAAGACCTTAAAAGCGTTGAAAACTGGCTCCAACTCAATATGAACGTACTCAGAAGCACGATTCAGGGCCTAGAAGTCCAAAGAGCGACCTTGGCAGCCCTAAAAAGCTTCAGTGAAGCCATGACCCCTGAAGCCATGGCAGAAGCTAGCAGAGCCGCACAGAAGGCAGCCAGTCAAGCGACTCAGGCAGCCACTGATATGGCCAAAGAAATGGCCACGGGTAACTTTGCTAGCAAGAAAACCTCAAAACCCCGTCAGAGCAAGCCTCGCGCTTCAGCCTCCCGTCGCGCCAAAGGTAGTTAAGGTGTGCAATGGCTTCGCCCATGGCGAAAGTCAACTGATGTAAATCAAGCGCTCTCTTAAAAAGAATCGGTATCAAATCCCTTGCACTTTGGGGTGCCCTGCCACATGCTTCGAGAACCTCATTTAAACGATCTTGATGATGTTCATGTAATTGATCAATGCGTTCGTGAAGCCCATTGAATGGCTTGCCATGAGAGGGCAAGACCAAGGCATTAGATGGTAACTTTTTTAGGTGACTCAAAGAATCTAAATACAAGCCCAAAGGATCAGCATCTGGCTCTGAGTCAAAAACACTGACATTGGTAGAAATTCTAGGCAAGACCATATCACCAGAAATCAGTGTGTTGATATTGCTTGACCATAAACAGGCATGCTCAGGCGCATGCCCGTATCCAACCAAGACCTTCCAAACATTTGCTCCAATCTGAAGCTCTTCTTGATCCATGATTCTTCTAAAACGTTGAGGCACAGTTGGAACCATATTGCTAAAGTAATTCGCACGAGCCCTAATTTTTTCTAAATCATCTTCATTGACTAGTCCATGTTTAGAAAAATGATCGGCAGCGCCACCACCGCCAGCAACAGAACCGACTTCCACCCCCCTTGGATCACATAACCATTTGGCTAAAACATAATCAGTCATGGTCATCCAAAGTGGTGCAGACCATTTTTTGGTTAACCAGTCAGCCAAGCCAATATGATCCGGATGCATGTGCGTCACAATGACACGCACCACCGGCAACTTTTCTAACTCATTCTGAAATACCAATTCCCAAGCATCCTGAGTAAGCTGATTGGCAACTCCACAATCAACGATGGTCCACCCCAGGCGCCCCTCAAAATTGTCTTTAATTAACCATAAATTAATGTGATCTAAAGCAAATGGCAATGGCATCCGAATCCACTTGACCCCTGGGGCAATCTCAATAGATTGCCCCAGGGATGGAAGTTGATCGTCTAGGGGGTAATTAATTTTCTGCATATTTGAAATAGTAGTCCTAACTACCTGTAATATTCATTTTTAGAACGTACTCAAACATTCATTGAATTGATTAAAAATTAAAATACGCTCATGACCGAATCCAAAAACCCTTACATTCTGAACAAACTCCTTGAGAACAATCAAGAGTGGGTTGAATCAGTCACTAAAAGTGATCCTGATTACTTTAGCAGACTTGTGCACCAACAAGCACCTGAATACTTATGGATTGGTTGCTCTGACTCTCGTGTTCCTGCCAATCAGATCACAGGTTTGGCTCCAGGTGAAGTATTTGTTCATAGGAACATTGCCAACGTGGTGGTACACACTGACTTAAATGCTTTATCGGTGATTCAATTTGCCGTAGATCAAATCAAAGTAAAACACATTATTGTGGTCGGTCACTATGGTTGCTCAGGGGTTAAAGCCGCTCAAATCAAAGCTCGAATTGGGCTTGCTGACAACTGGATTAGACATGTACAGGATGTTCAAGATAAACATGGCAAATATTTAGGGCAAGTTCTCAAAGAGTCTGAGCAATTTGACAAATTATGTGAGTTGAATGTGATTGAACAAGTCATGAATGTCTGCCAAACCACCAGCGTTCAAGATGCCTGGGCCAGAAATCAAGAAATCACTGTTCACGGTTGGATTTATGATTTAAAAGACGGTCGGGTACGCGATCTAGGAGTCAGCATCAAAAATAGCCAAGAGCTCAATCAACGCTATCAGACAGTTCTAGAAAAAAATTATCCTCAAAGTGAATAATTCGGAACAAATTTCTCGTCCCAATTCTCCATGCATCAATTTGTGCCGAATGGACGATGAAGACCTTTACTGCTTAGGTTGCCACAGAACGCTAGATGAGATTGCCCTTTGGTCTAGCTTTGATGACTCAGAAAAAGAACAAGTTTGGCAATTGCTAGATCAGCGAAAAATATTGCTCAACAAAAAACAAGCTTGAGTGATTCAACCAATCACAATAAAAAAACCCTCTTGCACTAGCAAGAGGGTTTTGATTGATTACTAAACTAATTTAGTCCATCACATCGATTAGTCAGCGTATACGCCAGCTTTCTTAATCAATGGTGTCCATAGATCAATTTGTGACTTCAAATGAGCCTTATGACCTTCTGGGCTAGCATTTTTTTCATTAGGTACGTTAGCACCTAAATCGGCCATCTTAGCTTTGTAGCCAGCATCATTTATACCTGCTTTGATAGCAGCAGATAGCTTGTCTGTGGCTGCCTTAGGAGTGCCCTTAGGAGCATAAACACCGTGCCAAACGTTCACTTGGAAGTTTTTCAAACCTTGCTCATTCAATGTTGGAATATCTTTGAATGCAGCAATACGTTGCATGGTGGTTGTGCCATAAGACTTCACAGAACCAGCTTTTAATTGACCAGCTAAGTTCGTGGTTTGGTCGCACATCAATTGAACCTGACCACCGATCAAATCAGTCAATGCAGGGGCAGTTCCTTTGTAAGGCACTGTTGTCATGTCTTGCTGAATTGCACTCATGAACAACAAACCGCAAAGGTGTGAAGCTGAACCAATACCAGCGTTTGCATACGCAACTTTAGTACCGTTGGCTTTGATATAGGCAAGTAATTCAGTTAAGTTTTTGGCTGGCAAATCTTTGTTAGCCACCATGACCATTGGCACATCGGCCACTTGACCAAGATGCTCAAAGTCTGTCATTGGGTCGTAACCCAAGTTTCTGTATAAACCAGGGGCTGTAGACATACCAATGTGATGAATCAACACGGTGTAACCGTCTTTAGGTGCATTCATCACTTTCTTAGCAGCGATTGTTCCACCTGCGCCTGGAGAGTTATCAATAATCACTTGTTGCTTCAGTGCTTTGCTCATTGTCAAGGCCAACTCACGAGCTACCTTATCGGTTGGACCACCCGCTGCAAAAGGCACGACCATCGTAACTGGTTTGTCATCTGGAAAGGCCGCCTGCGCGCCCACAGACATAGTGCCGGCAACAATGCCGACTGCCAACATGGCATGACGAATACGTTTGTTCATAAATATCTCCTAAAAGGTTGTTGCCATAAAAGAAGCAAATCAACAGCACGATTGTAAGGAATTATTAAGAAAAGTGACAAAAACTAAAGGACAAAATTGCTAGTAAATACCCTTATAGGCTCATTTTTTACAAATAAATAAGGGGCTCTGGAGAAAAATAAACCTATCAATGATTAGGGTTATTTAATCCCTCCATTAAAAATTGGTCATGATTAGACGTAATCACAACGGACTCTTTAATGGCTCTTTTGGCAATTTTTAAAACTTGTTTGTCCTTACTGATGAGAGTTGCTGGTCGAAGACTGTAGGCCAAATTAATAAACACTTGATCGTCACGATCTTTGCATTTCCATGGAGCAATACTCAATGCCTGATCAGGAATCATTCTGGCCCAAATCTTCCACTGCGATTCAATTAACTTTTGTTGATCAGCGTCCAAATCAAATTGAGGTCGACGAATGACATCTAAAAACTCGTCGAAAGTATTTTGAGTTGCCACGGCATCAATGCGATTACTCTCAAGAGCCGCTCTCAAAGGGTGAGCCCTTTGATCATCAAAAACCAAAATATCTAAAAGGATGTTTGTATCTAAAACAACAGGGTGTCTCACTCCACTGTCACCGATTTCGCTAGATTACGCGGTTTATCAACGTCTGTGCCGCGAGCACAAGCCGTGTGATATGCCAACAATTGAAGTGGTATCACATGCAAGATGGGAGACAAATCACCATAGTGCTCAGGCATGCGAATAACATGAATGCCATCCTCAGCAACTATCTTGGTATCGCTATCGGCAAATACATACAATCGACCACCTCGAGCTTTGACTTCTTGCATATTGGATTTTAATTTTTCCAACAATGCATCATTTGGCGCAACAGTTACCACAGGCATTTGATCTGTGACCAAAGCTAAAGGGCCGTGCTTTAGTTCACCCGCTGGATAAGCTTCAGCATGGATGTATGAAATTTCTTTTAACTTTAAGGCACCCTCTAGTGCAATCGGATAATGTAAGCCTCGACCCAAGAATAAGGCGTTTTCACACTGCGCAAATGCTTCACTCCAAGCAATGATTTGAGGCTCTAATGCCAACACAGCATGAATCGCTTTGGGCAAATGGCGCAGGCGATTAAATGCATCTTTTTCTTGCGTTTGATTTAAATGATTTTTTGCTTTTGCTAAAGTCAGAGCCAGCAAATAAAGTCCGACCAATTGGGTTGTAAATGCTTTGGTAGAGGCAACGCCGATTTCAGTACCAGCATGAGTTAAAAACTGATAGCTGGTTTCTCGCACCATGGCACTGGTGGCCACATTACAGACCGCCAAGGTTTTTTGATGCCCCAGAGATTGGGCATGGCGCAATGCGGCCAATGTGTCAGCCGTCTCACCTGATTGAGAAACGACCACCACCAAGGCTTTTGAATTAGGCACTGTTTTACGATATCGATACTCGCTAGCAATCTCCACTTGCGTGGCAATGCCTGCAATATCTTCAATCCAATATTTAGCTGTGCTGGCTGCGTAATAACTGGTGCCACAAGCCAAAATCAAAATACTGTCAATCTCTTTCAAATCTTCAGCGGTGGCCCCAAACAATGAAGGCTCTGCTAATTGCGCATGACCTAGAGTGTCTGCAATGGCTCGGGGTTGCTCGAAAATTTCTTTTTGCATGTAATGCTGATAAGGGCCTAAATCAACCGCTATGTTTTGAGCTGGCACTGGTTTTTTGATTCGCTCTTGCACTTTTCCAAAAGCATCTGTAATGACGACTTGATCTGTGGTTAAAACAGCCACGTCACCTTCCTCTAAATAGGCCATCATGGTGGCATGATCAGAGACAGCTAAAGCATCAGAAGCTAAAAAGTTTTCCTCTGCACCATAAGCCACCACCAAAGGAGAACCCACTCTGGCACCCACCAAGACTCCTGGAGCATCTTTAGCAATCACGCCAATGGCAAATGCGCCATGTAATTTTGGTAATGCGATTTGAACTGCTTTTGCCAAATCACGAACTGGCATAGCACTGTATGTTTGGTGAATTAGATGCGCAATCACTTCTGTATCTGTTTGCGAGACAAATTCATATCCCGCTTGCGTCAACTCTTGCCTTAATGCTTCGTAATTTTCAATGATGCCGTTGTGAACCAAGCCAATCAAATCTTTTGAAAAATGTGGGTGCGCATTCACAGTATCTGGTTTGCCATGGGTAGCCCAACGAGTATGCGCAATACCAATCGTGCCCGACATTGTTTGTGCTTGCTCACTTAAATCAGTAACTCGTGCGGTTGTTCTCGCTCTTACCAACTGACCATCAGAAATTAATGCAAAACCACATGAGTCATAGCCACGATACTCAAGACGACGCAAACCTTCTACTAAAACATGAACTATATTTTTTTTAGAGACCGCGCCAACAATGCCACACATGATGTTTTCCTATATGCGAAAGTCTTTAGAACTTTCTATTTTGATTTTTTAACTGGGCGCTGCCAATTCAGAGACACTTGTTTGACGCGAGTGACCGTTAATTGATCGGCAGGTGCATCTTTAGTTAGAGTTGTTCCTGCGCCTAATGTGGCCCCCTTACCTACTCGAACAGGCGCCACTAATTGAGTGTCAGAGCCAATGAATGCATCATCCTCGATGATCGTTCTGTGCTTGTTTACACCATCGTAGTTACAAGTAATCGTTCCTGCACCCACATTGACCTTTTTACCAATCGTGGCATCACCAATGTATGCCAAATGATTGGCCTTACTTTGAGAGCCCACTTCGCTATTTTTAATTTCAACGAAGTTGCCCACATGAACTTCTTCAGCGAGAACGGCCCCAGGTCTTAATCTTGCATATGGTCCAATCACAGATTTGGCACCCACTTTAGCCTGATCAATATGGCTAAACGCTTCAATTTTTGTATCGGCTTCAATCACTGAGTTACGAATGACGCAATGGGGACCCACAGAAACACCCGATGCCAATTGCACTCTGCCCTCAAAAACACAACCCACATCAATCGTGACATCTTGAGCACAAATTAATTCACCACGAACATCAATTCTGCTTGGATCAAGCAACGTGACGCCACTCTCTAGCAATTGCTCAGCCACTGCTTTTTGCCAAGCACGTTCTAAATCAGCTAACTGGGCGCGACTATTCACACCCACGGTTTCCCAGGCATGCTTTGCTTGAGTAGTTAAAACAGGCACACCTTCAGAAACGGCCAAACCAATCACATCGGTTAAATAATATTCACCTTGTGCATTATTTGGTTTTAATTGACCCAACCAGCCCTTCAAGGCTTGAGTTGGCATAGCCATCAAACCCGTATTGATTTCAGTGATGAGTTTTTCCTCATTAGTCGCATCTTTTTCCTCAACAATGCCTGAAACATCGCCATCTTGATTGCGAATAATTCTGCCGTAACCCGCGGGCTCAGACATCTCTTGAGTTAATAAACCGATGCCGCCAGATGAGGCTAGCTGATGGAGCTTCTCCAAAGTTTCGGTTTGAATCAGTGGTACATCACCATACAGAATTAATGTGATTGGGTCATCTGACAAAAGATCACAGGCCTGTAATACCGCATGACCGGTGCCCTTTTGCTCTGATTGAAAGGCAGTTTGGGCAGTCCATTGAGCTTTAGCAAGGTATTCCTGAACCTGATTGCCACCGTGACCGAGCACCACAACAGTTTGATGGTGCCCAGCCAAAGCCTGAGCACTACCTAACACGTGGGCGAGCATCGGTTTGCCGGCAATCGGGTGCAAAACCTTGGGCAATGTGGACCGCATGCGCTTTCCCTGCCCAGCAGCTAATATGACAATATTCATTAATATTAATTATATGAGCTTATTCACCCGACCCCAAACTATCAAAACTGCGCTGATTTGCCTCTTGGCATTTCTTTTTACAGCCTGCAGTGCAGTTCGTTTTGTGTATAACCAAGGTGACACACTGGTTCGCTGGTGGATGGATGATCACATTGGCTTTACATCAGAGCAGGATACTTTTGCCCGAGAATTTTTAGAAAGGCAGTTTTGGTGGCATCGCACTGAACAACTTCAAGAAATTTCTTTTTCGCTCGAGCAAATTCGCGACAAAATCAGCCGGCCGATGTCCACCCATGAAATTAATCAGTTTTCAGATCAATTCAAGAAATACGCCTATTCAATTGCAAATAAAGCAACACCGGATGTAGCTAAATTATTCATCAGCCTACAACCCAGTCAAATTGAAGCCATGCAAAAGAGAATGCAAAAAGGCAATGACAAATTTATCAAAGAGTGGCTCCCCAAAGAAAAAGAGAAGCAAATTCAAGTCAGGGCCGACAAAGTGATTGAGAGAACTGAATGGCTGTTTGGAACCCTGAGCAAAGAACAAGAACAAAAAATCAGAGATCATATTATTGCCAATCCACTTAATATGAATGCTGTTTTTCAAGACCGCCTTCGCCGTCAAAATGATTTAATTCTGATGGCCAAAGAAATTCAGGCGAAAAGACTTTCGCAAACCCAAGCAGAAGAGCTGATTAAAAACTATATTAAAAATTTTGAATATGGCCATACACCCGAGCAAAGATCATTTGCAAAAAATAGGGCTGATATTGGAATCAAACTCGCTTCATTTGTTACGCAAACTGTCAATGATGAACAACGCAAGTATGCCAAAGGAAGAGTGGACACTTGGGTTGCTGACGTTCAAGAACTGATCAGGGAATCATCTGTATTGGCTGCCAAGCGCTCTGCTCTTCAGAATCGCTAAGCGCCTCTGCCTGACTTAAACCCTTAAAGTCAAATTGACTGTCGTCCATTAAATGAGATGGCACGACATTCTGTAGGGAGCTAAATAAACTCTCTACACGACCTGGAAACTTCTTTTCCCATTCTTTTAGTAAAGCCTTCATGGCATTGCGCTGAAGGTTTTCTTGGCTACCACATAGATTACACGGAATGATTGGAAAATTCATTTGGCGTGCATAACGCTCTAAATAGCTTTCTGGTACATAAGCCAAAGGCCTAATCACAATATGCTTACCATCATCAGACTTGAGCTTGGGTGGCATGCCTTTGAGTTTTCCACCATGAAACATGTTCATCAATAGTGTTTCAAGAATGTCGTCGCGATGATGGCCCAGGGCAATCTTTGTAGCACCCAACTCACCGGCCACACGATACAAAATTCCTCTTCTCAAGCGAGAACAAAGCCCACAAGTAGTTTTTCCTTCAGGAATCACCCGCTTGACGATGCCGTAAGTATCTTGCTCTTCAATGTGAAATGGGACGCCCAAATTTTTCAAATAATTAGGCAATGTCTCTTTTGGAAAACCAGGCTGATGTTGATCAAGATTCACCGCAACCAAATCAAAAGAAATGGGGGCTCGCTCTCTTAACTTCATCAAAACATCCAGCATCGCGTAACTGTCCTTACCTCCGGACATGCACACCATGACCTTGTCGCCATCCTCAATCATGTTGTAATCAACAATGGCTTGCCCTGCCAGACGACAAAGTTTTTTGTCTAGCTTATTTTCTTCGTAGGCGACTTTTCGAGGATCTTTCATTCTTTAATCAAAAACACTTCAACTCCAACCGCATCACAATCTGGGTAAACGTCTGGCTTGGCAGTAGAAACACGGACCGCTCTGACATTGGGATGCGCCAACATGATTTTAGCGACATCATCACAGAGTGTTTCTTGTAGATGAATATGGCCCTTAGAAACTCTCTCGACAATACTTTGACGCATGAAGTCATAATCCACAACTTCATCAAGGCTGTCTTTCGTTGGCGTGTTTTCTGTCAAAGGTACAAATAAATCAACGTTGATTAAAACGCGTTGCTCACCACGCTTTTCAAAATCATGAACACCAATGTTGATGTAAACCTCATAATTACTTAAAAAGAGACGGCGACAATCCATCAGTCGTGGGTGGGATAACAAAGCTTGCATAGATTACTCCGTCAAGAACATGACATCACGGTTGGTCGATAACAAATGCTGCCCCCCATCGACATAAAGAGTTGTTCCCGTCACAGCATTGGCGCGCGCCAAATAAGTTACCGCATCAGCAATGTCATCGGGTGTTGATGATTTACCCAATGGGGTCATACCGTGAGCTTTTACAAAACCATCTTCAGTTTGATCTCCTGACACCATCGTAATGCCGGGGGCTAAACCAACCACTCTCAAATTAGGTGCAAAAGATTGCGCCAAAAGAGTGGTTGCGGAGTGTAAAGCGGCTTTAGATAGCGTGTAGGAAAGAAAATCTGGATTCAGATTCTCTAGCTTTTGATCCAATAAATTAATCACAACACCACTGGGCCCTTGAGCATCTGAAGCCCTAAGCTTGGCATGCTGACGATACAAATCCCTTGAAAGTATCAACGGCGCTGCCACATTCGTTAGCATATGACGATCAAATGAAGCATAGCCAAAACTTGAGGCCACATCGTATTGAAATAAAGAGGCATTATTGACTAAGCAAGTCGGCAAACCCAAAGCATCTGTACAACGTTGAATCAGCTGGCTGGCTTGTGACTCATCCGACAAGTCTGCTTGCAATGCCACGCCCCTTTGTCCAGTTTGAATGATGTCCTCTACTGTTTGCATGGCTGCTTCTTTAGAGTTGCCATAGTGAATAGCAACATCCCAGCCATCTTTGGCCAGACCAATTGCTATTGCACGGCCAACGCGTTTAGCGGCACCGGTCACCAAGGCAATTTTTTGGGTTTTCATAATTTTTGCCACTTCTTATTAAGAGTTGTAGACTCGCGAGGTATGGATATTACCCCTAGTAGTGAAGAAACGTCTCACAGCCAATCTTTGACAGCACTGATTCAGAAAGAAATTGAATCAAATCAAGGTCAAATTTCCTTTGCAAAATATATGGAAATGGCGCTGTATGCCCCTGGATGGGGGTATTACGCCGCTGGCAAAACAAAGTTTGGTTCACAGGGAGATTTTATTACCGCCCCTGAAATCAGTCCTTTTTTTGGTGCCACCATTGCCCACGCCTTAGAACCTATCCTGAAGTTTTTTCAAGAAACTGGAAAACCCCTCAACATTCTTGAGTTTGGAGCCGGCACAGGGGCGCTTGCAGAATCAGTTTTAAAAGAACTTTCAAGAAACCAGCTTCAAATTAATTCTTACAAAATTTTGGATTTATCTGCGGACTTAATACTTCGCCAACAGAATCGACTCAATCACCAATTCAATCAGGTTGAATGGTTAACTGCTTTACCTGAAAAATTTGATGGCATCATTTTGGCCAACGAGGTTCTAGACGCGATGCCGATTGAATTAATTACTTATGTCAATCAACGATGGCATTACCAAGATGTAAAAACCGGTACGCATACAAACTCAAGAGACATCCCTTTTGAGTTCACTTTAGGGCAATGTGTGCCAGATGAGCTGCTCCCACCCATACTTAAAGAATCAACCTTTGAAGATGGGTACACCACTGAACTGCACCCGATTGCTAAAGCTTGGATCAATCAATTGGCTGAGGTTTTAAATCAAGGGGTTTTGCTCACCATTGACTATGGCTTTCCTGAGCAAGAGTATTACCACCCTCAGCGCCATCAAGGAACTGTGATGGGTCACTATGCTCATCACGCGGTTCAAAATCCATTTTTTTATCCTGGATTGTGCGACTTAACTGCTCACGTCAACTGGAGCGCCATTGCCAAAGAGGGCATTGAAAATGGTATGACTTTGTTGGGCTACACCAGTCAAGCCAGCTACTTACTTGATGCTGGCATCACTCAGTTATTACTCGATCGAATCAATCCTATCGATAGTCAAGAGTTCATGCCCGTATCCAATGCTGTGCAAAAACTCTTATCTGAAGCAGAAATGGGTGAGTTGTTTAAGGTCATGTGCTTAGGCAAAGACATACCCTTTCAAGAAGGTGAACTGCCTGGGTTTCGCTCTAGGCCCAGAGGCCTTTAATGGCCGCAATTCTGGCTTGGTGAATGGCTTCTTTAATTAATGCCCCCGTAGAAGACCCTTGCTCACCCACTTGACCAACAACCTCGGTGACATTCACTTGCCTTGCCAATTCATAAGAACTCTTTAATAGATGGGTTGGTAATTGCAGCAAATTTGCCACGGCCATCAATTCATCAAATCGCTCGGGTTTTCTCCACACATCTACACGATCTAAAAGATCCAAAGAAATTTCCGCACTCAGTGAATGATTTAGTTTTGAGCCTAGCTCGCAGATTAAAACAGCATAATCTTTACACTCAGACGGTATTGCCCACTTGACAGCCCATGCTTGAATGCCATGGATATTTAAACCGGCTGTCAAAGTCGCATACCGTTGAGCTAAATTGAAATTTAATTGTGCAGCTTGATTCAAAAGAGAAAATTTATTCGAATCATTTTGGGGTATTTGGGGAAAAAATAAATCTAGAACTCCTGCTTCTGTGAAGACCTCAAACATTCTTGCGGGGTATGAGGACATTAAGCCTTTAGAAATTTCTTGCCAAACCCTTTCTTTAACCAAAGCATCTAATTCACCTTTATCTTTCATCTCTTTCAAAAGACTTAAGGTCTTAGGGTGAATGTGAAAATCAGGAAAGCGTGCTGCAAAGCGGGCCAAGCGCAAAAGACGGACAGGGTCTTCACTGTATGAAGGTCCAACATGCCTAAACACTCGATCTTGAATATCTTGTTGTCCGCCATAAGGGTCAATCACGTCACCCACAGGCAAGCCATCATCGTCCGCCAATCTTGCCATGGCATTAATGGTTAGATCGCGCCTGCTTAAATCTTCTTCAAGGGTAACGTTGGGAGCAGCATGAAAAACAAACCCTTTGTAACCAGGCGACACTTTGCGCTCAGTTCTGGCCAATGCATATTCAGCATGAGTATCAGGATGAAGAAAAACCGGGAAATCTTGACCCACAGGAACAAACCCCTTACGAATCATTTCTTCAGGGGTGGCTCCAACCACCACATAATCAAAGTCCTTAACAGGCAAGCCCATTAATTGATCACGAACTGCGCCACCCACAACATAAATCTTCACTTAAATAAAACTTCCAATGATTTTGGGCTGATTGAAAAAACAGTTTCTAAGCAATTTTCTGAGCCAGCTGGTAAGACATTGTCTTCTTTCATGGAAGCCAAATTATCACGAGACATCAAAGTTGGTCCAGGCATCAACTCAAGGGCCAACGCTTGAACATACGCCAAAGAGCTTGGCAAAGGAATGACCCAGCTTTGTTTACCCCCCAAGGAGCCTGCAAATTTAACCAATTCAGCCAATTGGTAAATTTGTGGGCCGGCCAAATCGTATACGCGGCCAATTGTTTCTGGCATTGAAATTGATTTCACAAATGCTTGCGCAACATCAGAAACATAAACGG
>JACCDX010320014.1_pt1 | contig 30774 bp, 17 predicted proteins | sample 7449681 | NCBI WGS metagenome assembly JACCDX01 (sample SAMN15323450, study PRJNA562643) | freshwater metagenome | isolation source: river surface water | place: USA:Blue River Watershed | collected 2017-08-18
AAGATCGAAAAATTCATAAATTTTCAACGATTGTAAGATGTTTGATTTGATTAGATTTTGGTGGAATTTGGCATAAGGACTAACGCTGACCGACATGTTCAACACGGCTGAAGAATGACCAATCCTTTCACCAGTCAAAAATCCTCGAACATACCCGCCCACTTGTCGGTAAGCATACAAATTATACTTTTCAATTTCTGTTTTCTGGTTAACCAACCATGGTTTGGGTTTAATCCAACCCTGAGATCCACCCACCCAAAACTGCGTCCTGACATTGCCACCGCTCAGATTCAAATGTCCATAGGTTTCAAGTTCAATCCAAGTCGCGATGGGTTTTACGATGCCTCCCGACCACTGCAATTGATATCCAGATCCCTTAAAACCCTTGATTGCATAATGACTTATGCCCAACACACCAGAAACGGTGGCTTGATATCGGTTTGCCCGACGGGGATTGTGTCCTTCATGGTTGTAATTGGCTTTAAAAAGCAAGGATTTGGAGGCAAGTGTGTTGTCTTGCTTTAAAACGGAAAACGGACGGTTGATTTTTTGAAATAAAATATCACGCTGGTATTGTCCCGAAATTGTTAGGGTGATGGCTTTTCCGTAATTCTTGCCCACGCTCATTTGAATTTGATCGCCTATATTTTGAAACAACACCGATTCGCGCTCATAATAATCTCGGCTGCGATGGAAATACCGTTGTTGAATCGTCCACGTGCCCAATTTCCATGTTTGTTCCAAGCGAATGGCGATCCTGTTCATGGGCAAATTCGATAGTAGGCCCAATTTTACAGTGTTGCCCCAGCGGGGATTCTTCAAATAAAAACGAATTTCCGGTGTCAATGGATGATTGTACCAGCTGTTTGGATTTACGATGCTGGGTACGGGAAATGCCAGGGGTTCTTCATTGCTCAAGCACAGACCGCCTTGCTCCAGCGTAGATGTCGCTTTGTTCGAGGCGATTTTCACCGATGCGGACTGAAATGCGATTGTATTGGATCGATTGTCGTTCGGCGATTTTATTTTAACTGGAAATGGCGACAGGTAAGTCCAAGTGTCGGCTTGTTCCAGTTTTTCTTCCAACAACAACGGCTGTATAGGAGTGGTAACCATCTTGCTCGAATCTCGCTGTTCCTGTTTCCACTTCATGGCCTGAATTTCATTGGCGGAAGCAGTGCCGATATCCATTTTTCGAATTAACGCCTTGTTGTGGCTGTAACGATGTTCCAGAATCTCGGATTCTCCAATCTTATTGGTGGTTAAATACTGATTCACGAAATGACCGTCAACGGGAATTTTCCAACGAAAAATGGTGGTATCTTCAATTTTTGTAAAATGTATAAACCATTGATAGTTTGATGATTGTATAAAGCTAATTTGATTGTTGCTTTCAATGATTAACCCACGAACAAATTCATTTGAATTGATCGTGTCTGTCCAAACGGTAGTTCGTGTTCCGTTATTCGTTCTGCTCAATTCAAGCGTGGATTGACGATCAGACAGCGGACATTTGATGAGCGAAAATGTTAAGGAGGAATCTACTTTTTCTGATTTCGCTGCGACAAAAATTTCTGACTTTCGAAGAAACTGAGGGGCAGAATTAATGGGTGAGGGGCAGTTTGTTTTACAGGTTATGATGCCATGGGTATCGATTTGCCAGATGGTTTCTTGTAGTACAGATGTTTGTCTCAATGAAACGGGCGCCTCTGGATTTGCTCTCGGTAAGACTGTTACCATGTAAAACGCAGCATCCGCGATCAACTTTGCATGGGTGTTTCTATAGTTGAATAGGTTTTCTGTTTTGTGACGTGGCGATGGACTTTCAATGACCCAACGCTCTTCATCGGGAATATACAATTGAAATAGATAATGCCCTTGTCTGCCCAGTGGATGTATACTTAATAACGGTGCATTGCCGTTTGATGATTGAATAGAAATATCTGAATTTGTTGTTTCAGGTCTGCGGTCGACCAAATGGAGGTTTTCTGAGCGATACCAATCGTTGAATTTCATGCCCGTAAGAAACTCGACTGCAGCAGATGGATTTCCCGTGTATTTTAGAATAAACCAAAAATTCGAAAAGGCGGTCTGACCATAAAGCTCTTGCCAATGATACCAAATTCTTCGTCCGTACACTTGGGCTCCAAGTGGATCAATGGAATTGGGCGATGTAAATGCGCCTTTGTGGTAATGATAGTTAAATTCGTCATTGGCCTGAATATTCCAGCCACCAGCCCAAAAAGCACAAAGGCCTTGAAACATCCAACTTGGAAACTGTTGGTATCCCGATTGGGTCATTTTCTGTCGGATACTGCTTCCATTCAAAAATTCATTCAAAGTGAAATGGGCAACTAGGTACCGCAATTGAATGTTGATTTCAGCGATTTCCTCTGTAAGTAAAACCGGGTAGTAATTACTAGTTCGGTTGCTGTAATCAGACTGATATCGCTCCAACCATACCGCATGTTGTTGCAAATTTGATTGGTATTCTGCCCGCGATAAAAACAATCTCAAGTGCAACTGCTCTGTAAGTTTATATCCCAAGGTTCGTTCAAACTCCGACAAGATTTCAATGGTGATTTTAAAAGTCGAGTCAACAATTGCAGGTGTTGATGATGCTGTCGCCAAAGGATCGGGATCAACCAATTCGAGATTGATTCGATCAAAATGCCACTGTTTTGTCTGTGCAATTGCTGGTGATACAATGAGATAGCCAACTAAAAACAGCCAGGTTGATATGCCAAACCTATGGACTTTTTGCCATGCCGAAAGCGATATTAACCTATGGATTACCCACATGTTCCGAAGATACATAGATGCTGCAGTATTTCAAACAACTTACAGACATTACCTTTGTATCATGAGTACTGCAAATTCCCAACATTACATTGACTTAGAAAATCAGTTCGGCGCACACAACTATCACCCATTGCCAGTGGTATTAACGAAAGGGGAAGGCGTGTATGTGTGGGATGTTGAAGGGAAACGCTATTTCGACTTTTTATCGGCGTATTCTGCGGTGAATCAAGGACATTGTCACCCCAAAATCATCGCGGCTTTGCATGCTCAGAGTAATCGAATTACCCTCACCAGTCGTGCATTTCACAACGATCAGTTAGGTCCATTCGAGCAATATATTACCTCTTTGTTGGGGTATGATCGTGTTTTGCCAATGAATACAGGTGTAGAAGGAGGTGAGACCGCCATTAAATTAGCCAGGAAATGGGGCTACACCATCAAAGGGATTCCCCAAAATCAAGCCAAAATTGTATTTGCCTCAGGCAATTTCTGGGGTAGAACCATCGCAGCGATTTCTACTTCTCAAGACCCTGATAGTTATGGTGATTTTGGTCCGTTTGTACCGGGATTTGAAATTGTTCCCTACAACGACTTGGAAGCCCTTGATAAAGCTTTTCAGCAAGGTCATGTTGCTGCATTTATGGTTGAGCCAATTCAGGGCGAAGCCGGTGTGATTGTCCCCGATGATGATTATTTGTCCGGTGTAAGGGCACTTTGCAGCAAATACAATGTATTGTGGATTGCCGATGAAGTTCAAACAGGATTGGGTAGAACAGGCAAAATGTTGTGCACTGAACATGCCGGCGTGAAACCAGATATCGTGATTCTTGGCAAAGCGTTAGGCGGCGGGGTGTTTCCGGTGAGCGCGGTTTTGGCCAACCATGAAGTAATGAATGTCTTGCACCCCGGTCAGCATGGATCCACTTTCGGCGGTAATCCGTTGGCTTGCGCCGTAGCGATGGCGGCATTGAACGTGTTGGTAGATGAAGATTTGCCAGCAAATGCGGAGGCGATGGGACAGTTATTCCGCGAACGTTTGCGGTCAATCAACTCGCCATTGGTATCCACCGTTCGGGGGAAAGGATTGTTGAATGCGATTGACATTCGTCCGTTTGGCGACGGAAAAACCGCCTATGATGTGTGTTTGGCATTGAAACAAAATGGACTCCTAGCCAAGCAAACCCATACCCATACAATTCGATTTGCACCACCGTTAACCATTGACCGTGAGCAAATTGAAACCGCAGCAGACATCATTGCAAACACGATTCTAACGATTGCGAAATAATTCAAAGAGAATTTCGTACTTTTGCATCCTCGCTCGGGTGGCGGAATAGGTAGACGCGCAGGACTTAAAATCCTGTTTTCAGTAATGAAAGTACGGGTTCGATTCCCGTCCCGAGCACAAATGAAGAAGATTGTTTTCTCAATCATTCTATCCCTTGCTTTTTCTTGCAACAACGAACGGGATACCAGCCGTTTCATCAGCGAAAACGATACCAACTACTCAGAGGATATTCGTGCTATTTCTGCTAAAATCAATAAATCACCCGAAGAAGCTGAGCTATACTATAAACGGGCCAACACCTTCTATTACGAGAAAAAATATTCCGATGCAGTGGGTGATTTTGAATTCGCCATTACGTTAAATCCCAAGCAGCCACTCTATCATTTTCGCTGTGCGGAAACATGGATTTCCATGGATTCCACCAACTCCGAGAAGGTCAAAATGCACCTTACTGATGCCTTGTCGCTGAAACCCGATTACCATGCAGCGAAATCACTGTTGGCAAAATATCATTTGGCGCGACAACAATATCCCGAAGCCATTAAATTATATAAGGATTTGCTTGACCAACCAGAATTTGCAGATCCAGCCTATGTAATGCTGTCAATCGCTTATAAAGAACAGAAAGACACGGTAAAAGCAGAAGCCATTATTGATAAAGCGCTCACCATCAATCCTGAGAATTTCGACGCAGTGATGCAGAAAGTGATGATGCTGAACTATCGCAACGATCCACAATTGTTGGCTTGGGCTACCAAGGCGGTTAAAATGAATGAATTTAGCGACGAGGCCTTGTATACCATGGGATTAATCTTGCAAAAGCAGTCAAAATTCGCGGATGCCAAAGACCATTACGAACGTGTAATTAAAGTGAATCCCAATCATGTATACGCTCATTATAACTTGGCGGTGATACAATCTTTGTTCGATAATCACGAAGCTTGTATTGATTGGTGTGATAAGACCTTGGATCTCAATCCATCTTTTGAAAATGCCCTGGCTCTGAAAGGGTATTCCTATGAAAAAATGGGCAACAAAAAAGCGGCTATGCAAGAATACAAAGCCGCTCTTTCTATCAACCCCAATTGCACGTTGGCCAAAGAGGGTCTGAAACTGTTGGGTTCTTAGTGTTTCTTCAAAACAACTTTTGAGTAAATGTACTCGGTAGTACCACCGAAGTTGTACAAGTATTTGCGACGCAATACAATCTGCTCGCCAGTTAAAGAAGAAATATCCCAAGTATAACCGAATACAGTTACTTGAGAAGCATCAGCGCTAGCCATATTCCATGCGAATTTCTCTGTAGTAGCATCTGCTGGATCACATTTTAAACTTGAACGGTTGATTTCAACTTGTGATGTAGAAATAAACGTGTAGAAATCGTCTTTCATACAAGCTTCAATGTTATCGTAGTTGTCCTGGCTTGAACTATCATTCCAAGAACTCAAGTCCCATGCATGCAACATGAAAACTTCCTGCTTGGTTTTGCCACTGATGTCGATGGCGCCGCCGTTGGTGCCATTTGAATCACAAGAAGCTGCGAACAACATCGCCACAGCCGAAATACTAAAGATGATTTTTTTCATAATGTTCCCCAAATATAATTAACCGGACCAATCTGCCAAAACCTTACCGCAAATCTTCTATGACTTCAGCCGCCATTCTCAATCCAAATAGGGCAGGCATGTAGGAAATCGTCCCGTAAAATGACTTTTTAAAATTACTGCCATCCGTCAGTCGTACCGAGTCCCTGCAAAGTTCACCCTTGTTGAACACTGCTTTGAAACCTGAATAAATGCCATTCTTGTGTAATCTTTTACGAACGTTTTTGGCGAACGGACAATTATAGGTTTTTCCAATATCTGTCACATCTACCAAAGACGCATCCAATTTGCCGCCAGCACCCATAGAAGAAATCAAACGTTGGCCGTTTTCAACACAACTTCTGATCAAATAAACCTTGGGCGTTACCGAGTCGATGCAATCCATCACGTAATCGAATTTCTCATGACGAACCAATTCTTGTGTGTGCTCAGGTCGCTGAAATGAATCAATCACCCGCAAGTTGACATCCGGATTGATATCGCGTATTCTGGCTGCCATAAGATCAGCCTTCTTTAATCCTACGGTGCTTGTTAAAGCGGGCAACTGCCTGTTTTTATTGGTTTTGTCTACAACATCCCCATCAATGATAGTTAAATTGCCAATACCTGCCCTCGCCACAAACTCTGCTGCGAAGCTTCCAACACCACCAAGTCCCACAATTAACACATTGCGCGAAGACAATCGTTCTACCGATTCTTTGCCAATCAACAATTCGGTTCTTTCTAACCAGGATAAGTCCATACCTGCAAATTTAATATCAAACTCAAGTACCTTTGTTTTGTATGGGAAAAATATACAAGTTGCCTTTTCTGATGATCGCTTTTTGTTTGGTTTCAACGGGTGCTGTTGGACAATTGATGACCAATACCGCGAATCCTAAAGTGAAAAGTCAAATATTGAGTCCCTCATCGCAACTGTTCCAAAATCCAGCATTAAGGCAAGTACTCGTTCCGCAATTTGATGGTAAATACCATGCCCAATTGTTGGTTGATGAATCTTTCTCCATGCCCAATCAAGTTCAAATTTTATCGGAAATTGCCGATGCGGAATTGCCCAACGCGAAATTGCTTCACATTCGTTTCAATGTCAATGATTGGTCATCGCTGATTGAACAACCCGGACTGCTCTATTTAGACGTATCTGCTTCAATCAACAGGGCTCATCCACTCAATGATACCGCCAGAGTTCATAGTCGCGTGGATCTCGCCGAAAATGGGTTACAACATCAACTCAGTCAAAATTATACTGGGAAAGGGGTATTGGTTGGTGTGGTTGATATTGGTTTTCAGACCGACCACCCCACGTTTTTCAACAGCCAAGGCAATGACTATAGGGTTTTGCGGTTTTGGAATCAACAAAAAAACGGACAATCACCAACGGGTTTTACCTACGGTACAGAATATGCCGATTCACAGTCAATATTATCGGCCATTGACGATGATGGTTCACATGGAACACATGTAGCGGGCATTGCAGCAGGTTCTGGTTTGGCCTCGCCAGGTTTGAAATACCGTGGAATGGCACCCGAATCAAAACTTGCGTTTGTGGGAATCAAGTATGCCAATGATACCCTGCAGGGTAGCGGACTAGGCGACTATGTTGTTGCAAATCCAACCATACTAGACGGTTATAATTACATTTTCAAATTGGGGGAGCAACTCGGAATGCCGGCCGTCTGCAATTTGAGTTGGGGTATGCATACGGGTCCCCATGATGGTACCTCATTATTTGATCGCTCAGTAAAATCTATGGTCGGTGCAGGTCGGATTATTGTGGGCGCTGCAGGAAATGATGGTAGAAATCAAATGCACATTTATGCAGAAACGAAAGGGGATACCGTCTACAGCATCGCCACAGATAACAACAGAAACAATCATCCCCATGAAAACATCCTTACCGATCTCTGGGGTGGTGTAGGCGATAAATTAAGTGTTCAGATATCCTTGGTAGACACGACAGGCAGGACATTGATTGCATCGCCATGGAATATTGCCGGTGATTGTGTGAACTGTGGCACCTATAAAAAATCGTACATTGCTGGTACCGACACGCTCTGGATCATCGCCACCGAACAAATTTATCCCTTCAACAATAAACCCAATTTGTTGTATGTCATTGAACACAACAAGCCGCAGTCTGCCTATATCCAGATCGGACTCACTAGCACTGGGGAAGTGCATGGCTGGAATTCGGGACAAGCGTATCGTTGGACGTCGGGACATTTTTATCAGGGACATAAGGGCGTGGCATTTGGAAAGAAACACATTGCAGGTATCGCAGAGGGGTCGGTAGGCGAAAATGGTGGTTCTGGAACACATACCTTAACTGCTGGGGCTTATATTAATAGAAATCAATGGTTTAACTACAAAGGAGAGTATTTCAATCAGCCTTGGAATACGGTGGGCGACATCGCTGGTTTCAGTAGCCGTGGTCCAATGCCCAAAACCATCGGGTATCCCAATGGGCGAATTAAGCCGGATGTGATTGCGCCCGGACAAATGATTGCTTCCGCACTGCATCGTAGGCAAGTTCCTGGTTGGTTGAACAATGAAATCGTTCATAAATCATCCTTTCGCGGACAAGATGTTTACTGGGCGATGTTTTCTGGGACGTCGATGGCATCTCCCCATGTGGCAGGCATTGTAGCGCTGTATTTGCAAGCAAATGAATGGCTTACACCCCTGGAAATTCGCAATTTGTGGCGATTAACCGCTCGGAAAGACCAATACACAACCCAAGACTCCAATGGGAATTCGGGTTATGGTAAAATCGACGCGTATGAAACGCTCAAGATTATCGACAAATACGCTGGAAATTCAAATCGCGATGCATTTGTTAAAGGTTGGTTGCATTGGATCGATGATGCCGGAAATTTAATTGTTGTAGATTACAAGCATCCCGAAAATGAGCAAATGGTTTGGGTATTGAACGCTTTGGGACAAACTGTGGCCACAGGCAAAACTGGAGAATCAAACAGCATAGACTTGTCAGCGTTACCGTCCGGAATTTACCACTGCAAAATCCCGCAAGCTATTGGGATCGGCCAGGGCTTTTCGATAATCAAATAAGGCGATGAGGCCTTGGTTTACTGTGCAGGCTGAGATTTCAAATAGTCCAAATAGGGCAGAACGTACCGGTCAATTTTGGGTTGGAAAATATCGGCAATGGTTACCATGATTCCGGTCTCTTCCGAGTCGCCAAAATGGTTGTTGACCGCCGTGCCAAAGGTTTTCATGGTGGCGCTCAAATTCATGTAATTATTGAACAGCGGGGGGATGTTTTCTCCCAACTCCCGTACTCGAGTATTGAGAAGCTTATGTCCTTCCTTATATTCAAGCCCCTCTAATTTGCCCAAGAAATCTGCGCAATCATATTCCAATTTAATGGGAGATTGTATCGATACCAAGTGCTCGTTATCCGGAAAGTAATGATGCATGAATCGCAAAATGGTATCTCTAGCTTCACGATTAAAATCTGTGTACATCGTGATTTTGCCAAAGAAATACTTCATTTCTGGATGCATAGCCACAAGAGCGCCAAGTCCATCCCATAAGTTATCAAGGGAGAACAATCCTTTTCTACTGCCTGCGCTTGGCTGGAATTCGGGTTGAACAAAACTTCTACCCAGCTCAATGGTATGGGGGAAGTAATCAGTTTTGAGTTTTTGCGAAAAATCGAAAATTTCTGTTGTCGACAAATGGAAATGTCCGTTTGAATCCAAAGTGTCTTTACACAATACGATGCGATAACCGCCAACGATGGCTTTTTCTGTAGGATCCCAAACAATCAGTTGGCTATATGAGTAGGGGCCTCCATCAAATTCATCCACATCGATAGACTTACCAGTTCCACCCCCTGCAGCACGAAAAGTAACCTCGCGCAGCCTGCCAACTTCTTTCATCAAATTGGGTTTTTCGTCCCCTTTGAAAATGTATATCTCATTGGAAGCATTGTTTGTAGGACGAACGAAGATGTCCTTTGTTAGCTCTTCCAAGAGCAGGGATGAATCGATTGGGTCAATGACTTTTTCATTCATGGCTTGCGCACTCATGGGGTAAAAATAGTAAAAAACTCTTAAACACTCACCTCAACGAAGGGTAAATGTGGCATTCGGATTAGACTCTAGCAGATAAACGAAGTCCTTCAATTGCTGAGCTTCAGCGAACAAATTCTTTTTGTTGAATATACTGGCCGGAATAGGTTGTCCAAATGTCAATCGCACCGTTTGTCCTTTTTTCTTGAACAATTCATCCGCCAAGGTCATCATTTCAATGTTGAATTTAATCTTCAAGAACTTTCGCCAATTGGCGATGCGATAGAACCTATTTGAATTGGCGCCGTTTACATGTACTGGGACAATGTTATATCCATACTGAACGGCTTTGGTCAAAAAGCTCTTTTGCCAATCCAAGTCAACGATTTTCCCATCTATTTTTCGTGAGCACAAGCCGGCTGGGAACACGATCATGGCTTCCTTTTCTGCATAGGCCTGGTCTACACGTATCATGGAATCCTTCGCTGACTTACCAAATTTGTTGACTGGGATGAAATACCCTTTGAATTGAGGGATGTGGGCCAATACGTCGTTGGCGATGATGTGTAAGGCAGATCGTTTCTTTCCGACTTCAGCAAACAAACACAATGCATCCATACCAGCCATTGGATGGTTGGCGACAAACAGGGTAGGACCATCCAATGGAATCGCTTGGTCGTTAATGGTTTCAACCGAACTGCCCATTTCTTCAATGGCTTTGATGGCGAATTCACGTCCGTCAAAACCATTGTATTTGTCTAAGATATAATTCAACTCATCTTGATGCACAAAACCTTCAAGCCACTTGATTAGAAATGTAGGTAACCAACGCAATAAGTTCGCGTTTTTACTGGCGATTACCTCTTTGATACTGACTTGTAATGGTTTTGAAACTTCCATTGCTCAAGAAAGAATGGTGGCTTTTGTAGCGTCTAATATCGCAAACGCAGCAGCGGAACTAGATGACTCTGAATAAACCCTCAGTACTGGTTCTGTTCCACTTGGTCTAATCATCACCCAAGATCCATCTTCCAATCTGAATTTAAATCCGTCAACATCCTCCATTCCAACAACTGTATATGTTTCGAAATTTTTATAACTACCAGATTTACAGTTGCTAATAATCGATTCCTTCAACTCATTGGTTAAATGTAGGTCGTATCGTTCAACCGCAAATGATCCCACCTTGGCATATAGGTCTTTGATAAGCTCAGAAATTGATTTTCCGGTTTTTGCCATGTATTCCATCAAGACCAATCCCATCCAAACCCCATCGCGTTCTGGAATATGTCCTTTGATGGCAATTCCACCGCTTTCCTCAGCGCCAATCAATACATCCTCAGTTACCATGTATTCGCAGATATATTTGAAACCAATTTTGGTGGTGATGGCCTCCAATCCCTTGAGGTCGCAAAGCTTCTGAACTTTATCGCTCACTGAGAAGCTCTTAACCACTTTGCCGGTATATCCTTTGTAAGTAGTCAGGTATTCAATCAGCAATAAAATCAAGTGGTGAGAATCTACAAAATTGCCTAATTCATCGAACCAACCGATGCGATCGGCATCACCATCAGTGGCCAATCCGCAGGAAAAATTGCTGTTTGAGGCGATCAATGGACCTATTTCAGGCAAGTTTTTCAAAATGGGCTCGGGAGCACGACCCTCAAAGCCAGGGTTGTGATTGCCATGTAATATCGTGGCTTTGGGTAACAATCGCTTTACGATTGATTGTCCAGCGCCATACATCGCATCGTAAACCAGTCCTGATGATACAGAATCCAAGGCCTGCATATCGAAACTATTCAAACAATGGTTGTAATACATGGTTTCAAAGTCGCCGTAGGATATCATTCCATCGGATAAGTACGATTCAAAAGTGTTGCCAGCGTCTACCGTGTGATCAGCAATCAACAGTTCCACTTTGCTTACTTCAGAGGGAATCGCGGGACCGCCATAATTCGCTTTGATTTTATATCCATTGTAAGTGGGTGGATTGTGACTTGCGGTCAAAATGATTCCTGCGCCAGTTTGCAATTGATTGGCAGCCAAAGAAATCATTGGCGTTGAAACAAACCCCTGTGAGATAATCACTTTGATACCCTTAGAGGCAAGCTGTCGGGCCGTTTCTTTCGCAAACATCTCCCCACCAAATCTACAGTCATATCCAACAACGCAACTCTGAGGTAAATCACTTTGGTTCAACCAGGTTGCAGTGGCTTCGGCCACACGTCTCACATTGGCGACAGTGAACTCATCAGCAATGATTTCGCGCCATCCATCCGTTCCAAATTTTATTTGATACATAGTCTTATTCATCAATTATACAAAAGCGTTTTCTCCAGTAATCTCCATGCCCAAAATCAACAAATGTATGTCGTGCGTACCTTCATAAGTAACCACCGACTCCAAATTCATCATGTGGCGCATGATGGGAAATTCACCCGTGATACCCATTCCGCCGAGCATTTGACGTGCTTCACGGGCTACATTCAGGGCGATTTCTACGTTGTTCCGCTTCGCCATAGAAATTTGTGCTGGCGTTGCCAATCCTTTGTCCATCAGCTGTCCCAATCTCCACACCAACAATTGTGCTTTGGTGATTTCTGTGAGCATCTCTGCCAATTTCTTTTGTTGGAGTTGGAATCCTCCTATAGGACGGCCGAATTGGATGCGTTCCTTCGCATAGCGTTGGGCCGTATCGTAGCAATCCATTGCTGCACCCAAAGCGCCCCAACTGATACCATATCGCGCAGAATTCAAACAAGTTAAAGGACCTTTTAGTCCTGTTACGCCGGGGAGTAGATTTTCCTTGGGGACTTTCACGTTGTCAAACACCAATTCTCCTGTACAACTCGCCCGTAAACTCCATTTATTGTGTGTGGTTGGCGTTGAAAAACCTTCCATCCCACGCTCTACGATCAAACCGTGTACGATGCCTGCTTCATTCTTTGCCCATACCACGGCCACATCGGCAAATGGGGCATTGCTGATCCACATTTTAGCGCCGTTCAACAAGTAATGATCCCCTTTGTCCTCAAAGTGGGTCGTCATTCCGGCTGGGTTAGAGCCATGATCAGGCTCAGTAAGTCCAAAACATCCCAACCAATCGCCTGAAGCCAATTTGGGCAAGTATTTCTGTTTTTGCGCTTCGCTGCCAAATTTAAAAATGGGGTACATCACCAACGAGCCCTGTACCGATGCGGTTGAACGGACGCCGCTATCGCATCGCTCCAATTCCTGCATGATGATGCCGTAGGTGGTATAATCCATCCCTCCACAACCGTATTCTATGGGTAATTGTGGTCCGAAAGCGCCAATTTCACCCAATTGCTTCACAATGTGCCTGGGGAATTCTGCGTTTTGTGCAAAGTGCTCGATGATGGGACTTAATTCACGCTTCACATATTCCCTTACCGATGAGCGAATCAGTTTTTGCTCCTCGGATAGTAAATCGTCTATTGCATAAAAATCAGGGGCAGTGTAGCGATCTTTCCCTTGGTTGGCTGCAAGCAATGCTGAAATTTCTTGTGAACTCATAGAAGTTATCTGTTACAAATGTAACATAGTTGTTTTCTTTGCATGGAATTTTTAGCGCAAGTTTATGTTAACAACCATTTTTATTGACCAATTACAAATCCATGCGCCAATTGGGTGGTATGATGAAGAGCAATCCAACAAGGTAACCCTTTTTGTGAGCGTGAAGGTGAAATTGAATTCAACGCTTTTAGCCGATGATCTGAACAATACCATAGATTACGGACAATTAACCGAATGGATTTTGACACTTTCTTCAACGCCAGTCAAACTGTTGGAAACGTTTGCCGAGAACATATTGAATCACATTGAACAGCATTCCCCCAATGGGCTCATTTCCATTTGGGTGAGCGTGCGAAAGCCGCAAATTCAAAGTAGGGGTGTTTTAGCACAAGCACACGGGGTGGAAGTGGAGCAATCATATCCCAAAACCGATAGCAATTGAGTATCTTTGTAAGAATGAGTTTTTCAAAAATTGTAACAGCCGTCATCAGTATCTGTGCAACCGCTGTGTACGGCCAAATTCCGGCGATTACGGGATGGGTGTATAACAAGAAAACCCTAGAAACTATTCCCGGAGCTATCATCGTAGATTCAGCATCTTATGCCTTCGTTGAGTCGAATGCTCAGGGATATTATCAATTTGGTACCAAACAAGGCGATAAAACAATCATCGTCGCTGCCCCCGGATTCAAACCCCAGAAGGTAGTGATCGATGTTCAAGCATCGGTAAGCAAGAATTTTTTCCTCAGACCAGTGGGTTTTGGTGAGTTGGATTCGGCTACCGAATATCTCTCTTTGTACAACCTCAAGCCATCCTTTTACTCAACCACCAAAAAGGCCATAATACAATCTCCGAGCGTGTTATCGGTGAGCGATCCTGTGAAATATTTGCAGTACTTACCAGGTGTAACAGGCGGTATTGAAGGATTGTCGGGCTTAGTGGTTCGCGGTAGCAATGGCGATCAGAACTTGATGTTGATGAACGGATTGCCACTGTATGGAAATGGTCACGTGTGGGGCTTTTTGTCAAACTACAATGCCGAAGTCATGAAAACGGCGGATTTCTATCGCGGTGTTGCTCCTGCTCGCTATGGTGGTAGGGCCGGTGGAGGAATTATTGATATTCAAACCGATGGGGGATCAGCCAAATATTGGACAGGCAAAATGCATGTTGACCCATTAACGGCCAATGTTACCATGGATGGTCCGTTGGATCACCGTGGGAAAGTAACGGGTTCATTGGGAATTAGAAGGAGTTATTTGGATTGGTTGCTAGGCGCGGGAGAGGAAGTGGGTTTGGTAGGTAATATCCACGATATAAACGCGCGAGTTGATTACAAAGTTGATCAACATTCACAATGGAATTTTTGGGTATATAACGGCCGGGATAAATACGGTTTATCGTCGAATATCGATGAAATAGATACGCTAAATCGCAGGGTGGTTCTGAGTTTTGATTGGCTAACTTCTTGGCAAAATACCCAGTTGGGCGCCAGATATTCCCATGAATTTAAATCGAATCACTTTGGGTCAATCACGTCCGGATACTCGAAATACGTATACAGTAACCTGTTTTCTCTAGACGGGACAGTGACCCAAGGGGGAAATACACAGGCAGCAAAAGTGGTAGAGGAGTTGAAGAATTCCATCACGGACTATACCGTGAACGGCGATTTTTCCTATGTACATTCTCCCCAACATACTGTGCGATATGGTAGCCATTTGAGCTTTCACACGTTGAAACCCGGACAAACCCATATCGAAGAGCAAACCAATCTTGCAAAAAGAGACACCACCTTTGGTGTTGCCAATATTCAAAACATCCTGGAATGGGCCAACTACGGCGAGTTAGATATGCATCCAAATATCGGACTGTCGATCAACTTGGGTATGCGCTTGTGGACATTTGTGACAACCGAAAAAACCTATGTTAGGCCAGAGCCAAGGATTATTATAAGTCAGTTATTGGAGGGCAAGAAGCGCATTCAGTTGGGTTTCTCTGTGGCCAACCAAGGATTGCATCAACTCTCGAGCGTCAATGGCGTTCTACCGCGCGATGTATGGTTCCCAAGCGGTGGGAATTTCAAGCCACAACAAACTACCCAAGCATCCGTTGCATATTTGTTTCCATTGGCTACCGGGGTAGAGTTCTCTGCCGAAACCTATTACAAATGGTTCAATGGCATAACCGATTTAACCGGTGTTGATGAAGATCCCTTTGTGAAAAATTATTGGGAGAGAAGTATCGTACAAGGTTCAGGAACCGCCAAAGGCTTTGAAGCGATGATTACCAAAAAAACAGGTTCAGGTACAGGATTGATGAGTTATACTTATTCCAAAACCGAACGCACATTTGAGTTTATCAACGACGGTAAACCTTTTGATTATCGCTGGGATCGCCCTCACCAACTCAAAATGCAGTTTACTTGGCAAGCCCAAACATGGCTAACCATTAATATGTCGGCCATGTGGATGAGCGGTAACGTGTATACGGTTCCAACCGGACAGTATCTCACCACCGACAACAAATTGGTGTATGACTTTAGCAGTAAAAATAACTATCGGATGCCGAGCTATAAGCGATTTGACATTGGATTTACCAAAGAAATCAAGCCTTATTTCAACCGCGGTTACAGAGAGTTTTGGGGCTTGCAAGTGTACAACGCATTCGGATTTATGAATCCCATCAACGCCCGCTGGGTGCTAGATACCTCAGGTAAGCTGAGTTTGAAAGGCACAACGCCATTCGTGTTTATTCCTTCTGGTTTTTATCGTTTAGAATTTTAATGGTTATGAAAATGAAATTTTGGTTGGGTGGCCTATTGTGTACCATGGCATTGGCCTCATGTGAAACAGATTTGGACGATAGTAGTATCAAATTTACCCCTAGGTTGGTGGTGAACTCCTTCGTGAACAGCGACGACTGGTTTTCTGTGCAGGTATCCAAAACGATACCTATGTCGGACACCACAGCGCCCGATTTTATTGAAAATGCCAAGGTGGTTGTGAATGACGGAAGTCAAGACTTTACGCTGACCTATAATTTGGGACTCAGCAAATATTTGGCGAATTTCAAACCTGTTGCGGGTAAACAATATACCGTGCAAGTGAGTATGCCAGATTTTGCAACGGCGAAAGGACAAATGACACTCCCAAATAAGTTGAATAGTCCGAAATCAACCTGGTTGGACAATACCGGAGTTGACCCAGACGGATTTGCTACAGGTACACTTACTTGTCATATCGCCGATCCCCAAAGTGAAAGAAATTACTACGAGATCAACTTGTATCGCTTCGATGATTTTATTCAAGAATGGGTGATCATGCCACCAACAACCACTGATCCGTTTTTAAGTCAAAATGCGGTAAAAACCGATTTGGGCGGATACCTGTTAGACGATAGAACCTTTAATGGCGGAAAACGCACATTTGATTTTATCACCAGTTTTGGTAGTGCAGGCAGTACCTACAAGTATTTGGTAGAGGTGAGGTCACTGAGCGACGAATATTATCGCTATTTGCAATCAGTGGCCAATTACAGAAAGTCGAGCAATCTGTTTTCTGATCCAACGCCCATTTACAGCAACATCATCAACGGCAGAGGCATTTGTGCCGGTGCTTCCATACAGCGCGATACAATACAATAACTTCAAAATCGGGCATGTCTACGCTAGAAAAAAAGATTCGCATTGTAAATGCGCAGCAACATAATTTAAAGAATATCAACGTTGAAATTGACCATGGTTCTTTTACCGTGGTAACCGGCGTGTCGGGTAGTGGTAAATCAAGCTTGGTGTTTGAAACGTTGTTTGCGGAAGGACAGCGTAGATATGTGGAGAGTTTGAGTAGTTATGCCCGACAATTTTTGGGTAGAATGAAAAAACCGTTGGTCGATGATATCCAAGGACTTTGTCCGGCAGTAGCCATCGAACAGAAAGTAAATACACGGAATCCCCGCAGTACAGTTGCAACTTCAACGGAGATATACGATTATATAAAATTACTGTTTAGCAGGGCCGGTCACACCATTTCACCGATTTCTGGTAGGGAAGTGAAGCGAGAAACATCCGAAGATGTTTTGCAATATTGCCAAACGCACAAAGTGGGAGAGCGGGCATTGATTATGGCTATTCAGCCAGAGAAAACCCGTTCAACAGCTGACTGGGATTTGCTCATTCAAAAGGGCTTTAGCCGGATTTGGTGTGAGAATCAACTGTTTTCAGTGCAAACCTTACTCGATGAGCAGGTGAGTTTGGATCAAGCTGTCTATCTAGTGGTTGATCGTTTGTTGATTCAACCCGAAGATGAAGAGTTTCAATCCAGGTTGTTTGACGCCTGCGAAACGGCTTTTTGGGAAGGTGATGGCAATTGCACGGTGTATTTCATGGAAAGTCAAGTGGCGGTCGATTTCAACAATCGCTTTGAACTTGATGGCGTGAAATTTGAAATCCCCACCAAAGATTTCTTAAGTTTTAACAACCCACACGGCGCATGTAGAACGTGTGAAGGCTTCGGCTCGGTCCTTGGACTTGATCGAGATTTGGTTATTCCAGATACATCGCTCAGCGTATTTGAGGGCGCAGTAGCACCATGGAAGGGCGAAACCATGGGTGAGTGGCGAAATGATTTTATCCGATTGGCGAACAAAGTGGATTTTCCCATCCATCGGGCCATCCGAGATTTGGATGAATCGCAGCTGAAACTACTGTGGGAAGGCAGCAAAGCATTGCCTGGTATATTGGATTTTTTCAAATACATCGAGGATAAGTCGTACAAGATTCAATACCGCGTTTTGGCTGCGCGATACCGTGGCAAAACAACTTGTCCAGATTGCCTTGGAACCCGTCTTAGAAAAGAAGCGGCCTACGTGAAAGTACTGTCAACCAGCGCCCCAGAACAGCTGAGCATACAAGAATTGCTGTTGATGGAGGTAGATACTGCCTTGTCGTATTTCAAGCAACTTGCGATGAATGAAACGGATACCGCCATTGCAGAACGCATCATCGAAGAAATCAAAGGGCGTTTACAATTTCTGAGCGATGTGGGATTGGGGTATTTGTCACTGAACCGATTGAGTAACACCTTGAGCGGCGGGGAAAGTCAAAGGATTAACTTGGCGACGTCCTTGGGTAGCAATTTGACCGGTTCGATGTACATTTTGGACGAACCAAGTATTGGACTTCATTCCCGGGATACCGAGCGATTGATTACCGTGCTGAAAGCCCTTCAAAAAGAAGGCAATACGGTGATCGTGGTTGAACACGACGAAGACATCATGCGCAACGCCGAAAATGTCATTGATATTGGGCCGTTCGCTGGTACATTGGGCGGACAGTTATTATACCAAGGGCCCTTTGAGGGCATATCGCATTGTTCGGATAGCCTAACGGGGAAATATTTGTTGGGAAGTGAGCAGATTGAAGTCCCATCGAATCGCAGAAAATCGCCCCATTACATTGAATTAGAAGATGTTACGGCGAATAACCTAAAAAATGTGACCTGTAAGTTTCCGCTGGAATCATTCACCGTGGTTACGGGTGTTTCTGGGTCTGGTAAAACAACGTTGATCAAACAAGTGCTTTTCCCAGCGCTGAGTCGGGAATTGGGATTGTTTACCACGACCAAGCCTGGCAAATTTAAGAAATTGTCTGGCGCGGTATCCTTGGTGAAAGCGGTAGAAATGGTAGATCAAAACCCCATTGGCAAAAGCAGCCGCAGTAATCCTGTTACCTATGTGAAAGCGTTTGATGAAATCCGTGATTTGTTCGCAAATACACCCACTTCAAAATTCAATGGTTTCAAACCTTCTCATTTTTCTTTTAATGTGGATGGTGGAAGGTGCGACGTTTGTCAGGGCGAAGGTGAAACGGTGATCGAAATGCAGTTCATGGCCGACATCAAACTTGAGTGTGAAGCATGTGGTGGTCATCGCTATAAAAAGGAAGTCCTAGAGGTAGAATACAACGGCAAAAACATCTTTGAAGTATTGGATTTAACGGTGGATGAGGCGATGGACTTTTTTGCAGAAGTAAAATCTGTAAGAGAAAGGATTAAACCATTGCAAGATGTAGGTTTGGGGTATGTGAAGTTAGGGCAGGGGTCGAATACCTTGAGTGGAGGAGAAGCACAACGGGTTAAGTTGGCCTTTTTCTTGAGCAAGGCGAGTCCGAATAAAGAAGGCGGCACACTGTTTATTTTCGACGAACCCACAACGGGCCTGCATTTTCACGACATCAAGAAATTGATGAAATCGTTCGATGCATTGATTGCGCAAGGCAATACGGTTCTTTGTATCGAGCACAATTTGGATGTGGTAAAATGTGCTGATTGGATTATCGATTTGGGACCTGAGGCGGGCAGTGCTGGTGGTGAAATGGTGTTTCAAGGTGTTCCTGAAGACATGGTTGCATTAACAAAGAGCGTAACGGCACCTTATTTGGCGGAAAAATTGCGCTGATTTCACCCGACTTAATTGTTGTGTCCGCTGTGCGTGCGATAGCCGATTATTTTGGCATTTTGGTCTATTCGATTTTATTGAAATCATTGAAATGACTACATTTGTAACTTATGAAAAAACTGTTTCTGATAGGTTTCGCTTTGTGGTCTTTGGTGCCATCGGCGCAAGCCCAAGCAACACTCATCGAAAAGGTTGACGCTCAGCCAGGAAAGCTCGTCGTACCTTATTCAAAGTATCAGTATCCCAACGGACTTACCCTGATTGTTAGTGAGGATCACAGTGATCCAGTGGCTCACTTAAACGTAACCTACCATGTTGGTTCGGCGCGTGAAACCCGCGGTAAATCAGGATTTGCTCACTTCTTTGAGCACATGTTGTTCCAAGGTTCTCAACACGTAGCCGACGAAGAACACTTTAAAATCATCAAAAACTACGGTGGAGATGTCAATGGTAATACTACCCGCGATAGAACGGTATACATCGAAACGTTCCCGAGCAACTTCACTGAAACAGCTTTGTGGATGGAAGCAGATCGTATGGGTTGCTTCTTGGAAGCGTTTACCAACAAGAAGTTTGAAATTCAACGTAGTACCGTTAAAAACGAAAAAGATCAGCGATACAATGTTCCTTACGGTTTCTTGATGGAAGTAAAAGATCAGGAATTGTATCCAAAAGAACACCCTTACAGCTGGTCAACCATCGGTTTTGTTGACGACTTGGATCGTGCAGATAGCAATGATTTGAAGAACTTTTTCTTGCGCTGGTATGGTCCCAATAACGCTTGTGTGATCGTTTCTGGCGATGTGAACACCAATGAGGTGGTTGCTTGGGTCGACAAATACTATGGGTCGATTCAAAAAGGTCCAGAAGTTAAAAAACAAGCCGTTCCCCCTGTGCGCTTGAAAGAGAATAAGGTAATGACTTACCCAGACGCAAATGCCTATGTCCCTTTGATTTATTCAACTTTTGTAGGTGTACCAGTGCAGCACCCAGACGAAGCGGCTTTGGATGTATTGGCATATTTGATGGGTGGTACAAGAAACTCTACAATTTACAAAAAATTGGTGGATGCCGAATGGGCCTTGCAGGCGGATGCGAGCAATAACCCATTGAGCATGATTAACCATGAATTGGCTGGTGAATTTTCATTTACCGTTGTTGGTTATCCTTATTCAGATATTCCTAAGTTGCAGCAATTGCTAAAATCTACCATTGATTCATTCGGTATTGTTGGATTTTCTGATGAAGATTTGGAGCGCGCCAAAACAAACATTTTGAGTAATTACTCTAGTGGTTTGGAGGACGTAAGTACCAAGGCTAACTACTTGAGCTCTTTTTGGTATTTGGATGCGAAAAATGCAAATGGTGCTAGTTACAACCTAGAGGATGATGCTAATCGCTACAGGAATTTGACCAAAGCAGATATTTTGAGGGTTTATGAGCGATACATCAAAAATAAGTTTTCGTCTACAGTGATCATCACCCCAGCCCAAGTGGCAGAAGGTGCTGAGAAGCCAAAATATCAGAGCATAAACCCCAACGCAGGTTTCAAAAGTGCCATCGCGGAAGCAGAATATAGCGGTCTTACTTTGCGTACGGTGAAAGACAATTTCGATCGCAGTATCCGTCCTCAACCCAAAGCAATCACATCTGCAAAAACACCCAAAGTAGACAAAAACATTCTTGACAATGGCTTGGAAATTTGGTCGACCTATTTCGATGAAACTCCCCGTGTTATTGTACAAATGAATATTGAGGGTGGACGTTTGTTGGAAGATGGCAAAATTGTTCCCAAAGGTACTGCTGAATTGTTGGCTAGTGCAATGGAAACAGGTACTGCACTGCATACTCCCACAGAATTGGAAAAGGAGTTTGAGAAATTGGGTGTGAATATTGGGTTTGGTGCCGGAACTACTGGAACAAGCATCACATTGTCTTGTGAGAAAGACAAATTAGATGCGGCTGTTGCCTTGTTGGAAGAAATGATGTTCAAGCCCCGTTGGGACGAAGCTGAATTCAAGAAAAATAAATCTAGAGCAAAAGAAGGTGCAAACAGCAGTTTGAGAAACCGCAGTGTGGGTGCTTCAAATGCCTGGAAGCGTTTGATGAATGGCGAAAACGCGTTAGGTACGTCTGTTTTGGCCGAGGATTACGACAAAGTGTCTTTGGAGCATTGCAAAGCGTATTACAATGCGAACTATGCACCCAATTTGACGAAAATGGTGGTAGTTGGTCCATTGACTGCAGCCGAAGTAGATGCGAAGTTTGCCTTTTTGAAGAAGTGGGAGAAGAAGAACGTTACCGTTCCAAAGCCAGCTCCTGCAATGTCAGTAGAAACACCTCAGTTGTTTGGTGTGAAGTACACCGATGCTGATCAAAGTGATATCTATGTGGGCTTTAAATCATTGCCCTATGATGCAACTGGTAAGTTTTTCCAAAACAGCGTAATGAACTTTGCGTTGGCTGGAAACTTCAATAGTCGTTTGAACTTGAACATCCGTGAGGACAAAGCATGGACTTATGGTATCCGTGGAGGATTTTCTTCTTCATACAAGGATTTGCCTGGTACCTATACCATCTCTGCGGGTGTAAAAGCAAGAGCAACAGACAGTGCCATTGTTGAAATCATTGATGAGTTGGTTCGTTACAGAAACAATGGTATTACCGACGAAGAATTTGCCTTTACCAAATCAGCATTGGTGGCAAGTGAAGCGTTGGAGTATGAGTCGATCGGACAAAAAGCTGGTTACATTCTTCAAATGGCCAACAGAAACTTGCCTGTGAATTATGCTGATGAGCAATTGAGAATTCTTCAGAGCATGACCAAAGAACAAGTAAATGCACTGGCAAAAGAACAGTTGAATTTGGACAAAATGGTTGTGGTTGTTGCTGGTGATTTGTTGGAAGTTCAACCTAAGTTAGAAGCGTTGGGTATGGGCAAAATGCAAGTATTAGAGCCCACAGGTGCTGGTAAAATCAAGTACTTGAAGGCAGGTACAACCAGCTTGCCGAAAAAGAAAACACAGTACAATCCGCCTGCGGATTTGCGCAAGTAATTTAAATTTGAATAGAATAAACAAAAAGGGAAGGGCAACCTTCCCTTTTTGTTTTTAATTGGCTTGAAACCACATCTTCATACAGCCGATTTATCGCCCCAAAATGTATAAAATTTGTGGGCAACATCAAGCCACCTTTTGATGGTTTTGGTGGTGTTTCAGCGTAATTTGTATAATCGACTATTTCCATGGATGAGTTAAACGAAAACAAAGAGAGAATTATCTCCATCAACATTGAGGATGAAATGAAAACAGCCTACATCGATTATTCGATGTCAGTGATTGTTTCCCGCGCATTACCAGACGTTAGAGATGGTTTAAAGCCCGTTCACCGAAGGGTATTATATGGTATGACTGAATTGGGATTGGCGTCAAACCGAGCCCACAAGAAATCAGCACGTATCGTAGGTGAAGTATTGGGTAAGTATCACCCACATGGTGATAGTTCCGTATACGACACCATGGTTCGTATGGCACAGGATTGGAGTTTGCGTTATCCGTTTGTAGACGGACAGGGTAACTTTGGTTCTATTGACGGAGATCCGCCAGCGGCGATGCGTTACACCGAAGCTCGTTTGCGAAAAATTGCAGAAGAGATGATGGTGGATATCGACAAGGATACGGTAGACTTTAGGCCCAACTTCGACGAAAGTTTGGAAGAGCCTTCAGTGATGCCAGCTAAGATTCCCAATTTGTTGGTCAATGGAGCCAGTGGTATTGCCGTAGGTATGGCAACCAATATGGCCCCGCATAACTTGACAGAGGTTTGTGAGGGTATCATCGCTTACATTGATAACCGTGAGATTGAAATCAGTGAGTTGATGAATTACATCAAAGGTCCTGATTTCCCTACGGGTGGAACAATCTATGGGGTAGAAGGCATCAAAGATGCTTTCGAAACGGGCAGAGGTAGGGTTGTGATGCGCGGAAAAGCGGAAGTGGAAGTGTCCAGCACGGGCAAAGAAATGATCGTGGTGACAGAGGTGCCTTATCAGGTTACCCCTTCGCAAATTATCATCAAAACGGTTGATTTGATCAACGAAAAGGTGATTGATGGTATATCGGCAGTACGCGATGAAAGCGGTCGTCAAGGTATGCGTATCGTATTCGACTTGAAACGCGATGCCATTCCAAACATCATATTAAACCAATTGTACAAATACACACCCCTGCAAAGTAGTTTCTCTGTAAACAATATTGCATTGGTGGCTGGTCGACCTGAAATGTTGAACTTGAAGGACATGATTCATCATTACGTGAATCATCGCCATGAAATCGTTCAGCGTAGAACCCAGTATTTGTTGGATGAAGCGCGTAAGCGTATCCACATTTTGGAGGGATTGATCATCGCCCTGGATAATTTGGATGCAGTGATCAAATTGATCCGCGAAAGTCGTACCCCGGATGCGGCGAAAGAGGGTCTGATGAGTCAATTTGGCTTGTCGGAAATTCAATCAAAAGCCATTTTGGAAATGCGATTGCAGCGTTTGACGGGTCTGGAAATTGATAAAATCCGTGAAGAGTACAACGCCGTTCTGAAAGAAATTCAATACTACGAGAGTGTATTGGCATCGGAGGAATTGCGCATGGAAATCATCAAGACAGAAATCACCGAAATCAAGGATAAATACGGCGATGTCCGTCGCACCAACATCGAATTTAGCGCGGGTGAGTTCAATATTGAAGATTTGATTCCCAATGAAGAAGTGGTGATTACCATCTCGCATATGGGCTATATCAAGCGCACACAGTTGAGTGAATACAAGGAGCAGAATCGTGGTGGAAAAGGATTACGCGGCGTATCGCACAGGGATGCCGACTTTGTTGAGCATCTGTTTATCGCGTCAACCCACAATTACTTGTTGTTATTTACAGAACAAGGACGTTGTTTCTGGTTGAAGGTTTATGAGATTCCGGAAGGACAGAAGGCGACTAAGGGCAGACCGATTCAGAATTTGATCAGCATACCGAACGATGACAAGGTAAAGGCCTACTTGAATGTGATCAATTTGAAAGATCCGGAGTATTTGGAGAACAATTTCATCATCATGGTAACCAAACAAGGGGTTGTGAAAAAAACCTCTTTGGAAGCATACAGTCGTCCAAGAACCAATGGTATCAACGCGATTACCGTTAGAGATGGCGATGAGTTGTTGCAGGCTTGTTTGACCGATGGAGACAGTGAGGTGATTATCGCCAAGAAACAGGGTAAAGCGATTCGTTTCCCTGAAGCAAAAGTACGTCCAATGGGCAGAACTGCAGCCGGTGTTCGTGGCGTAACCCTTGAATCAGCGGAAGATGAAGTGATTGGCATGGTTTGTGTAAATCCAAGAAAGAGTGAAGCAACCATTTTGGTTTTGAGTGAAAAAGGGTATGGTAAGCGTACTGATCTGGAAGACTACCGCATAACGGGTAGGGGCGGAAAAGGTGTGAAAACAATATCAATCACAGAAAAAACCGGAAGCTTGGTTGGAATTCTGTCGGTAACTGATGAAGATGGTTTGATGATCATCTGTAAGAGTGGGTTAACCATTCGATTGGCGATCGACAAATTGAGGGTAATGGGTAGGGCCACGCAAGGGGTTCGTCTCATCAACCTGAAAGGATCGGATTCCATCGCTGGCTTGGCTAAATCGCCCAAAGAGGAAGACGAAGACGAAGAATCTGCGGCAGAATTCATTGAGGGTGGGGAGGCAATTGAAGGCAACTCAACGGAAATAACCACAGACAACGACAACGAAACACCCCAAAATGATGAATAATCTATTCAAAACTACACTTGGCATTGCGTTAACCTTAGGTTTTGCCCAATGCAGTACCGCTCAAATCAAAGCGGTCAATTCAGCAGAGTATGCACTGATGAGTAACACTGTAGAGGATTTGATTACGGCCAAAGAAGAGATCGACAAAGCCAAAATCAATCCCAAATCTGCAGAGTTGCCCAAAATGTATTTGGTTCGCAGCGATGTATATGCACGCATTGCCGGCGCCAAAAACAATGAATTGTTGCAAGGACTAACCAATGGTGCTGGATTGGAAGCCATGGTATCTGTCCGTAAGTTTCACGAAAGCACATTGCCCAAGAAGGCGGAAGAGAAAGACAATGGTATTGCTTTGGCCGGTAACGCTTTTGCCGCAGGTTACAATGAAGCCATTGGATTCTTCGCAACCAAAAGTTACGACACCCTTTGTATCTATTATTCAGAGTTGATCGCTGTATATGGTTACCTGGATACTGCGATGTCGAGCAACTTGGCAAATAATAAAATTACCAAAGAGAGCTTGACAGAAACTTACGCGCAGGTTGCATCGTTGCATAGCGATAAAGCTATCAAAATTAGTATTTTGCAAGGTTTGGTCGATAAGGGAAACACTGTGCCAGCCGTTGTAGAAGGTTTGTCTAAAGCTTATTTGAGCATAGGCGATACCGTGAAGGCAGAGAATTGCATCCGTACCGCGTTGGCAGCATCAAACAATGATGACGCAATGTTCCAGGTATTGGTAAATTTCTTCGTGGGTATCAAACAAGAACAGCGATTGTATGCAGACGTTGATCGTCAGATCGGCATCGAGCCCAATAGCCGCTTGTATTACACCAGGGCTTACTTGAATGAGAATCAGGCAAAATACGATGCTGCCATTGCTGATTATCGCAAAGCGGTGGATATGGATGAGTTTAACTACGATGCCAATTTTAACTTGGGCTTGGGATTGATGAAATATGAGAGTCGCAAACTGTACGACAAACGCAGTGCTGCTGTTGGTGCCAAGAAAAAATTGGTTGACGAAGAGTTGAAAATGTTGTTCATGGAAGCAAAGAAATATTTGGAGCGTGCTTTGGATAACGTAGATTATTCTACAGCAGATCAAATCAATATTTGCAAAGCTTTGAAGTCAGCTTGTTTAGAAATAGGCGATACAGCAGGTGCAGAGAAATACGCATCGTTAATCAAAGGAATGGAGTAATTTGATAATTGATCAATAAGAGTCGGAGCGATCCGACTTTTATTGTTTCATTCTATTTAACATAATGTAAATTATGAAACAAGGAAACAAAGAAAAAAGCGCCGAGATCATCACTGATTCACGGCGCTTGATATACTGCAACTATTCAACTACCAAAACCTGATTATCGAGTGACCGACCCTCAGCGTTTAAGTATTTCAAATAATATAATCCCGACTGCCAACCCTTGATATCCAAAACAGTCGTCGTTTGTACTTCCAACAAATCCATTTCTAAAACCTTGGATCCTATTGCATTGCATACTTCAATTTTTCCATACCCCTGTAATCCTTGAATCATAAATTGACCTGAACTTGGATTTGGAAAAATCTGCAACAACGAATTCGCAACAACAGCATTTCGGACAGATTTTAAAATGATTATGGCGCTACTGTCGCTCTGACATCCATTCTCATTATAAACGCAGCGATACAATCCAATTTGACTGGCTTTGAATTTTTGACCCGTACCAACCACAATGCCATTTTTATACCATGTAAATGTGCCGGTTCCAGATGGACTTGCCTTCAATGTATCCAAATTGCAACTTACTGAAATTGTTTTGACCCCTTTGGTTTTGGGCGAAATGATCGCACTTTGCGCCGGATTTGGCGTTACACATCGCGTTGAAGATTGTACAAATAGCTGGTATTTATCCAGTGTATTGGGCGTAAGTCCGAAAACATTTGCTTGCGTATTAGAAATCGAAATCCCATTCTTTTTCCATGTATAAGACAAGTTAGCACTCTTTCCATTGGTATTTGGCGTTGAAACAAGAGAAAACGTGTCATTGACACATATTGTGGCTGGATTTGTACTAATGGTGACACTTAATGGTATTGAGTCTATCACAAAAATGCGATCAACTTTTGTGAGTAGATCTTCACCAATCGCATTGCCAGCAACCAAAGAGATTGAGTAAAGTCCTCCTTTGGTGAATTGAATTACAGGATTTTGGCTGGTAGAATCTGTTCCATTTCTAAAAAGTATCCCGGTGCTTGGTGAAAAGCGCCATTTCCAATAAGTTGGCGTATTCAAAGAGGAATCTTTCAAGCTCAATGTTTGATGTGAGCATAACGTGTCCGTGCTGAGTCCGAATTTGGCTATTGGACTTGCTTTAGCCCAGGCATCCGACGTAAATACGCCTCTCCCATGCGTTGCTGCCATGATTGTTTGATCGGCATCGCGATATCGCAAATTTGCTACCTTAACTGCACCCATCCCTTCGTTGTAAGGGGCCCAAACTACTGAGGTTGCGAAAATGTCTGATGTGCCATAGATGCCTAATTCTGTCGCGATGACGGCCTCTCCCATCTTTCTAGGATTCAATAAAATACCCCAAATTGGCATATCAGCGATGTTGCCATCCCGTGATTTTCAAGTTTTTCCTGCATCCGTACTCATGTAAATGTTTACGCTACTGCCATAGTTACTCAACGTAACAAACAGCGTATCAGAACGTCTAAAACGGAAAATATCGCTAATATTACCTGCGTTGATGGTCCCTGTAATGTCCGTCCAAACGGGCACCGAAGCGCTAATATCTGTTGTAACATAGAGTTTTCCCACGTCAGTGCCGACATAAACTTGTCCTTTTCCTGTGGCGCTCACACTGCTGCTAATCGCACTGGGTGCACCGTTCGCAGTGGTTGCACTTACAGTAACCGTTGTTGCCAAGGTGGAAGACGTACCGATTTTATTCCTATACAATGTACACTTGCCTTTACCCGTTATCAGATATCCATTGACATCGTCCCACGTTGCGGGGTTGATGAATTTTCCCGTGTTGGCATCGTCGATCAACTTTGCTGCGTTTGCCCAGTTGTCGGAGGTCGCAAAAAACTGATTGTATATATAACTAACCACTTGTTTATTGTCGTTGGTAGGACTAATAAAACAGTAGCCTCCATCACCCCCAGACACCATGTTTTTATTCACCAAACCCGAGGTGTTGAGTTGATGGGTTCCGTTGTCTTGTGCACCGGCAAGCATCAGGTTTTTACCCTTGGTTTGACTCATGTCGCCCCAATAAAATTGCGTAACGATGTATCCATTGTTTCTCTCATAAATCACCGCTTGGTTTGCCAAATTATCCAAGATGTTGGGACAATAAAAAACACCGCCATCATTACCAATTAAACAACTGTTAGAACCTGGAATAAAGACAATGTTGTGTTGGTCGGCATGGACATAAGAGCATGACAGACTCGCTAATCCAGAGTTGTCGCTCCACTTACCCACTTGAGAAAAAGATGTACCGCTGTTTTCCGACAAGAAGACATCAATGGCACCAAACAACACGTCTGAAGAATCTTTGGGAGATACCGCCAAAATCAAATCGTACCAGGCCTGTCCACGCGAAGGATCCGTTGCGGGAATGCCAACATCAGCGTCTTTGGGCTTTCTCATGGCCGTCCAATCTACACCTTTGTTCAACGATTTTAGCAGCGTATCCACCTTGCCATTCGATTCAAATACGGCATAGATGGTTAAAGCACTATTTGGCGCACAAGCAATTTCTACCCTTCCGGCTTTGTCTGCATGACTATATGCGGTGGTGAAATTAACTCCATCATCCGTATAGATGACCCTTCCGCCGCCCTTGTCGGTGGCTGTTTGCGCATAGTTTCTCCGTGTGCCAATCCACAAGCGATTATCTGCACCAATTTCTAGGTCGGCAGGAATCATCGACAATGTATAACTTGGAATTTTGGGCATGACATTGGTAAATGAAACCCCACCGTTCGTGCTTTTCATCAAACCGCCCGTTGTTGTTCCATGCCAAGAGCCATTCACAAATTGCATATCCGTTGCACAATAGATTACACTTTTCCCCGATTCTGATCTCACAACCAGGTCATTGACAAAATAATATGTTTTAGTGGCCGCCAATTGTGTGAACGTTTTTCCAGAATCGATGCTTTTAAACACACCAAAACCACGACTGCTCGAGGGTGTAGACCCCCATCCCTCTCCCGTGCCAACATACATGGTGCCTGGCGCATTAGGGTCAAAAGCGATACAGGTTACGGTTAGGTTACTCCACAACCCTGATACAAACTTCCAAGTGCTGCTGGCGCTGGTTATATCGTCATTATACCATAAACCACCTGTAACAGCTCCCGCCCACACCTTTTTCCCTGAACTAACGGTGGGGTCAATGGCCAAAGCGCGGGTTCTTCCAGCCAAATTATTCGGGCCTCTTGATGTCCAAGTGGTTTTTGTAGTTCCTGGCATCGCCCTGCGATTAAGCGTTGATTGATTTTGTTTTTGAACTTCTTCGAAAAGTAACTCGGGGGTTGGTCTTCCCAATGCCGGATTCATCGTAGCAATCCATTCTTGTTGCCAAAATTGATCTGGGGTATGCGGCATTCGACGCAAATCTGCGGGGTTAACCTCAGATGGATATGTACGCAGCGGCGATTTGGTGGTATTCGTACGAATATTCACGGCCGAAGACTGTTTCGCCAGCTTCGCTAACCGTTTTTCGGTTTTTTTAACAAGGCGATGGTAAGGCGGCTGTCCGTTTTGTGCAGACAACGAAAGAGCAAAACAGCAAAGGATTACGACAATGAAACTTCTGGCCATAGGAGACCAAAGTTCATCATTCTACCCAAGATTTCCAATAGCTTGGGTCTTCCATTTCCATTGCATCAGTGGTGATCATCAATGGATAGAAAGGGTCGATCATGACAGCCAATTCCTTTGTTTCGGCTTTGCCCAAGCTTTTCTCAACAGTTCCAGGATGGGGTCCGTGTGGAATCCCCTTGGGGTGAAGACTGATCATACCGCGTTCTACGTGCTTGCGGCTCATAAAGTCGCCATCTACATAGTACAAGATCTCGTCTGAGTCGATATTTGAGTGGTTGTAGGGTGCAGGAACGCTCAGTGGGTGATAATCATACATCCGTGGAACGAAGCTACAAATTACAAAATTCCTTGCCTCAAATGTTTGGTGAATCGGTGGTGGCATATGCAATCTGCCAGTGAT
>JACCDX010201781.1_pt1 | contig 30762 bp, 16 predicted proteins | sample 7449681 | NCBI WGS metagenome assembly JACCDX01 (sample SAMN15323450, study PRJNA562643) | freshwater metagenome | isolation source: river surface water | place: USA:Blue River Watershed | collected 2017-08-18
ACAAACCAAAAACTACAGTTGAACTTGAATTTGCAAATTTGTCTTATACTCAAGCAACTCAATGCACAACTCTTGAAGAATGTGTATATCTCAATGTTGACGAAACAAGATATACAACTACAAATTTTAATGGATATCAAGGATTAGAAATTGCAAATTCATACGGTATCGTCTCTTTAGAATTTAATGATTCAACTTTTGTACTTAAGAGTGGAAACAATTTAGTCACTAAAGCAATACCAAAATTAGGCTATCTTAAAGAATGGCTTTTTAGTGAAGATAATGTCGTTTCTTTACAAGATTGGACTACAAATAGTTTTGTTACTGGAATAGCAGCTACAACAATTTCTGCCGTAGATGTATACAATTCTGCCTATAACAAAACTGTTTTAAGAGTTGAGCCTGCACTATCTGGTAATCCAAGCATATCTATCAACAATATAGATTTAAATGTTGATTTTGATTCAATAGTTTCTATAAGATTGAAAATTGCACCAAAGCTACCTAGTGGATTTCCAACAGATTTTGAAGAGGCTTTTGCAGATTCATCTTTGGATTTGGGTTGGGCATATGACAGTGGATCAATTATAAACTCAACATCTGTTAAGATTGAAACTTCAGAAGATTTTGTAGATTATATAATACGTCCAACTTGGAAAGGCAATATTTCTAAGGTACAGCTTACTTTTAATGATTTACCAGAATTATCTAAGAGACCATCTTATTTTTATATTGATTATATTAAAATCATAAATCAAAACAATATATTTGATGTATCTACTTCTTTATCTAAAGTAAGATTAATTATAGAAGATAGAGATGTAAAGGTGTTTTGTGGAAAGCAAATTTATCCTTACATTAATGTAAAAAATTTCATAAGCTTTGACAATTACAATCAAAAATATTTAGATGACACAATAGTTTCTGATAAGTACAATAAAGTTTATCTTAAGTTTGGTAAATTGAATAATTTTGCTGGTGACTCAATGTTTGCATATTCCAAGATGTCTTACTCTTTGGGAAATGCATACGAGCCTGTATCTAAAGAAATTTATAATTTCCATCATTCAAATGATTTTCTTTCCTCAGGTGGAACAAGATTGTTTAGATATCATGATGGGACATTATATTCTATCAATGATGGTATTGATAGTACAAAGTTAAATGATAATCCAGACGATAGACAAGCAAAACTATTCAAATATGATTCAACTTCAGAATCATGGCAAAATGATTCTTTAGCTTTTGAAAGAGTTAGATCGTACAACAATGATGGTTCTTATGATTTGTTAGGAATTATCAGACCTTTGGATGCAATAAGTTATAAGGGAAGATTGTATATCAGCGGACAGTATGGAAGTATTAAATAATGGCAAAGAATAAAAAAGATGAAGTAAAGATCTTTTCTGGAAGCAGACCATATCCTGGAAGTGCTACTGGCGATACTGCATATACCTCTGCTGATGGTTCGAAGGTTTATATTCAATTCATAGATCCAGATAGCACAGGTTTATCTCCAGCTTCTGGTTTGCAAAATAGATTTCAAATTACAAGAATAACTGGTGGAACAGCAGTTACAGTAAATCCAGCTTCCACTTTCATTGATTCTGTCACTCCAAAACTTTTGCAATTAAATTTGAGTCCTTCACATACAATTGTAGATGCCACTTATGATATCAATGGCGATGTCGTTAATTATCAAAATGTAAAGGTCACATATTTATCTACAGCTGGTTTGGGAGTTTCATTATCAGACAATGATGCTACAAAATCATTCGTAGAAGGTTTTGTAGGCTTAGGAGTTTCGAATAGAACCGAAGAAGCTAATCCTCCAACTCCTCTTGCAGCATATTCATCTACAGACGGTTTAAGTGTTTCTCTTGTTTTTAGAGAAGCCACACCCCCGATTTTTCCGTATAGCAATTTGTCTGGATTTGCTATTACACAAGGAGCAGTTCCTTTAACAATTGCTTCCAGTTCTGTTGTTGACCCAACATCCTCAACCTTGGGTAAAATAGTTAAGTTTAATCTAAGTTCAAAGTTGGATCTTAGTGATGGTACAAATCCAATCACAATTAGTTATGTGCAGCCTTCAAATGCTGCTTTAAAAATCAAAGATTCCACTATAATTGGAAACTACTTAGCTTCTTTTGGTGGTTTCTCAGTTACAAACAATGTTGCTGAAACTAATCCTCCATTAGTTATTGATGCATATACATCTACGGGTAGCCCTCAATATCTTTATGTATTGATGTCTGAACCAACTTTGCCAGGTTCTTCGGCAGTTGGTTTTTCAGTTTACAAAAATAATACTTTAAGTCCAATCAGTAGTATCACACCTTCTAATACCACTTACGGTGGCACTGGAGTTACACTGTATAGACTTTCTTTAACAAGCAGTTTCCTAGATTATGATACTCTAGAGCTTGATTATAAAAAACAGTCTACCAATTTTATTACCGATCAGTCTGCAAATTTAAACCTTTTAAACGACTTTAGTCAAAAAAGAATAATTACCAATTTATTCGATGGAACATCATTTACAAACAATGGTTCAGGGATTATAAATGTCTTTTCTCCAACTGAGTCATATGTTGACACGAATGGTACTGATATTTATCTGTATTTCATCTTCAATAGAACAGAACAAACTTTACCAACTTCGAATATTGAAGGATTCAAAGTTTTTGTAAATGATCAACCTTATCCAGTAATTAGTGCTATATCTTTACCAGCTAATGATGAAGCACATGTTAAATTAACAACTAATGCAAGAATAAGCAAAGGTAGTGTTATAAAAGTTGCTTATGTAAAGGGCAATTTCAAAAAAGATGTTTCTACTGATGTAGCATCTTTTGAGCCTCAACAAATCACTAACAACTCTCTTTTAGAGGCAGTTAAATACTTTGATTTGTATGAGTGGAACGATAGCATAAACAACGATATTGCATACACTTTTGATATCAATAGCAATTCAAACGATTTGTTTAAAAAATCAGAAATTTATCCCTCTGCAAACGTAATACTTGACACTCAGCCACCAAAGGGTTTAGCTATTATCAATAGAGGCACTAGTAGTAATACAGGCATTCAAGTTCATAAGTTTGATGCCTTTGGTGCTGTGATTGAAGAAACTGGTACAGATACTGATTTCTCTATTGAAAGCACTGGTGTAATTTGGAGTTTCAGTTTATCTTCAGATCAAGATGTAACAAGTTTTACTTTCAAACTTAAAAGAGATCTTACAATTTTAAATACTGGAGATAGAATTACTTTTAGTGTTTACTCCCATAGTGATGTTACAAACAACCCAAGTGCTGCTTTATTTACAATAGGAAGTGTTTACTTTGGTGATCTTACAACTAGCTATCAAGAATTTGAATTAAATCTTTCATCTTCCCAAACTTTATTAAAAGATACAACATATTGGATCGTTGGATTACTTGATAATTTGCCAGTTGGTGTATCTACAAATCCAGTGATTAAAATACCAAAGCATACAAAAACAAATGCTTTCCTGGGCTATTCTATTGCTGATTTTACAACAACATATTCTTTGTATGAAAATACTTCACCATATTATAAAATTACAAGTTCAAATATTTCGGCAAATCCACTATCTTCAACTGATTTAGTTTTGGATTTATATGAAAGACCTATAAGAGAAGCTGAATATTTTGGCAGCGATTCTTCATTGCAAAAATATGAATTGTTTGGCGACAAAAACTCAAACTTCATATTAAAGAAAATGACCAAAACATTTGAAGATTTGACAAACCCTGCAAATGATATCTATCCTGTAGTTTCAAAAGTAATTATAGGGGCTACTGCAGTAAAACCTAAAAATTATGTTTTAGAAATTAAAACTTCTGTCGATGGAATGTTTAAAAAAGTTTTTGACACAGTAATCGATAGTACAACTACAGATTATTTAGTATACACTTTTGATACCCCATTAAACATAGTTGAAATGAGGCTTGTTTACAAGGGTGATTATTTCACCGTAGATCAACAAGGTTCTTTGACCTTGATCGCTTCTGATGATTTTTCTGATGTTGTTCAAGCACAAATTTCTCACTATTCAGATTTTAGAGATGCTAAAGATTTTCAAGATGCATCTGCGATAGGATATGTTGGTTTTGAAGAGGGTAAAACTGAATTTCAAAATTGGAATATCACTGCACTTTCTCAAGCATTTTTAAAAGAAACTGGAAATGCTTCATCTGATATTACATCGTCCGTGAATTTTAACAATAATTTGATTTTAGGATCAAACAATAAGGTTTTCTATTTTAATGGAGAAGTTTTATCTTCTTCTAATGATCAAATTGTTGATTCTAATTATCAAATTACTTGCATGGCTGTGTTTAAAGGAAAGGTGTATCTTGGTACAAACAATGGATACATTTACTCTTCATACAGTGGTGATTTCTGGACAGTAGTAAATTCGATTGATCCTTTAGATAGACCTAATTATAAAACGATAAAGCCTATCAATTGTATGGCTGTATTCGGAGACAAGTTATACATTGGTACATCAAAGGGAACTACTTCTTCATCTAGTGTTTATAGTTTTGATGGATTTACTCTTGATCTGATACGAAGTTTTACAGATTATGAGTATGTATCATCAATGTCAGCTTATAAGTCAAATCTTTTCATTGGACTTGGAAATGTATATGGTTCATCTTCATCATCAATTTACAAATATGATGGTACAGATTGGACACAAACACTTTCTTCAGAATTTGATAACGTTGATGCTATATCTGCATCCACTGCAAGAACATCTATTGTCGCAGGATTTAGAGGTGGTGAGATTTGGGAATTACCTTTCACAAATTCTTTACCAACATCTTGGAGAAAAATTTATACAATAGATTCTGATCGCATCTACTCCATATCTGATGATACAAGTGGTAAATATCTGTTCATAAATTCTGATCAAAAAACTTCTATGTACATAAGAAGCACAGACACTTTTAAGACAGTAACTAAGTTTGATAAATCAATCACAGGTCTAAATAAAACTTGGACAAAATATTCAACTTATAATTTATCATACTCAACTGATATTGCTGACAAAGAAAACTTTACCTACAAAAATTTAGCAATTCAATCTGCCAATATAAACTACAACGATATCTCTTTGAGTGGATTTGGATCTTCTTCCAGACTATTACTCAAAGGTGCAATAAAAGCTTCTAGAGACGGAGTTTATACTTTTAAAACTGTTTCTAATATGGGCTTAAATTTATCATTAGCAGGCACATCTGTTACATCAAACTTCGGGTCTACCTCAATTACAACAGATCAAACATTAATTTCTAACAGAACCTTCACTTTGAATCAAAATGATTTGTTAGATATTGAGATTGAAGCATTTGTGTCTAAAACTACTACTCCAAGCTTGAAACTATTTTGGAACAATACATCAACTACCAATGGATATGAAATTGTACCAAATGAGCAGTTTGTCAGAAATAATGAAATTAAAAATATTGTTTATTCAAATTCATTATATTATGGTGTTGGTAGTGATGGCGGAGTATATGAGTTTGATCCTACAGTCTATGAATCAAAAGTAAGGAATGTTTATGTTAGATTTAGAGATCAAGCAGGAAACATTCAAGGCATCACTGTTGATGCAAACGGCGATACATATGAAATATTGTCAGATAAAATTTCACAAGAACTTTATGAAGCTAATGGAAAAATTTATCAGATCAAGAAAAATGATGATAATTCATTAAGCACAAGAGTAATTTACACTCCAAATGCAAGAGATTTTGCTATTTTTGCACCAGATAGAACAATTAGATCTTCTGGCATATATGAATCTCAACCATTTTTTGTTCCTACATTAGTCAAGTGGAATTACCTTACCACTTTAGTTACAAACAAATATGCTTTAAATACATTGAATGGAACTGCAATTGAGGGCTTAGATGCTGGAACATCGGTAGAAATTTATGTTAGAACAGGCAATACCAGAACTGAATGTTTGGCTTCCTCTTGGCAATTAGTGGCAGAAGAAAGTTATATTAACAATGATTCTACAATCCCAGCGTTTTCATCTTTGAGTGGAGATATTAGATCTTTCAATGGAAGATGGATGCAGTATAAATTTGTTTTAAATTCTGCTACAAAAAACTTATCTCCAGAAGTAATTTCTACAACCTTGACATATACAGCAGGAACTGCAAGCTATTACTTTACTAGAATCTTTGATACTTCTGATTACGATTCAACTGCACCTATGATTAAACGTGGATTGCTAACAAGTAATGAACTGCTAAATGATGGAACAATAACATATGGATATATAACAAGTGAAAACCAGGCAGATATTTATGATTTCAATAAATATACACCTATTTCACCCAACCAATCATTTGAACTTGCATCCCCTTCAAGTACAATAAAGTTTGGCATATTGTTTACATCTGTAGGTGTCAATCCATCAATGGTTTACGATTTTGCAGTTCAGTTAGATCTTGGCAATGATAATATAAAATTCATGCCTACATTATAAAATCATGGCAGACAGAACATCAGTTTATAATTTTTTGTATTCAAAATTTGGCGATAAATGGTATCCAGGTTTTGATTATGAAAATATGCTTACAGTTGAAAATGAATTCAAGCAAGCGTTCGACTTTGTTGGCGCAGGTATCATAACTGGTTGGACTGTAGAAAATCTTACTTTATATAGAACTGATCAGCTAAATTTAATTTCTAGTTATTTACAAAATCCAAATAGTGATACAGCGCAAAGATTTGTGTCATTGAATTTAGGTTTTACTAATGATTACATTTGCGCAGCAGGTTCAACTCAAAATATTTCATTGTCCGGTGGTGCGCCATCTTCATTAGATGGCATAAGTCTTTCTTTAAATGATAAAGTTTTAGTTAAAGATCAAACCACTAAAAGCCAAAATGGTGTTTATAGTGTTTCAGTTTTAGGTACTGGAAGCAATGGGACATGGGTTAGAGATTCTACTTTAAACTCTTCTTCAGACTACAATTCTAACTTTGTTGTTTATGTAGAAGCAGGTTCAGCAAATACTTCAACATTATGGATTGGAGCTATTTCAGGCAACTCATTTACTTTAAACTCCACTGATTTATATTTTGATAATGCATTCAAACAATGTGTAAGAGTATCTCCTGGGACTGGAGTTGTAGATTCTTTTGCAGCAAAAACTGAACTTGCTAACTATTTTAGATTTACTAAAAACAATGATTACTACATTTGGGCTGAATCTTTAGTTGGTACTAAAAAAGATCAGATTTGTAAAATTTCATGTCCTTTACCTCCAAATGAATTTTACAATGATACATACCCATCAACTTATCTTGCTACTGTAAATACAACTTCAGCATCTGTCAATTATGATTTATCAGTGGTTGGTTCAATTACATATGAAGACCGAAGACAGGACTTAAGTGATTTAGCTGGAGAATTTCAAGAATCTTTACGAAAGAATTATCTTGCTCACAGGCATTTGGGAAATTTCAATACACCTGATTTAGTTAATCTTGAAACTAAAACTGTGTTGAATGCTGAAAATTCTTACAATGGGGTTCAGGATTTATCTTCCACAGTATTCTTTCTAAAAAATCAAGATGGAACAGATTTTGTATATTCTGATACTTATGGTATCCCCAAAGTCTATTTAAATGAGACTGAATTAAATAGTTCTGAATATGTTTTAGATTTTAATACCACTCCATCAAAAATATATCTTAAAAATTCTATTTCAGAAAACCAAAAAGTTACTGTTGAATTACCTAATGATAAAACATTCTCATTGTTTGTCATAGATACAAATGGCGCAAAAGTTTCTGGTATAGCTTTAACTTATAATGTCTTTTATCAACTAACTGACGGCACTATAGAATATAGAAACGGTTCAACTACATCGGTTTTCAAAAACTTTTCTTGGGATGATTTTTCTTATCTGCCAGCAGATGTTTATTTAAACAACACACTCCAGCAAAAAAATTATTACAATATTTATCCTAATTCAGGATTTGTAAAGTTTGATAGTGTTACTCCGAATATTAACACGTTTGATGTCAGTGATGTTTCTATAAATTTAGCAAAAATCCAAAACGAAGTTCAAGGAAATCTTGATGGTAAGTATTTAAAGATTGATGCTTCAAAGTTTTCAAAAGGCACTGTGCCATCAAATAGAATCAAAAATCTTACTCACAACAATGAATATATTTTTAAAGCCCAGGCTAGTTTTTACCCATCTAAGTATCTAGTTCAAACTAATAATCGAAAATTTTACTATCCTGAAAATACCCTTTCTGATTTACAATTCAGTTCTAATGTAAAGTTTATTTACAACTCTGTAAATTTTGGCAAACGAGTTTACGGTGCAATTGATGGATTGTATACAAGTGATTCAACCTTTTCAAAGATATCTGTAAACAAAAATTATCTCATTGATTATGGAGTACCTTTACTATTAGTTGACAATTTGATTTCAGCAGACAATGATATTTATTTCCCTGAAACTTATGTGTTAACTGATAAAGGTGATATATATCGTTCAAGTAGTTTATCCAAGTCATGGAAGAAATTTAATTCACCTCTAGACGCTGATCAAGTAAAGGTTTTTGTAAACGATTTTCAGGTATCAACAGAAAAAATTCAAACTGATGTAAATCAATATGAATATTACAGACTCTTTTATGCTGCCACAAATGATGGCGTGTATGGCGCAAGAGTAATAGAAAATACTTCAGATACCGAGTGGCAATTTAATAAGATTGAAGAAATTTTAGATTCTGATGGAACAATTTTATCTTCAATATCTAATGCCAAATCTGTAGTAGAATTGACAGCTAAAAATATAGATATTGTTGCAGGCGAACCAGATTTAATCTACTATGATAAAAAAGTATATGTAGCTTCTGATGACGGTCTTTTTGTAGGAAATTATGCAGCACTTGAAAGAGTGTTTGATACAGATTGCAAGGGAATTCTTTGGGTTAAAAATGGCACTGAAAACATAGATAAGAACATTCTTTTATGGTGGGACAACTATGATGTATATATCACTCATAGCGCACGTTATATTGAAGAATCTAACTCTAAATATTGGGAATTGCCATTTACTCAAGATTTTAATTCATATTCTGATTGTGCTTGTACAACCACTCAAAATATAATTTTATCAGGAATTCAAACCATAGATGGTTACACAGTTTCAGCAGGGAATAGAGTTTTAGTCAAAAATCAAACAGATGCTACTGAAAATGGTATATATATTGCAGCTGTAGGACCTTGGTCCAGATCAAGTGACTTAAATTCAAGTTCTGAGTTTGTATATGGAACTAAAGTAACAATACTAAATGGAAATTCAGCAGATTCTATTTGGTTTTTGAAATATGCAGAATCATATTCTTTGGGAACAACTGAAATTGAGTGGGATATTTATAAACTAAAGGTTTACTCCACATCAACACCAATTTACACAGCTACAAGATCAGTAATTAAAACAGTTGTTGAAAAAAATTCAAGTGTAGTATCTAATGAATATATTGTAGCTCACACTGATGGTTTAGCACAAATTTCAGAAAGTGGCACAATTGGAATACCACCAACATCTAAAGAATTAGTATATGATGCGCCTTATCAAGGAAATGTAAATTCAGTACACAGTTATGATGACGGTTCATCTAATGGATTGTTGATTTTATCTACCGCAAATGGAATTTACAAGAGTGCAAATCTGCTTTGGCAAGATATAAACACAGTTGCAAATATTGGTGTATTTGATAAGTTTTGGATCAGAACTGAAAGTGTAATTTCAGAACAAGATGAATTATCCGTTTATGATTCTAGTTATGCAATAGCTTCTTCTTATAATTTTTACTTTGCATATCAATTAATAGAATTTAATACAGCTCAAGATTTAGGAAAATTGTATTTTTATGACAGAGAATACACTGATTTTTACATAACTCCCTGGAAAAACAGTGACAGTTCTAAAGCAAGAGTTGTAGTTTACGTTAATTCTCAGCCTACAAAAATACCATACACTACAAACAATGAATTAGGACTTGTAAAATTTACAACAAGCTTAAGATTGCAAGACAGAAATCAAGTCACAGTTTCTGTAGCAAGAAACAATCCATATATTACTAATGTGGGAAGCAGAACTCATAATGAAGTTTTGGATGTAAACAAACTTTCTAGTATTCCAGTGGCTGTTTTAGCATTGCCATGTTTGCCTACTGATAATTTGATTTATCTTAATTCCACATTAGCAGCATCTGTAGATAAATTGCTTTTATCTTCTGGTTCAAATTCAGAGATTGTTTATATCCAAAGCGTAGATAATGCAGTATTTCCTATACAAGTTACTTTGAGTTTTTCAAGAGATTCTGTTTCAAGTTTTACTTTCCCATCAGGCTCAGACGTATATTCCGTAAGCGACAATATAACATCTAGTATAGAAACTGATCTGTTTAAAGTGATTTCAAATTCTCCTTATGATTTTACGTCTGTTGATAATTTGAATCATGGGCAGTTAGCACTTTCTTTGAAAGATGAAGTTTCAACAATATTTGACATATCTCCGTCCGCTCCATTTTCTCAAACTGATACAAGAGGACTTAAGAATTTTAAGTTAATTGATGATTTTGAAAACAATGCACAGTTAGACCAGTCAAATTCTGAAATATACCAAAGAGTTGAAATAGTGCCATCTGGATATGTAGAAGATCCAAAAATCATATATGGTATTGCAAACTTTGCTAAGGATGGCAGCAACATGTATGTTGCTACAAATTTAGGGGTTTGGAAGTTCAATGGCAGTGCTTGGCAGATTGATTCACAATTAGATGACTCAAAAAATATTTACTATATTGAACAAACATCTATTGGAGAAATTTTAGCAGGCACAGAAAAGGGCTTATGGAAAAGAGATGTAAGTGGGAATTGGTCACAAATTACTGGTTTTGATCAACTTCATTTCTCTCACCTTATTGATACTTGGGGTAATGACAATTTAGAAATTTATGGAAAATCTGATGGTGTATCGATTGTAAAAACACAAGTTGGATCTGATTCATTTATTTCTGAAAATGCTGGCTTATCTTCATCTGTAGAAGTTTATGGCATTCTTAAAGATTCGGTAATTAAAATTGTTAATTCAGAACAAGTTTTGCAAGATGTCATCATTCTTGCAACATCTGAAGGCATATATGCATGTACAGATTCTGAAAATTTAAACCTATTCTCTCCTAGTATGATTAGTAGAGAAATGTTAGGTAGCAACAAGCCTAATGATATTTCATATTACAAGTCTATCTTTAGACCATTAAAAACACCTCAAACACCAGTGGCAAAAGTTGATCCAATTGCTTTATTTGCTCTCACTGATAATGGATTGCTTAAAATACATAACTGGCAATGGTGTTATCCTGAATCTACAAGCAATTATCAAATTGAAGAGAGATTTTTACAAGGCTACAATTGTAAGTGTTTTGTTCTTGCAACTGAAGAATCTGTTGATGATATTAAGCCTGGTAAATCAAAGATTTTTATAGGCACTGACCGAGGTGTATTTAGATCATTGGACGGTGGCGATTCATTTATGCCAACTGAAAGAATGAATTCTAAAAGTTTAGTGATTTATCAATTAAGAATCGAAGCAACAACATATATTGATGGTGTAACCACTGTAGAAACAAATGCTATTATAGCTTCCACTAGTGACGGAATTTGGTATAGCATCAATGATGGTGATGATTGGTATAGATCTGGAGACTCTACAATTGAAGGGTTCTCGCCAGTTGGTTTTTCAAGTTTTCCAACATTAAGCGCTAAGATAAGTGATGTATTGACATCTTCTGGATCACTTGCACAAACATTTGTTTCTACAAATTCTTCAGATGTCATTGATAAAGTAAGTGTTTATTTAGATGTAAATGATAAAATAATTAATCAAAATTATCAAAGTTCTTTGGCAAACAATACAATTAGAGCTTATCTGTATTCGGTAACATCTGGTTTGCCTAACTCTTTGCTTGCTACATCTGTAACTACTTACACTCCTCAGCAAATAATTGGAAAGCAGTTTGTAAACTTTGAATTTAATTACGCAACTACAGCAAGCACAAACTACTCTCTTGTCATAACAGAATCAGTATCTGCAGGCAATATTTCTGTTACAAGATGGAAATCTTCACAATCATTGTATGCTAATGGAAAAGCATGTGAAAAATACTCTGGATCTTGGAATTCATTGTATAGTTCAAATTCTTATGATTTCTATTTTAAAGTGCATTTCACTTCAGCTTCAACTCCTGTGTCTGTAAATGTTCCGATTGGATATTATGGATCTGAAAGTAACTGGGACAGTGGAAGTTTCTTAGGCACCTTAGTAAAAGATGATGGGTCTTTGACAATCGATAGTAAATTTTTAGTATCAATTGTTTTAGATGACACTTCGTCAATGCAAAATTACTCTAAATCTATATATATTGAAAAGTTAAGAGATTTATTGCAAGAAATTAGCGACAGAACAACAAGAGATGTTTCTGGTTCAAACATATTCACCAGTGCTTATAGTATCTGGGCACAAAATGATTACGCTAAAGATAAAACATCAAAGTTTACTACATCTATGACAGAGATAGATAATGTTCTTGATAACGTATTGCAATCTGGTAAATCTAATGACTTGCAAGAAGCTTTGAATTTAGCAATGATTAATTTGAATCCTGATTCTGTTGTTCAAATTAACACAAGCGATTCAGGGTACATCAATGATGTAATTAGTTATCTATCTGACATATCTGCTTTAAGATTAAGTTATTTGAATGATCAATATGACTTACTTACAACCAGCAACGATTGGGATGGAACATCGTTAGCAATACCAAATTCTGAAAATGCTACCAGCATTCTTTTAAATAGATGGTCTGAATCTTACATCCCTGTGCTTTTAGTAATCACTGATAACTCAGATATTAACACAATAGATATACAAAAATACAATTCTTATGTAAATGATTTTTGGAAGCAAAAAGGGTTCAAGATTATTTTTGTAAGTATTGATGAATCTAGCAACCAACCAAAGTATTTACCGCTTATTTTTAATTCAACTGGACTATATTGTGTAAATAAAACAACTCAAGATTGGGTTGACTTACAAACATTGTTAATGCATGGTGGTTCTTTAAATTTATTCAAGGGAACTTGGACAAGAGAATTTGATTTTGATTCTTCTAAATACATCAATTCTATTGAAACCACTTTTAGTCAACCTTCTGGATCTAGCTGTGTTGTAGAAGTAAGATACTCTACAGATAGAAAAAACTTTTCTGCCTGGACATCTTTATCATCTGGAAGTTCTTTTGAATTAAATAAATCTATCACTAATCTTGAAACCAAAGTAACACTCACTGAGGGATGGGATGGATCTGATCGTATTTTGCCAAGCGTGTCTGAATTTTACTATGTAGAAAAGACACCAAGTATTCAATATTACTTTACGAGTGGATATGACACACAAAAAGTTATTGATGAATACATTTTATCTGACAACATTTCTAATCCTGAATTAGTCTCAATTGATTGGGGTATCTGTAGAGGAAACTCCACAGATTGGAATGATTACGAGCCAATATCTGTAAAGAGAAACGGCATCTTGCCAAATAGACAAAAAAGTTTAGCCTTAGATATTGATGGCAATTTAGTTTCTAACTTTGGAGAACTAACAACTACTAATGATTATCAAACATACTTTTTGAATAATGGTATATGGGCTTACGATTCAAATGTAGTGGTTTATGTAAACAACCAAATTGTTAGAGACAATTTTGTAATTGATAGACTGAATGGATGTGTCACTTTTTATAACAAGTTGTCATCAAATGATGTTGTTAAAGTTTATGTTCAAAATTCAAACAAATTCAGAATTGGCGCAAGAGTAAAGAAATATTCTAACAGCGCAAATATTTTGAATTTAGCATTTCAATACACTGATGTTGCAAATTTGAACAAATACTCTGAATACACTTCAGTTCAAATACCATATTTGTTTGAAAACAAAGTGAATGTATTAGCTTACCAACAATTTCTTAATAGCCAAATTAGTGTTAAGAATAGTATGTTTGTAGACTACAAACTAGCCTCTAATTCATTGACCTTGGATCAAGGTTCTTCTATAGTTTGGTATATAAATAAAGGTGCTGGATTTGCTAGAATAGATACAAACAATGGTTATCCTAATTACGATAATAGGTTGATTCAAAGAAAAGTAGATTTGGACCAGGCAAATTCTTATTTTGAGTCAGGCGACATTATCAAGGTAGAAGTTCAGCCTTACGATGGTTATAAAACTGGATTGACATATACTTCTAATCAATTTACATTAGTGAATAAATCAGTTCCTTATGTTAAGGATGTTCAAATCAAATCCTCTGTTAGTATATTGAACAACACTGTAAGTCAAAGCGCTAATTTAAGTGCATATTATAGTTTCACTGATGGAGATAATTCAACTGATCAGTCAGAAGTTAAATGGTACGACTGGACTTCAAATACCTTGTTACACACAGGTTCATCTCTAGGGTCAACATATTTGTCAGTAGGTCAAGCAATATCATTTATAGTCAAGCCTTTTGATGGTGAATACTACGGACAATCTGTAGAAAGTCAAATCATTAATATTGTGTAGCAGGCTTGCACACTTATATAAACGAAATAATCAGTATTACTACTCGGAGAAAAAAAATGAGTGAATACATAAAATTTATTCCTGATGAAGAACATGCTGTTTCTATTTGTGACTTGGTAGCTTTATCTCAAGTGCAAAACTGGGGCATTGATGTTTGTTTAGTTGGAGAAGCTTGGAGAGTTTCCAAAGGAGAAGGTGTCAAAGTTGCAGTGCTAGATACTGGAATTGCAACACATGATGATCTAGAAGGACAATGGACTGAAGCTTATAATTTTTCCAATGATGAATCTTATGAAGATAAAAAATCTGGTCATGGCACTCATGTTTCTGGAATTATTGGTGCAGTAGATAATAACATTGGATGTATTGGAATTGCGCCAAACTGCAAGATTGTTCCTATGAAAGTTCTTGATGACAATGGCGGTGGAAGTTTCTTAGCAATTGAAAAAGCAATTCGCAAATGTATCGAATTAGGAGATATAGACATTATCAATATGTCTCTTGGCGCACCTACACCTCCTCCATCAAATAGTTTACATGATGCAATCAAAGAAGCTACCGATAAGGGAATTATCATCGTTGCAGCCGCAGGCAACAATGCTTCTAGAGTAAATTACCCTGCTGCATACCCTGAAGTTATTGCTGTAGCAGCTTTAAATGACAGGGGTGAAATGGCAAACTTTTCTTCTAGTGACGAAAACATTGATTCTGTTGCACCTGGCGTTGATATTTATTCTACTTATTTGAGAAACGAATATGCCAAAATGTCTGGAACAAGTCAAGCATCTCCCTTTATGGCAGGTATATGTGCATTGCTTAAGTCTTTATCAAAAAGGGACAGCAGTATGCCACAGATTAATAACTATATAGATATGCTTCGTGCGATTGATATTGTATGTGATAAGGCGGAGTATATTGCCACAGGTAAGATTTCTAAAGATAAAGAGTTGAACTGGGGTTTCGGTGTTCCAAAATTTGCTAACATAGATTGGCGAACAATTTAGAGCAAGGCAAAGAAAAAAAATGAACTTAAGCTCTTCTTTTCTAATTTAGGAGGAAGTGCTATGAGTAAAAGATCATTGATCTTTTTGTTTTTTGGTTTGGTATCGTTAATATTGATGTTTTTTCAGCCTTACAAATTGGTGGTAGTAGTAGGTCCTTCGATGGAACCAACATATAAAAGTGGACAACTTTTAATTTCTAAAAGAAGTACTAAATACAATGTTGGTGATGTAGTAGTTGTTAAAACAGATGATGGTTTGATAATTAAAAGAATAATATTTGTCGAAGGGCAAATTTATTACACTAGATTAAATGACCAAAAAAAAGATATTGAATTGATATATGGTCCAGTTCTTTATGATCAGTTAATGAATGAACATAAAGATTATGCTATTTATTCAATAAAAATTCCGATGAATCATTACTATATTTTAGGCGATAATTGGAATAATTCTGAGGATAGTAGAACATTTGGAACTGTTACAAAGGATCAAATACTTTATAAAGTCATAGAGTGAAATGTTTAAACTTGATGTAAACTATTTAGATTGGCGATTAAAAACCGCACAATCAGATGATAAATATGAAGACCCTGTAAAAAAAATAATTCAAAAGGGTCTTCAATCTTCTTGTTCTATTTATGTTCAGCATGAAAAATCCAAATGGTCTGGAAGTGGATTTCATATTGGCAACGGTTTGATTGTCACTGCAGCACATGTAATCCCTCCTGACTTGAATTTAACTGTAGATATTACTTTTGATAGCAAAACTTTCTACAAAGCATCTGTCTTAGCTTCTGAATCAAATTACGATGCTGGTATTTTATCTGCTCCTGAAATATCTAAAATTATCCCATCAGTTGAATTAGGAAATTCAGATACTTTGGAAGTGGGCGATATTGTTGCGGTTATAGGCTCTCCTGAAGGTTTCCATGACACTGCAACTGTTGGTAGAATCACAAATGTCCATCAAACTCTTGGAGAATCTGCTCCAACTCCTGCATGGAGAGATATTGTCTTTATAGACGCAGATATCTTAGAAGGATCATCTGGTGGTATGGTGATTGGAACTGATGGTAAAGTTTATGGAATTATAATGGGTGTTACTGGGCAACACTCTGATGTTGGGGTTGGACAAAATACTGCATGCCCTTCAAATAAGATATTAGAATTATTAACTAAAGTCTAGTATAATATTCATATGCCAACTCCATATGAAATTTTAGGTGTTCCTGAAAGTTCATCAATTTCTGAAGTAAAGTCTGCTTACAGGAAACTTGCAAAAAAATATCATCCAGATGTCAACAAAGAACCTGGTGCTGAAGAAAAATTTAAAGAAATATCTAAAGCATACGAAGATATTTTAGAACCTAAACCTAATCAAAATCCAGAACCTCCAGGGTGGAATCCTTATGATGGATTTGATATTTTCAATGATTTTAGAAGAAATGCAAATCATAACACCCCGGTAAATATAAAAGTATTTTTGAATTTAGAAGATTGTTTCAATGACTGCATCAAAACACTTTTTTACGAAAGAATAGTTTCTTGCAAATCTTGTCATGGCATTGGTGGAGTTAATCCTAGCGTATGCCATGCATGTATGGGCACTGGGCAACATAGACAAACAATACAGCAAGGTCCATTTTTCTTTCAGCAAATTTTAGGTCCATGCCCAGCATGTAATGGCGTAGGTAAAAAATTTGAGAACGCTTGCACAAAGTGCAACACTTCTGGGAATGTGACAGTAAAAGAAAGCTTCGATTTAAAGATTTTAAAAGGTCAAGTTCTTAAAACAATTACTGTGGCTAACAAAGGTAATCATATAGACCCAAATTCCCCGCCCGGTCCATTGATGGTAGATGTTATTGTAAATCCGAAAACAAATTATGAATTTAACATAAATGGCGATTTGCTCTATAATAAAGAAATAGACCCAATAGCTGCAATTGTAGGTTGTGATTTTACGTTTGAACATCCATCTGGATCTAAAATTAAATTTAATTTGAAATCAAATGTTAAAAATGGTCAAATGCACAAGACTGCAAAAAAGGGCTTACCAGTCAATGAAAAAGATTTCGGCGATCTATACATAAGATTCGTGTATAAAAATCCCGAAAATATAAGTGAAGAAGAAAAGCAAAATCTAAGAAATTATCTGAATTCACGAAAGGAGAGAGATTTATTATGGCAATGATTAAGCATGGCACAGGTAAAATAGAAAAGTACACTGATGCTTCAGGTGAAGAAGTGACAGTTAAGACTGCAGAAGTTGATGCAGACACTGATCCTAATCTGGTTTGGGCTGATGAGAAGATCAAAGATGCCTTAGATGTCAATGTATTAACAGATATTACATTAGATATTAATGCCTCCGATGATGACGATGATACTATTGCAAAGGATTGCTAATGAAAACTATCTTAGATTTTTTATCACACTCAGGTAATACTTTAATAGTATATACTATTTTGTGTGCTGTGGGATCTGTGGTTTTGTTTTATCTATCAAAACTTAAGTCTGAATCTGCTGTTGTTTTAAATACTTTGCAAGTAATTAAAATTCTTTTAAGTGCAAAGCTTGGATCTAAGGCAGATGCAATCATCGATATTTGGATTGAAGGTCTTAAAAAGATTCAAGATGGTGAATTTTCTAAAGATGATGGTATAGATCAGTTTATCCGATTTGTTAGATTGGGAGCATCTTCAAAGGGTGTGAACTTATCTGATGAAGATGTTGATCATATTAGGATACTTGCAGGTTCAACATTAGAGGTATTCCTTGGCAAACGTCAGCGATCTTTAGACAGTGGTGTAAACAAGTTCACTGCAATGAATGCTGTTGGTGTTTTTACTTATAAGCATAATTAGTTTCCTTACTATTGACCATTTTGTTGATACCAACAAGATGGTCTTTTTTTTGTGCTATAATATAAAGTCATGATAGCAATCGAAGTATATAATGATCGTTGTGTGATCCTTAATGAAAACGATCCGCAACAGAAGCTTCCATACAACTATAGCGAAGCTGTCAAACAAGAGTTGTCTTACTCAGTTCCTTCTGCTGAATGGTCGCAAAAGTTTAAGCAAGGTCAATGGGATGGAAAGATTACTTTATATAACAAAAGATTTCAAACATTCCCCACAGGACTATCTAAAAGAGTATTAGATCTTTTCAAAGAATTGTCAGTTGAATGTAAATTCATTGACAAGAGAGAAAAACCTGTTAAAGATTATCCAATAGCATGTGATTTTCAGGGAAAAGACTTAAGAGACTATCAATTAAATGCTGCAACCTTAGCAAAGAAATATCAAAGAGGTATGCTTTCTTTGTGTACGGGTGCAGGCAAGACAATGACTTCTTGTCAAATATTTGCCAATCTGCAAGTAAAACCTGTAGTTTTTATAGTCCCAGCTATCGAATTATTGAATCAAACTCAAAAAGAATTTGAAAAGTATCTTCGTTTTAATGGGAATCCTATAAAAGTAGGTGTTGCTGGTGGTGGTAGATGTGACCTCAACATGGATGGCATAAATGTAATCACTTATCAAACAGCATTGATTGCATTTGATAAAAAATACATTGAAAGTCAAAAAAAGATTGTTGAAGATAACAGTGAAGGATCTAAATCTACTGCACAATTGCAAAAAGAACTAGATGAAGCAACTAAAAACTGGACTGCTGCCAAAAATAAAGCTTCTTCAAAGTTTGTAGAACTTCAAAAAAGAATGGAAAATGCTGTTCAACTGAGCGAAGCAGAAACAGATTCAAAAAAGAAAAAAACTTTAGCTTCTACTGCTTTAGCTTTAGAAAAACAGTACAAAAAAGAGTTTGATGCTTTTGTAAAAATTGACTTAGCAAATTACAAAAAAGCACTGACAGCATGGAATAACCGACAAGAAATCTTACTTCAAAAATCTCAAGTTAGATCTTTGATTCAATCTTGTAATGCTTTAATCATAGATGAAGCGCATTTGGCAGTTGAGGTTACTGAAGAATTAGGAAAAAATGCAGTTAATGCATTTTACAAACTTGGGTTATCTGCTACTCCTTGGAGAACTGATAATCAAGAGATACGTATCGAGGGTACTTTAGGTCAAAAGATCATAGATGTATCTGCTAGCGATCTGATTGAAAGAGGTTTTTTGGTTCCTCCTAAAATCTTTATGTGCAAAGTAAGTGAATCACATGTAGCCAATACTTACGCTGAGGTTTACACTAAGAACATTGTTCACAACTGGGAAAGAAATTATAGAATCAAGCAATTTGCTGAAGGATTCAAAGCAGAAGGTAGACCAACTTTGATTTTAGTAGAACGCCGTGAACATGGAGATTTACTTGAGTCAATGATTGAAGATTCAGTGTTTGTTCCTGGTGGTGACAAAGGTGATGTAGATCCAACTGCTGAGGAAAAAAATTATAGAAGGCGAATGTTAAATGCAGTTGAAAGTAATGAAATCATTTTAATTGCTACTCAATGGGCTAATGTTGGTGTGGATGCACCGAGGATTTCTTGTTTGATATTAGCTGGTTCAAATCAATCTACTGTTACTACATATCAACAAGCTGGAAGAGTATTAAGATGTGTTGGTAAAAATCTTGAAGATTCGAAATCAAATGGCAAGCCAGATGCAATCATCATTGATTTTGCTTGTGAACACAAAAATTTAAAAGCACACAGTAATATGAGAAAGAGAGTGTATAAAAATGAGCGAGCTTGGGAATTTTATGAATTGAAATAACTGCGCCGTTGCAGTTATAGATTTCAATAATCGTTTTTGAACATGCGGTCAAGTACATGACCCATCAAAATTTCCAAATCTCGGAAAAATCTCATTTCAAATTACTCCTTTCAAAAAAATATACCACTGAAGATTACCTTCAGTGGTATATTGTATATATACACATAATTTCACAAAAATACCTATTGCAAGATAATTTCTATATAAAAAAGAATATTTAATTACCATTAATTGGAGGTGCGGTATGTTTCATCAGACCATTGTTGGCAAACCTAAAAACTGTTTGAACCGTAATTGTAAAACTCCTTTCACCAGAGATTCTCATTTAGGCTGGATGCCTTGCAATGAACTTGAGGTGTATTCAATCATGAGATGCCCTCAATGCAAAGACACTTTTGCAGTGAGACAAACATACTCTATGGTTTTTGATTATAAAAACTCTTTGCCTAAAAATATCACCGCCCCTTCAGCTCCAATCACTAAAAACGAAATCTTGAATTTTCGCAAAAAGTTAGAACAAAAGGACTCTCTTAAAAATCTTTATGAGGGATTGAAGCCTAATGGTTCTGTGATTGAGGATGATATCGAGAAAAAGTAACTGTATAATCCTTATATGGGATTATGTGTAGGAATTGATTTAGGCAGTACTTTTAGTGTAATATCTTGGGTAAATAAAGATGGTGTGGCAGAGGTAATCCCCAATGTAGAGGGTGATCGTGTCACACCATCTGTTTTTTCAGTTGATGATTCTGGAAATATGCTTGTTGGTTCTTTAGCTGTAGATTATGAATCAACAAATGCAAAAAATACTGTAAGATTGATCAAAAGACAAATGTCACAAGGCTTTGTGCCTTCGTTTAAAATCAATGATTCACTTTCTTTATCTCCAGTACAAATATCTTCAGAAATCCTCAAAAAATTAAAAAATGATGCAGAGATGTATTTAGGTAATACAGTCACAGATGCTGTAATTACTGTTCCTGCATATTTTAATCACGATCAAAGACAAGCTACTAAAGCTGCAGGTGAACTAGCTGGCTTAAATGTCTTAAGAATCATAAATGAACCAACTGCTGCTGCTATTGCATACGGTTTGAACAAGAATAATGACAAAACTATTTTAGTTTATGATTTAGGTGGCGGTACCTTTGATGTTACAATCCTCAAGCTTATGGATGGCGTAGATTTTCATGTTTTATCCACTGCTGGAAATACAAGTCTAGGTGGCGCTGATTTTGATGATCGTTTGTCCCAGTTGATTTTGAATAAGTTCAATGATCAATTTGATTATGATTATAATCAAAAGACAATAGATGAATTAGATGATTCTCAAAGATCAAGGCTTAGATCAGCTGCAGAGAAAGCGAAAAAAGCACTTTCATCTTTGCAAAAAACCACTATAAATATGCCTTATTTTGCATTTAGAAACAGACAACCAGTTAATTTAAATGTAGAGGTCACAAAACAAGAATTTGAAGCATCTATTGCTGATTTAATTGAAAAAACAAAAGACTGTATACTTACAGCTCTCACTGATGCAGAATTAAAGTTTACTGATATTGATGAGGTAGTTTTTGTTGGAGGTTCCACTAGAGTTCCATTTGTTTTTGAAAAGGTGCAAGAGTGGACAAATAAAAAGCCAAACAAGAGTATCAATCCAGATGAAGCTGTTTCTGTTGGTGCAGCATTGCAAGCATCAGTTTTGTATGGAGATTCTAAGCACGAAATATTTCTTTTAGATGTTACGCCTCTTTCTTTGGGTATTGAAACTCAAGGTGGGGTGATGAACGTAATGATTAAAAGAAATACCCAAGTTCCTGCTGAATACAGGGAAGTGTTTACAACTGCTGAAGATAATCAGACTTCCGTAGATGTTAAGGTTTTTCAAGGAGAAAGACCTCAAACAAAATATAATCATTCTTTAGGTCAATTTACTTTAGAAAATATCCCAAAATCACGTAGGGGTGTTCCAAAGATAGAAGTGATTTTTGATGTTGATGCAGATGGTATCGTTAAGGTAATTGCGATTGACGATGAAACTAAAAATGAAAAAACCATGGTATTATCTGGATCATTGTCAAATGAAGAAATGATAAAAATGATCAAAGATGCAGAAGAAAATAAAGCTGAGGATGCGAGATTTAAGCAAGTTTCTTTACTCAGAGATTGGTTATCAAATTTGAAAATTCAATTATGCGAATTGATTGATACTAAAGCTTTGAATGAAGAAGAAACTGAAGAACTTTTAGATTTGAAATTAAGTATTGAAACTGATTTTCATTCAGAAAATATTGAATTGCTAAATTCATTAGTAGAATCAGGTAAAGAAGTGGTTGACAGATTAAGTCAAAAAGTTTATGAAAAAGCAAAAGAGATTATGAGATGAAATCATTAAAAATGCTTGCACCAATTTCATCTTTGGTATGTGCAATTCATTGTGTTGTAGCACCTCTAGCAATGGCGCTACTGCCATATTTGAGTATTTCTTTATTTATCACTGAACTTTATGATTGGCTTTTGCTTTCATTGTCCTTATTGTTTAATATTGGAAATTTATGCTTTGGGTTTAAAAAACATAAATCATACAAAGCGCTCAAGTATTTAGGGCTGGGTATAGGATTTCTTTTAATTGCAAAATTAGAACATCATCATGAAAAAGTTCACCATAGCTTTGACTTTTTTGATATTGTGATGATTATTGGCGCAATATTAATTTTGGTTTCAACAGTTTTAAATGAAAAACTATGCAACACATGTAAAAGATGTAATGAATTGAATGGCAATGAACAAAAAAATTAAAATTAATTTCGATGAAATTAAAGATACTGATGATTTAGAGTTAATCAAAGTTGAAATTGAAGCTTTGATGTCAACTCCTGATCATAGAACTTTTGTAGTTCTTACTGATCAAAATGATAAAAGAATCGTTGAACTTAATGTTTACGAATCAAGTATGCTTGCTTTTGCATTCAAGGGTTTACATCTTAATTCACACATCCAAACAATACACCAATTATTTTGTAAATATTTAAAACTTTTCCATGCATCTATGGAATCTGTTACTATTGAATCAAAAGTAGGAGATATCATTTATTGTTCTTTGAAACTTGTTGATAAAGATTTTAAAAGAACATTTGCCATATCTTCATTATGTGATGGATTGCTTATGTCTTTAATCAATGAGACAAGTTTGTTTGCAATCAAAACTGTTTGGGAACAGCTTGATGAATATGACGACTGGGATTATGAAGAGTATCTTATAGATTTTCCAGGTGATGAGGATTAGTTATCTAACCCAGCAAAGGAAATCGAAGTCTACTGTCAAAAGACCAGTTCCAAGTGTAAAGTTGGAAGTGTGAACTAAAGACACCCTGGTGTCAATTGAAGATGGTAAAAGTGATGTCCATCCAGATCCACCTGCAGCTTTATACTCAGGACTCCACAATTCAAGTCTAAATGGAGTATTTTCTGAAACTGCTATACCAGGTCTTTGCAGTGTCATATCTGTTGTGCCTGGTTCGAGAGATAAGTTCAAAGATTCGCCAGCATCTAAGAAGTCATTATCAGATCCTGGGTTTAAATTTTGAAGCAAAACAGCTGCTTTTCCACCACCAGAAATTTTGATGCTATTTACACCAATCCAAGGGAATTGAGTGCCTGGGAAGTATGAGTTACCTGTTGAAGAATACGCTGTGTCAAAAGTGACACCACTACCAGCAGGACCATACCCTCTAGCATCTTCCCAACCACCTGGCATAAAGAAATATTGTTTTTCGGTTCCAACGTCTACTGAAATATCTGCAGAAATAATGAAGTAAGTTCTTGTGCCAATTTGAACTCTAAAGTCATAAAATCTGCCCAATCTTGTAGGTCCATATGTTATAGGGTCAAGTTCAGGGACTTCATCACTTCTAATATCAAAAACTGTTGTATTGTATGGATTACCATCTGACATTAATGTCAAACTAACTGAAGCACCATCTGAAGAAATGCTAAATTTGGCACTTTCTAACAGAGGTAAGGAACCGCCAGTGCCAGAGGTTAAAATTTCATTGATTTTAGCATTTGCAAGGTTTCTTCCATCAACAGATGATCCAGCGCCAACAAAAACTGGAGAATCAAGAGTGATCTTTTCAGTTACTCCACCAACATTCATCACTCTAGCTTTGGGAGTACCCTGAATATAATTGACAGCACTTGCTTCCATGTCGCGGTTTCGGCTTGCGCTCGTAACAACAACTTTATTGCCGCCAATTTGTAAAGATTTGTATACTCCGTAAAAGTTATTATTTATAGGCATTTTGTCTTCCTCAGGGTCTTACTTAATATAAATATTTATGTTTGTAATCCTGTATGACCTTTTTTTATTCGAAAGTGAACAGTCCTCCGGGTGACAATGACGCAGCAGGTCTTGTCAATCCAATCCATTCTGTTGTTCTTGTAAATACAGATGGAGTGAGAGGGAGTTGTGCAACTTTGTAAAGTGGTGTTGTAAATGTGGCTGTAACTGGACCAAGTTTTATAGTTAAATTGTCTTGTTCAATCCATCCACCATGAATATGGGTGTGAGTTTCTGCACCTTTTCTTAAAAGTTCTGTCGTTTTTCCTGACCATTTTGTTGCAGTTACACCAACATGATGAATTTGATCACTTCTTACAGATAATTCAGGATTATCATAGTAAGGAATTAAAAATATAGGAGTGTCAAGAGTGTTAGCTATAGTGACATCAATTGAATTTGTACTTCTCATGGAAGATTCAGATCTAGATATATCACAATCACCCCAAGATATAGATCTACCCAAAATATCAAGTTGGTCAGGTAATATAAAATCTTCAATAGTTCTGGAGTCAAGCATTCCCTCAAAGTCTGCTGAAACCTTCACTTCATTGTCTGGGCTGCAACTTAATGTCAGATTACTTATAACAGCAGTTGAAATTGTAATTAATTCATTGTTGTCTGTTGCATGAGATTCTGCAGTAATATTGTAATGAGAAAATGCATGATTTGTTTGAATAGATAAGCCATTAATTGGATATTCTGCATGCTTCAAAAGTTCTTTCACACCATTTTCAATTAAACCGTTTTTATTAATTCGCAAAGGGCATGAAATTTGACCAGATATTTTTTTAGCATTTATCAATGAAACAGATTGACCCGGACCACCTTGTAAATATTTTTCAGAGGTTTCTATATCTTGAGTTTGGTGCAAAGTGCAATTATCTAGAAGAAGATAATATCCATTTATCTTTACACTTCTTACAAGTAAACCAGTAGCGTATTCAGCTCTGGTAAGTGATCCAGGAGCAAACATTAGGGTCTTTCCCACTGATGGTCAATAGCTTCAAAAAACCCTTTATAAGCTGATTTTAATAAACCATCAGTAACCCAAGTGTACTTATGTCTGCCGGGTTCTTCTATTTCAATATTGATATAAAATACACCAGTGCTTTCTTTGACAATTCTGCCTATAGAATATACAGTAGGTTCAGTGTCATTAGGTTTTGTATATTGAAATTCTATAACACTTGGATCCGCAAGATCACCACTTATATTTCTGATTCTTGCATATATTCTTATAGATTGGTTTGTATGTATTAGTTTTTGTCTCATTTTGAACCTTTATAGAATATCAGATTCTACTGTTTGCAGTAGTAGATAGTATGAGTCTATGAATCCTGGGGTACTTTGAAGTTTGAGTCTGTGTCTTCTGATTTTTTCACCACTCTTGATTCCCTCATATACATATATATATGATCTGAATGTTAATAGTGGTACATCTGATACAGCAAATCTATAAAGAATAACCTCAAGATCATCTGTGCTTGTCAGTGTAGTGGTATTAAATATTAATCTACCTTGCGATGGAATCAACTGATACGCAACGTTTGGTAAAATATTAGAATTGAGAATTACTTCAACTGATAAGAATTCAGCACTTGACCATGTAAACAAATCGGTACCATTCTCTGATAAGAGAATATCATTACCAGTGTTAAATCCTTCTAATGTAGTAAGAGTAACAGCTCTTTGATTATTTCCAACAAATTGTGCAGATTTTACACCTGGTGGCAATATTCTATTAACAATATCAAGTCTATGACTTCCAATTGCTTCTAGAGTATTTTGTGCAGATGGGAAGATGTAAGCAACAGCATTAAGTTTATGTAATCCTAAAGCTTCTTCAGTAGTAAGACTGATTGCTTGAATTGATGCAATTGCAGTTAATAGGTGATTTCCTAAAGCACTTTCATCTGGTAAAGATGTTTGGAAGATGTTATAATTTTCGACCTTTACTCTATGAGGCTGACCTAATGGCGGAGCATCAAATGGTGCATATCCTGGCTGACCTGGAGCATGGTTGTTTATGTATATAAATTCATCGAATGATAAGTACACACCATGTGCTTCACCACTCCAACCTACTTCAAATCTATCGATATTAGAAATATGATAAATCCAAGTTTTAGCCCATAATCTGTGTAAGCCAATATTTTCGAATGACACTGCACCTATTGCAAAGATACTTGCAACACCAACTTGTAGTCTATGTAATCCAAGAACTTGATTTGTTACTACAGCTGTTGGATAAATCTTGTAAGACGAATCTAATCTATGAAGACCTAAGCTTTGTTCACTTATAAGACTTGATTGGTAGATGAAAGCTGTGCCAGGTCTTAATCTGTGTAATCCCATTCTTTCGAATGTTGCTGTTCCGCTTGGTCTTATGAATGCTTGTGAATAAAGTCTATGTAAACCTATAGATTGTTGTGAAGTTAAAGCTGCAGCATAAATTATATATGCAGGCACTCTCAATCTATGTAATCCTAATGTTTCACTAGTAGTTACAGAAGATGGATTAAGGGTAGTCACATAATACAGTCTATGATTGCCGATATTCCCAACAAAATTTCCACCTTGAGGTCTTATATAATTTGTTGCTCTTAAAAGGTGAGATCCTATAATTTGACCAGTTGGAGTGCCACCAGGATATATGTAAGATCTTGAAAGAAGTCTGTGTAATCCTATGGCTTCTGGAGAATCTGTGCCATTTGGTAAAATTTGATTGATAGATCTTAGTCTGTGTAAGCCTAATACTTGTGCAGTGATAATTGCAGAAGGTCTTATCTTTACTCCAGTATTTAAAAGATGTAAACCAATATTTTGATCAGTGACTATTCCACCAGGATATATTCTTCCTATCGAATATAATCTATGCAAGTTTGTTATTGGATTAGTATCATCTTTGCCAATTGCATAAATGTATGTCGCAGCATTGAGTCTATGTAAACCTAATATTTGTGCGGTAAGAGTTCCTGATGGTCTAATTTTATATGCATCAAATGATAATCTGTGAAGTTGAGTAATTAAGGTAGTAGAATCTGTACCTGATGGATTGATAGTGATTCTTCCAGAAAGTCTATGATTGCCTATGATTTGAAGTGAAATTAATCCAGATGGGAATATATTCAAACCACCTGTTGATAGTCTATGTAAGCCAATAGCTTGTGCTGTTCTAATAGAAGTGTGAAGGATTCTATTGATAGCATTGAGTCTATGTAATCCTGTGGTTTGATCACTTGTTAATCCAGATGGATAAATATAATATCTAGCAGATAGCCTATGTTGACCAATAGCTTGTGCAGATGTTTGCCCACTTGGTCTTATAAATACGGTACTAATTACAAGTCTGTGATTGCCAGTATCTTGGAATGTCGGAATGCCATTAGGTCTAATTCCAGAAACATTTGATAGTAAATGGTTACCAATGATTTGTGGAGAAATCGTTCCTGATGGATAAATGAACACTCCAGCTATTGATAATCTATGGGATCCAATAATTTGACCAGTAATTATAGATGTATGGAATATCTTATTTGAAGCAGCAAGTAAGTGCGAACCTATAGTTTGCTCTGATGTTGTGCTACTTGGATAAATATAGTTCCTTGCAGTAAGTCTATGGTTTCCTAAAATTTGTGCAGTTGTAGTTCCAGATGGTCTTATAGAAATTCCACTAATTGAAAGTCTATGAAGTCCGATGTTTTGATCTGAAATAATTCCACTTGGGAAAATCTTATAAATTGCTCTTAATAGATGACTACCAATTAATTGTGCAGAAGTTTGTCCTGATGGATAAATATAGTTAATTGCAGCAAGTCTATGATTTCCAATCAAATCTGCTGTTGCTATAGCAGAATGTGATATTCTCCTACTTCCAGGAACTAATATGTGTTGTCCAAAGTTTTGCGCACTAGTAATTGGTGTGAATGCTAGAATTTGAGATCCTGCTAAAAGCAATCTGTGAGATCCAAAGCTTTGTGCACTTATTAGCCCTGTCGGATAAATGAATGCTCCTCCAGGTATTAATGTATGTGTTCCAAATAGTTGTCCTGATATTATTCCACTAGGTCTAATTCTAGATAAAGTAGTTAATAGATGTGAGCCAATTGATTCATCTGAAATTGTGCCAGATGCTAATATTCTTGTGTTGCTTGGCACTAATCTATGTGTGCCAAATTGTTGTAAAGAAATTACTCCGGTTGGATAGACAAATACTCCACCAGCTCTTAGTGTATGCGATCCAATTATTTGTTCAGTACTAATGCTAGAAGGACGTATTGAAGCTGCACCTGGTCTTAGTGTGTGTGACCCAATAGTTTGTGCAGAAAGTAAGGAACCATGGAAAATATTAGTATTTCCAGGATCTAAAATATGATTTCCTAATATTTGATTAGTAGTTACAGCTGATGGGAAAACATTATATCTAACAGCTAATCTATGATTTCCAATTAATTCAGATGTTAGTAAAGATGTATGTCTAATTCTAAATCTTGCTGCTAAACGATGCGCAAATGTACCTGTAGGTTCTGAAATTCCTCGATTAACAACATTGATGTTAACGCCACCAACTAAAAGTCTATGTGATTGAGAAACAATCTGTGCAGAAGTAACACCAGTAACTTCAGTAAGAAATTGAGCAGGTATTGTTGCTAGGTTATCAAATGCAGAGTCATCAAATGCTGCAACACCAATGATACCATAATTATAAGATGTATCAGTCCAAGTTACAGTTGCTACTAATGTTGATCCAAGACTCTTATATACTTTAGCAGTGATTAATCCATTCACATCCCAGGTGATTATGATTCTGTACCAGTCTGTAGTGTTTATGAAGCCAGGTAAGTTGAAAGAAGCTGAGGCTGCAGAGTTTAAATTTTTTCGTATTTGAACTGATGGACTACCGGCAGAATTATTTGCGCTTAGTAATACAAAATATCCATTGTTTGTATTTGTTGGATCAATAGCAAAACCTAAACCCGAAAGACCAGTGGATGTGTTGATCTTGATATAGCCTTGGTAGTAGAAAGTGCTTCCTCTGAAATACCCAGTTTGATATGCTAAAACTCTATTACCAGGAGTTGATCCATCAGCTACAGACAATCTTCTTATTGATCTTGATTGACCACTAGCTGAGAAAGGTAAGTTATATTGACTATCCCATGTGAAGAATGATGTATCGCCATAATTGTAAACGTTTGTGATACCGTTTAAATTTTCATAGAAATAGTTATATAAATAATGATTTGTAGAAGATATTGCAGCACTTGCAACACCATTTGAGAAAATATTTGCACTAGTTCTTAGTCTAGCAGTTCCAAATGTCTGTGCAGAAGGTAAACCTGATGGTCTAATACCAAGTATGTTTGATACTATATGGTTGCCTAGTAAGTCTGCACTTGGTAATGAAGTTGGTCTAATATTTGCAATAGCTCTAAGTCTTTGATTACCAATTATTTGACCAGATCTTAAAGATTCTGCAAGTATATTTGCTGCAGCATAAAGTCTTAAATTTCCAAAAGATTCTGCAGTTGTTATTGACGATGGTCTTATTCTTGCTAACGCTGAAAGTCTATGTAATCCTAAATTTTCTACTGTATTTAAAGACGTTGGTAAAATTCTAGCAGAAGCATATAAAGTTTGATTACCAATTACAAGTGTATCTTGAAGACCAGAAGGTCTTATGTTTGCCCTTGCATCTAGTCTATGCAACCCAAGCGCTTCTTGGTTTACAATTCCAGAGGAGAGAATATTATAATTTAGTATTCTCAATGCCTGAGAGCGGACAGTTTCTTCACTGCTTTGACCAGATGGTCTGATTTCAGCTCTGGCTCTCAATCTATGAATATTACTTACAGCATCTGCTGTTGTAATGCTGGATGGATTTAATCTTCTTATAGAATACAATCTATTAACATTACTTAAAGCTTGTTCGCTTGTTTTGCCAATGTGTTGGATTCTAGCAACAGGTC
>JACCDX010613589.1_pt1 | contig 30755 bp, 27 predicted proteins | sample 7449681 | NCBI WGS metagenome assembly JACCDX01 (sample SAMN15323450, study PRJNA562643) | freshwater metagenome | isolation source: river surface water | place: USA:Blue River Watershed | collected 2017-08-18
AGCCTTGCGCTTGTCGGGGGATGCGGCCAACGGAAGTGCCCACGTGAAACGACGCCTTACGGGTTTGGTGAAACGCGGCTTGCGCCATGCGGCCGGCGATCGCAGCCATCCGATCGAGAAACTGGTGCTGCGGTCGGCCGGCTTGGCGCGGCAGCCCGCCGACGGTCAAATCGACGACCTCACCGCCGCGGTGACCCTGCAACTGGGACCGCTGCTGGGCGCCGCCATGGCCGGAAATGTCCACGCGCTCCGCAAGCTCACGGAGCTGGCGGCCACGCTTTGCGCGGAGTCCACCGCCGCGGCCTGCCTGCATCCGGACGCGGCCGACCGGGTGGCCCGTGAACGCGAGTCGTGGCCGCTCAATCTCAGCCACGAACCCGAAGAGCGGCGCCGGGCCCTGCGGCTATTGACCGGACCCCGGCGGCTGCCGCTGGGCAACCGCGTTCCGCCGGCCGGCGCCGAGCGGAAGGCCGGCGGGTTTTCCCATCCGGCGTGTGCCGCCGTGCTCGTGGCGCTGAAGGCCATCGAGGTCGAGCGCTCCTACCGCATTCCGTCGGAGCTGTTTCCGACCCTGCAGCCGAATTGGTCGGCGGCGGCGTCGCGCCTGCCCGAATTGCAGGCTTCGTCCGCCGACGCCTGGTTCAAGGTCATCTGGCTCTACGTGTGCGAGCGCTATGGCGGCGCCCCCGAAGCGTCGGCCCTGCGGCGCCTCGTCGGGACCGGGGAGGCGCCGCAGGGCGCGGCGGCAGCCGAGGTTCGTTCCCGGCTGCGCGGGGTCCTCGAGCAGGCGTTCTTGCGTTTGATGGCCGGCCGCGGTCGGCGGGGACGCAAGGCACCGACGGACGCTCCCTGAGCCCGCGGAGCAGGGAGCAGGGCCCCGAGCGGCCGGCTGCCGCAAGCCGATTGCGCCGCGCGGCGGTCCCCGCTCATCCGGTGGTCGGAGCCGCTCATCACAAGTTCCCTGTAACTTTGTCCCGGCGCGCGTGTATTCAACGCATGTCCGCCGCTTCGGCTGTCCGCTTTTCGTCCGTCAGCGACCGGGACTTCATCGCGAAGTCCCGGCGCTTGGTCGCAATCGCGTTTCCAGCCGGAGCCGCGGACGATTTCTCCGTTCCCGTTCGTAGTAATCAGTTGTGTCGTGTGGCCGGCTCGTTGTGGGGCCGGCCACATCCTTTTGCCGCGGGTTCGGACAGCGACGCGCCGCTTGCGTAGCGGCGTCCCCTTCTTTCCGATGGCCAACTCTGTATTTACCCAGCCGACTGCTATGAACCGTTCCTCCGCTCCTGCTGCACCCAAGAAATCCAACGCCAAGTGGTATGTCCTGTTTGGCGTCGTGCTCTTCGGGGCCCTCGGCGCGGCGGCCTACTTCAAGAACAAGTCGGCGGACAAGGCCACCGTGGTGACCGTCGACAAGGCCGTGACCAAGACCATCACCCAGATGGTCAACGCCACCGGCAAGATCCAGCCCGAGGTCGAGGTGAAGATCTCCCCCGAAGTGGCCGGCGAGATCGTCGAGCTCACCGTGCGCGAGGGCGCGGCGGTCAAGAAGGGGCAGCTGCTCGTGCGCATCAAGCCCGACACCTACAAATACCAGGTCGAGCAGCAGGAGGCCAATCTGGTCGCCGCCAAGGCCAGTTCGGTCCAGGCCAAGGCCCAGCTCCTCAAGGCCCAGGACGACTACAAGCGCGCGGAGGACCTCTTCGCCAAGAAGCTCCTTTCCGATTCGGACCACCTCGCGGCGCGCACGCAGGTCGAAGTGGCCGAGGCCAACTACGACAATTCCCTCGCGCAGATCCGCCGCACCGACGGTCTGCTGAGCCAGTCGCGCGACCAGCTGTCGAAGACGACGATCTTCGCGCCCATGGACGGCACGGTGAGTTCCCTTTCTTCCGAAGTCGGCGAGCGCGTCGTCGGCACGGGGTCCTTTGCCGGCACCGAGATCATGCGCATCGCCAACCTCGACGACATGGAGGTGCGGGTGAACGTGAACGAGAACGACGTCGTCAACGTGAAGGTGGGCGACAAGGCCCGCATCACGATCGACGCCTACCCGAGCCGCAAATTCGCGGGCACGGTCAAGGAGATCGCCTCGGCGGCCAAGACCCAGGGTCTCAACACGCAGGAGGAAGTCACGAATTTCCAGGTGAAGATCCGCATCGCCGACAAGGACGTGCGCCTCCGGCCCGGCATGAGCGCCAACGTCGACATCGAGACCAAGACGGTGGAGAACGTCATCGCGGTTCCGATCCAGGCCGTGACGGTGCGCAGCCGCGAGGGCAACAAGACCATCGAGCAGCTCGCCACGGAGCGGGAAAAGAAGGCGAAGGAGATCCAGGGCGAAGGCTCCGCGGCCGCGGTCAACGAGAAGCAGCAGAAAGAGCGCGAACGGGCCGACCGCGACTCGCTCCAGCGCGTGGTCTTCGTGAAAAAGGGCGACACGGTGAAAATGGTGAACGTTGAAACCGGCATCAGCGACACGACGCACCTCGAGATCAAGTCGGGCATCGCGGCCGGCGACGAGATCGTGAGCGGTCCCTTCTCCGTGATCACCCGCACGCTGAAGAACGACGCCAAGGTGCGGATCGAAAAACCGAAAAAGAAGGACGACGAGAAGAAGTGAGCCCGCCGGACCGCCCTCCGGCGATCCGCCAACCCTTGCGCCAGCCATGACACCGTCCTCCCCCTCCACGGCTCCGGCCGACCGCGTCACGCGACCCGCCGGGCCGCTCGTGATCGATATCGAAGGCGTCACCAAGCTCTACAAGATGGGCGCCGAGACCGTCCATGCCCTGCGGGGCGTGAGCGTGCAGATCCGCCGCAACGAATACCTCGCCATCATGGGGCCCTCGGGCTCCGGGAAGTCGACCCTGATGAACATGCTCGGCTGCCTCGATACGCCGACGGCCGGCCGCTACGAGTTCTCCGGCAAGAACGTCGCGACCATGGTCGACGACGAGCTGGCGGACATCCGCAACCGCGAGATCGGGTTTGTCTTCCAGACCTTCAACCTGCTGCCGCGCTCCGATGCGCTGCACAACGTCGAGCTCCCGCTCATCTACGCCGGCATCCCGAAGGCGGAGCGGCTCGACCGCGCGCGCGAGGCGCTGGACAACGTGGGCCTCGGCGAACGCCTGCACCACCGGCCCAACGAGCTTTCCGGCGGCCAGCGCCAGCGCGTGGCGATCGCGCGCGCGCTGGTGACGCGGCCGTCGATCATTTTGGCCGACGAGCCGACGGGTAACCTCGATTCGAAGACCGGGGTGGAGATCATGAACCTCTTCGAGCAGCTCTACGCCCAGGGCAACACGCTCATCGTCGTGACCCACGAGGAGGACATCGCCCGCCACGCCCGCCGCATCGTGCGCCTGCGCGACGGTCTGATCGAGAGCGACGGACCCGCCCACTGATGCGTCGGCTCGCCTACGAGATCTTCGAGTCGATCCGGATCGCGTTTTCCCAGATCCGGGCGAACAAGCTGCGCTCCGCGCTCACCGCGCTCGGCGTCATCATCGGCATCGTCGCCGTGACGCTCATGGGCACCGCGATCAAGGGCATCGATGTCGGCGTCGACCGCAGTCTGGCCGGCTTCGGCGACGACCTGCTCTACGTGACGAAGTGGCCGTGGCGCGACGTCGACGACTGGTGGAACCTGCGCAACCGCCGCCCGATCTCGCACGACTACGCGCGGCGGATCAACGACTGGATCGCGCAGACGCCGGACAGCGCGCTGAAGATCGCGGTGCCGACGGCCAACCGCGGGACCAACGTGATCCGGGGCGAATACCGGCTGAACAACATCTGGACGCTCGGCACCACCGCCGACTACGCGCGCATCGCGCGTTCGGAGATGAAGGAGGGGCGCTTCTTCAGCGAGTTCGAGTCGCAGGCCGGGCGCAACGTGGCCGTGATCGGATTCGACGTGGCGGATGCGTTGTTTCCGTCCGAGTCGGCCGTGGGCAAGACGGTGCGCGTCCGCGACCAGACCTTCCAGGTCGTCGGCGTGGCGGCGCGGCAGGGCAGTTTTCTCGGGCTCTTCAGCTGGGACTCCATGGTCGCGATGCCGCTCACCTCCTACCGGCGCTACTACAAAGTCAGCGAGGACGGCGAGGTGCGCGTGCAGGTGGATCCGCAGCGGATGGCGGCCGCGCGCGACGAACTGCGCGGGCTCATGCGGCGCATCCGGCAGCTGAATCCGGAGCAGCGCGACGACTTCGAGATCAACGAGCAGGGCACGATCCGTTCGCAGCTGGATCCGATCAAGAACGGCATCGCGCTGGCGGGGCTCTTCATCACCGGGCTCGCCCTTTTCGTCGGCGCCATCGGCATCATGAACATCACCTACGTCAGCGTGAAGGAGCGCACGAAGGAGATCGGCACGCGCAAGGCGCTCGGCGCGCGCCGTCGCACGATTTTGCTGCAATTCCTGGTCGAAGCCGTGGCGATCTGCTTCGTGGGCGGCATCGCGGGTCTCGGGCTCGCGGCCGGGCTCACGCAGATCGTGGCCGTCGTGGCGCCGTCCTTCCCGCTGGTCTTTTCGCTGGGCCTGGTGGCGACCGGCCTGGTCATTTCCGTGCTTACCGGTGTGTTCAGCGGCTTCGCGCCGGCCTGGACCGCGAGCAAACTCGATCCCGTGGTGGCGCTGCGTTACGAATGATCCTTTCCGAAATCCTGCGCCTCGCGCTCTCCTCGCTTTCCGCGAACAAGCTCCGCTCCGGGCTCACGATGCTCGGCATCGCGGTCGGCGTGTTCTCCGTGATCGGCGTGATGACCGTCATCACCGGTCTGCGCGACAACATCGAGAGCGGGCTGAATGTGCTCGGGGCGAACAGCTTTCAGATCAGCAAATTCCCCGCGATCAACTTCAGCGATCCGTGGGTGCGCTTCCGCAACCGGCGCGACATCACCTACGCGCAGTCGGCGCGGTTCAAGGAGATGATGCGCGGTTCGGCCGAGGTCGCGCTGATGCTGCGGCGCGGCGGCCGGCGCGTGAGCTACCTCGACCGCCGGACCAACCCGAACGTCGCGCTCATCGGCGGGGACGAGAACGCGATCACCAGCCGGAATTTCGAGATCGCCGCGGGCCGCAACCTGGGCCCGGAGGACGTGGAGTTCGGCCGGGCGGTGGTGCTCCTCGGCGCGGACATCGTGGCGAAGCTGTTTTCCAACGAGGAGGCGATCGGCCGGCTGGTGCGCATCGACGGCCAGAGCTACACGGTCGTGGGGCTGCTGGCGCCGAAAGGGTCGTCGTTCGGCCAGAGCCAGGACAATCTGGCGATCACCCCGATCACGCAGTATCTGGAGGTCTACGGCCGCTCCTACCGCTCGCTGAGCATCAATGTGCAGGCGCCGAACCAGGAGGTGCTGGCGGCGACGCAGGAGCAGGCGATCGGGATGATGCGGCTGGTGCGCGGACTCGAGCCGGAGAATCCGAACGACTTCGAGGTGTTTTCCAACGAATCGCTGATCGAGGCGTTCAACAACATCGCGGGGGTCGTGGCGATCGGGGCGTTCGTGATCAGCGCGATCGCGCTGCTGGCCTCCGGGGTGGGCGTGATGAACATCATGCTCGTGAGCGTGACGGAGCGGACCAAGGAAATCGGCATCCGGAAGAGCATCGGCGCGAAGAAGAAAAACATCCTGATGCAGTTCCTGCTCGAAGCCGTGGCGTTGTCGCTGGCGGGCGGGCTCGCGGGCGTGTTCTTCGGCGTGGTCGGCGGCAACATCGGCGCGAAGATGCTGAGCGCGTCGATGGTGTTTCCGTGGGGCTGGGCGGTCGCGGGGCTGCTCGTCTGTTCGGCGATCGGCATCGGCTTCGGTTTCTATCCGGCCTGGAAGGCGGCGTCGCTCGATCCGATCGAGGCGCTGCGCTACGAGTGACGCGGCGTTCGGGCTGACACCGGCGGGAGCACGGCTCGGGGGCGACGGCTGCGGACCGGCGGGACGGAGCGGCGCGTGCGCGGCGGATCGCGTGGCGCCACGATGCGGTGCGCGGGGAACCGCCGGCGGGACTGCGGCCGGGACCGCGTCAGCCGCGGCGGATTTCGGAGCCCTGGAACCGGATCTGGATGCGGTAGACCTTTTTCAGCCGGCACTTGATGGCGCCGGTGGCCAGGTCGATCTTCTCCGGCACCTCGATGCGGTGCAGGTCGATGACGGCGTGGTAGCCGCGCTCCGAGAAAACGTCGATGAGCATGGCGAGCGCGAGCGGGTGATCGAGCACGGGGTCCTCGGCGTTGATCTGGGCGACGCCGGAGATGGCGTGACGGATCACGATGGGGATGATCTTCGTCTCGATGAAGGCGATGACGCGGCCGAACTGCTCGGTGTGCTCGAGGGCGTAGCTGTCGAGGCGCTTTACCAGCTCCTGGCGGGCGTGGACGATGATCTCGCTGGCGACGGGCACGCCGCGGAGGCGGTCGACAGTGCGCGGATCAAGCTCGAGCGTGCTCTGGTATTCGAGCTCGCGGAGGATGTTCTGCTCCACCTCGTCGATCTGGCCCTGGGCGTTGATGAAGTGGTAGTGGAAGATCTCCTTGAGCGACTGGAGGGCGTCCCAGGTTTGCTCCTTGAAAACGCGGTAGCGGCGGCGGGCGAGGCCCTCGTCGTGGTCGGTCGGGCGGTCTTCCCAGGCTTCGCCGACGCCGGTGCGCGCCACTTCCTCGTTGTGGCTGCGGGTTTCGCGGCCGCGCTTGAGCTGGCGTTCGACGGACTCCTTCTCGTCGACGAAGAGCACCATGATGTGGATGGTGGGCTGGCGGAAATGGATGCTGAGCGGCGTGTCGTAAAACTCGCGGCGCAGGGCGTGCATCTTGTCGACGAGGCGTTTGAGGCACTCGACCTGGACCTTGGTGCGGGGAAAGCCGTCGAGGATGACGCCGTCGCGGTATTCGGGGCGCAGGAGCTGGCGGAGCAGGAGGCCGACGACCTCCCGGTCGCCGACCATGTTGCCGGCGTTTTTCAACGCGCGGGCTTCGGGAGAGTCGAGCAGGGCGCTGATGACGATGGGCGGGCAGGTGAGTCCGCGGGTCTTGGTGATGAAGGCGGTGTTGGTGCCCTTGCCGGCGCCGGGCGCGCCGCCGAGCAGAATGATCTCCTTGGGGAAGCGGAGGTTGGAGCGGCCGAAGCTCTCCTCGAGGTCGCGCCACACCGCTTCGAAGATCAGGTGGGCGTCTTTGATCTCGAGATCGGTGATCTTGCCGGAAGCCGGGGTGGCCGGGGAAGCGGGGGTGGGAGCGGCGGCGGGATTCGACATGTCAGGGTTGCGGAAGCGTCTAGGGGCTTTCGCGGGGCGCTTCGACACAAGAAAATTCCGGGTGGACCCGGAACCCGGCGGGGCGCGTTCGGTCGAAGGAGGCGAACGATTCGCGCCGGCCTGTCCGACGGAATCGTCAAGTTGAAGCTGGACCTGGCGGGCCCGCGCAAGCGGGCCCGCCTTGGTTTCCGGACCCGTGCAGAGGGCGGTGGAGGTGCGGGCGGAGTCGCGTTCAGTGTCCCGCGCCGAGCGCGCACCGCCGCGTGCGATCAGGTTTTGCGGTGAATCACCTGCGGCGTGGCATCGATCTGGCCGCGGGTGACGCCGAGCTGGTTGATCAGCTTGAGTTCCCGCCAGAGTTCGGCGCCGGTGAGCTCGCCCCGGAGCAATTGGCCGTAGCGGGTGAGCGTGCGATGGACCTCGTCGGCGGGTTCGTTGACGAATTCGACGCGAAAGTGGCGCGCGCCGAGCTCCACGAGCCGGGAGACATATTCGGCGCCGGTCTGGGCGCGGTTGTTGAAGACGGTGTTGCGGCAGCCGGCGTCGGCCCGGAGCGGCAGCTCGGCGCCGACGCGGTCGCGCAGCGCGACGCGGTGCGAATCGCAGGGGCGGCCGCAGTCGCGGTAATCCTTGCCGGTCGAAAGGAAGGCGCAGAAGACGCAGTGCTCCATGTGAAACATGGGCATGTGCTGGTGGATGGTGAGGTCGAACCACGCGCCGGGCGCGGCCCGGAGGAGCGACTCGAGCTGGGCGATGTTGAGATCGTAGCTGGCGGTGACGCGCTCGAGGCCGTGGCGGCGGAGGAAATAGCCGGCCGTGAGCGGATTCGCGACGTTGAGGGAGAAGTCGCCGCGCTTGCGGTCGCCGGCGAAGAACGCGAGGTGGTCGAAGTTGCGGCAGAGGTAGCCGTCGGCCTCGCAGGAGCGGACCTGTTTCAGGATCCACTCCTCGCCGGGTTTGAAGATGCGGGGCGGGGCGACCCAGATCGAGGAGGGCGGCCGCGGATCGGCGGGATCGCGCGGGGCGTCGGCTGCCTGGAGGGTGCGGAAGCGGGCGACGGTTTCGCGGTAGTGTTTCGGGTTCTCGAATTCGCAGTAGAGCGTGCGGGCGCCGGCGGACCAGGCGGCGTCGAGTTGCTCGGGCAGGCGGATGACGGCGATGAGCTCCGGCGCGGGCGGCACGGGCGGCACCGGATCGGCCGGCGCAGGGGCGGCCGGGGCGGCGGCGAGCGTCCAGCGTTTCGGGGCCGCGCGGAGCCGGTCGAGTTCGGCGGCGGCTTCGCGGCGGAGGCGATTGAGTTCGCTGATCGGGACGATGACCGCGCCTTCGAGGAAATACTTCAGCTCGCCGAGTTTGAACGGGGTGCCGCCGAGGCGGCCGAGTTGGTCGCGGAGGCGCTCGGGCGTGAGCGGCTGTTTCTCCGCGGAGACGAGCGGGGTGCGCGACTCGAGCCGCACGCTGTGGCCGGCGCCATCGTCGGCGACGAGCGAGAGCGGGGTGCCGGCGCGGCCGTGGACCTCGAGCGTGATCGGCCGCTGGTGGCGGATCTGTTCGCCGGCGAAGGTGGCGCGCAGCTCGCGGTCGAGCGCGGGGTCGTTCGTTTTCCAGACGAGCTGGCCGACGCGGACGCGGCGCCAGTCGAGGTCGCCGCGGCCGAAGCGGAGCGTGGTCGTGCCGGGTGCCGGACCGTGCGGGTCGACGTGGTAAACGCGGCCGCCCTCCTCGCGTTCGTCGGGTTTGCCGGCGTCGAAGACGATGCCGTCGCCGGGCTTCAGCGGGGCGACGAGGCGGAGCGAGACGTTTTCGTGGCCGACGTGGGTGACCTCGCCGAGGAAGACGCCGCGCTTGGTGCCGAAGCGGGCGTGGGCGAGTTCCTGGTTCTGGATGCCGCGAAACCAGCCGGTGTAGAGGCCGCGGGAAAACGCCATCTGCAGCTCGTAGTGGGCGGCGGTCGGGACGCCGGGTCCGGTCCGGTTCGCGCCGTCCGTCGGCTCCGCCGGGTCGGTGCGCCCGGCGATCCGGTCGAGAGCCTGGCGGTAGACCCGCGTGATACTCGCGACGTATTCGGGGGATTTGAGCCGACCCTCGATCTTGAGCGACGCGACGCCGGCGCGGACCAGGTCGGGAAGCACATCGAGTCCGGCGAGGTCCTGCGGGCTGAGGAGATAGCGGCGGTCGCCGAGATCGACGACCCGGCCGTCGGCGACGAGATCGTAGGGCAGGCGGCAGGCCTGGGCGCATTCGCCGCGGTTGGCGGAGCGGCCGCCGAGGGATTCGCTGGTGAGGCACTGGCCCGAATAGGCGACGCAGAGCGCGCCGTGGACGAAGACCTCGAGCGGCAGCGCGGCGGGCGCGGCGGATTGGGCGGCGCGGATTTTTTCGATCTCGGCGATGGAATTTTCGCGCGCGAGGACGACGAGCTGGGCGCCGAGGTCGCGGGCGAATTCCACGCCGGCGGCGCTGGTGATCGTCATCTGCGTCGAGACGTGGATCGGGAAATCGGGGGAAAGGGACCGGATGAGGCGGCAGATGCCGACATCCTGCACGATGGCGGCGTCGACGCCGGCGGCGATGATGCCGCGGAGGTAGTCGGCGGCGGCCGGAAGCTCGTCGGTGAAAACAAGCGTGTTGAAGGTGACGTAGCCGCGGACGCCGCGGCGGTGCAAAAACTCCATCAACGCGGGGAGATCGGCCTGCGTGAAGTTTTTGGCGCGCATCCGGGCGTTGAAGCGCTCGAGACCGAAATAGATGGCGTCGGCGCCGTTCTCGACGGCGGCGCGCGCGCAGTCCCAGTCGCCGGCCGGGGCCAGCAGTTCCGGCAGGGCGGGGCCCGCCGGGGCGGAGCTGCGTGCGGGTTGGGCGGATACGGCGACGCTCACGGGACGGGAATTTTGGACGCGGGGAGCGCGACGTGGGGGGCGGCGGCCTTCAGCTCGGCGGCGAGCAGGGCGGTGAGAATGAAAAATCCGATCGCAAGGTAGCCGAGCACGGGCAGACCGGCGAGCCGGCCGGCGGGCGTGCGGGTGACGAACTCGCCGGCGAGGAGATTGGCGCCGGCACCGGCGGCCTGCTGGAGGGCGGCGTTGACGCTCATGAAGCCGCCGCGATAGCGCGCTTCGACCGCGTTGGTCACCATCGTCATCGCGGGCGAGAAACGGCCGGACATCGTGACCATGAAGAGCGCCATCAGCGTCGAGGCGACGGCGAGCGAGCTGGGGCCGAGCCGGGTGATGAAGAACACGACCACGATCGCCCCGGCGGAGAGGAGGGAGAGCAGTTTCAGCCGGTCCATATGATCGGTCAGCCAGCCCACGATGGGCGTGGAGACGACGGTCGCCAGGCCGCCGACGACATAGGTGAACGGCAGCTGGAAATGTTCGTCGAGTCCGACATTGGCGATGTAGGACGGGGCGATGAACGGGATCATGACGCCGCCGGCCATGATGAGGACCATGCTGACGGCGAACGCGCGGAGGTGGGTGCCGTGCGAGACGATCTCGCGCATCTGGCGGAGCGGCTCATGGCCGGCGACGGCGGTGCGGATCGACGGCAGCGCGAGGCACGCGAGACCGAGGATGGCCGCGCTGCATCCGGCCAGCAGGAAGAACGCGGCGTGCCAGCCGAACCGCGCCGAGAGCACGAGGCCGAGCGGAACGCCGAGCACCGAAGCGACGGGAAACGCGGCCATCACCACGCCCATCGCCCGGCCGCGGCGGGTCGGAGGAATCACGTCGCCCACCATCGCCGTCACCATGGAGCCGGTCAGACCGCCGAAGGCACCGGCGGTGAGCCGGGCGAGCAGCAAGGTGGTGTGGGTGGGGGCGAGGGCGCAGGCCAGAGTCGCCAGGCCGAAACCCGAATAGAGGAAGACGATGGCGCGTTTCCGGTCGAAGCGATCGAGCACAAAGCCGCCGACGAGACCCGCAACGGCGGCGGCCATCCCGTAGGCGGCGACGAGATGGGTGAATTGCGCGGGCGTGATCGAGAAGACCGTCATGAGCTGCGCTCCCAGCGGCATCATGATCATGAAATCGAGGATGTGCGTGAACTGCACGGCGCCGAGGGTCAGGAGGGTGACGCGTTCCCGTCCGGGAGATAAGGCGTGGTGCGTTTCCGACGAAGACATGGGCCGCGGAGCGTTGGCGAAATGGCGGAAAGCGCAATCGCGCGGCGGCGCACCGGCGGAAGGTTGACGCCGCCGCGCGGCGAGTCGCGGTGCCTTTCCGGCCGGCCCTCGGCGGGAAATCAGGGTGCAGACGTCAGGTCACGGGTGAGGCCGATGGCGCTGACCGCGCTTTCACGTGCTCCCGGAGGAGTTTGAGAAACTGCTCGGCACCGCGGCTTTGGTAGCGCTGCAAGTGGCGAATCACCACCAATTCGCGGGTCGGCGCGGTGCCGGTGAGTCGCAGGTAGGTGAGTGAATCGTTGTCGTCCGGCAGCCGGGCAAGTTCGGGGAGCAGAGAGATGCCGAGGCCACGGGCGATAAAGAGCTTCAGGGTTGCAATCTGGGCGCAGCGGAAACCGATGCGGGGCTGAAGCTTCTGGTCACCGAAGAACGTGCGAATCTGGGCGGCGAGCGCGCTGGAATCACCCAATGAGACGAAGGTCTCGTCCGCGAGGTCGCTGAGGCTGATTTCGCTGCGCGTCGCGATGGGGTGATGTTTGCCGACCACCAGCAGGATCGGCTCACTGAGCAGCGGTTCGATGGCAACACGATGGTCTTTAACTGGTTGAGGAACAACTGCCAGGTCGAGGTCGCCGTCGACCACGCCCCGCACCAGATCCGACCGGAAATCTTCCTGGGCACTGATCAGGAGGTTGGGGTGGGTCGAGCGCAGTCCGGCAATCAAGTCGGTAAGCAGGTAGGGCATAACCGTTTGAACTGCTCCGACGGTGATGCGCCGCTCCAAGCTCGGGTGATCGCTGAGGGCTTTGGCGGCGTTTTCGACCTCGATCAGAATACGGCGGGCGCGGTCCAGGAAAGCGGCGCCGGCCTCGGTGAGCACGGCCTTGCGGCCCAGGCGGTGAAACAGTTTGTGTCCCACTTCATCTTCAAGCTTTTGAATCTGTTGGCTAAGAGATGGTTGAGAGATGTTCGAGCGCTCCGCGGCCCGGGTAAAATTTTCGGTCTCCGCGATGGCGACGAAGTAACGCAGTTGATGGAGCTCCATAGGTTTTTCCTATCAAATCGATAGGAAGGTGTGATTTCAACAATCGAAGGTTGTGCCGTATAGTAAGGACGTCGGACCAAGAAGGGTTCGATGAAACCAAGATAAACATATGAATAAGAACATCCTCGTTGCGGTCCCCGTCGGCGTCCTCGCCGTTGCCGCCCTCGTGCTTTCTTTCCGCGCCCCGGTGACAGTGGAGTCCCTGATCGGCTACGTCAGCGTTATCTCGCTGCTTGCAGTCGCATCACTGGAATACCGCATCACTTGGAAGCGGCTGTTCGGTCGCAGCTAACAGCGATCGACGCAGACAAGATCCAACAGGGGTCCGGAGCAATCCGGGCCCCTTTTTATTTTTGGCGGCGGACGGGTCGGGCGGGGAACACATTTCCGGCGGCGGACAGACAAATCGGGCTGCGCCCGACGCTCAGCGGGCACACACCTATCGCACGGCCCTGCATGGAGGAGAGCACCGCACATGAATCCTGGACGACTTGGTTCCAACTTTACGGCCCCAAGCTGCTGCTGTGCGCCCGGCAATGGACCCGGTCGCTGGCGGATGCGGAGGATGTGGTGCAGGAGGCCTTCGTCCGCTATTGGCGCCACCAGCGGGGTTTGCCGGGGGAGCCGATGGCGCTGCTGGTCACCTCGGTGCGGCGGGCGGCCTGCGATCTCGCGCGGCGGGATGGTCGCCGATCGAACCGGGAGGAACGGGCGAGCGAACTCGATGATCGCGTGGCGGTTTTTCATGCCTCGCTGGATGGCGACGAGCGGAGGGCGGCGATCGAGCAGGCCATGCAGCGGTTGCCCGGCGAACAGCGCGAGGTGCTGGTGCTCAAGATCTGGGGCGAACTCACCTTCGAGCAGATCGGAGCGGAACTGGAAATCTCACCCAACACGGCGGCATCGCGCTACCGCTATGCGCTGGCGGCGTTGCGCCGGGAATTGAAGGAGGCCGATTGCCATGGATGAAGACCTGAAAGACCTCGAAACGGAACTGAGCCGGTTGCAGCCGGCGGCGCCGTCGCGGGCGCTGTTTGCCCGGCTGGAGCGGGACCTGGCCGCCGGGCGACCGGCGACGGCCGGAGCGCGCCGGGTCGGCGGCCCGGAATCGCGGCCGGCGTGGTTTTGGGCGCTGAGTGTGCCCTTGGCGGCCGCCGCGGCGTTCGCCGTCATGGCCACGCGCGTGCCGACGGAGGGCCGGAGCCCCTCGGCCCGGGCGGAGATGGTCCGGGCGGCGAACACCGGCGAAGAATCGTCGACGACGCTCAAGCCGGTGGCGGCCGAGAACGTCCTCTATTCCGCCAGCGACGAGGGGATCGTGACGCTGGACGACGGCACGCCGGCTAGACGCGAGCGGCTTCGTTACGTCGACACGATCACGTGGCGCAATCCGCGGACCAACGCGTCGCTGACGTGGAGCGTGCCGCGCGAGGAAGTGCGCGTCGTGCCCGTCCTTTTCCAGTGAGCGCCGCCCCGCCGGGCGGCGCCGCTTCAAACTCGCAACAACGTATCCATTCATGAAACACATCCCGATGAGTCTGAACGCGGCCCTCGTGCTGGCCGCCTGCATGCCGGCGCTCCGCGCCGCCGAGGAGAAAACCGCCCCGAAAGAAGAAAAGCGCGAGCTGCGCGTGCTCGCCGCGCCGTCGGCGGAGCGCCGCGTGTTCGTGCAGGCGCGGGAAGGCGAGCGGCGGCCCAATCCCGAGAAGGAGACCGTGGCGTTTCTCGGCGTGGAGACCTCCGCCGTCTCGGCCACGCTGGCGGCGCAGCTGCCGATCCCGCGCGGTTCCGGTCTGGTCGTGAACCACGTTGTCGAGCAGAGCCCGGCGGCCGCCGCGCTGAAGGAACACGACATCCTGCTGAAGCTCGACGACCAGATCCTGATCGAGACGCGGCAGCTGTCCGTGCTCATCCGCCAGCGCAAAGAAGGCGACGAGGTGACGCTGACGCTGCTGCGCGCCGGCAAGGAGACGACGGCCAAGGTGAAGCTCGGCAAACACGAGGTGCCGAAATACGCCGGACTCTTCGAAAGTCCGGCGACGCGGACCTTCACGTTGCCGATGGGCGGCGCGGGCGGTCAGGGCATCTGGGAGATGCGCACGCCGGAACCCGGCCAGCGCACCTCCCGGGAGGAGGTCGACCGGGTGCTCTCGCTCATGCACGGTGCCCGCGGCGGGGCGCCGGTGCGGGTGCAGATCGACAGCCACGGCGGCCCGGGTCTGCGGGCGATCGGCATCAACACGGCGAACAGCAATCTGGTCTTCAGCGACGACGAAGGCTCGCTGGAACTACGAGCGCAGGACGGCGTGAAAACGCTCGTCGCAAAGGATGCCGGCGGCAAAGAGGTGTTTGCCGGACCGGTGAATACGCCGGAAGAGCGGAAGGCGTTGCCGGCCCAGGTTCGCGCCCGCTTCGAAAAACTCGAGGGCATGCAGGACATCACGTTCCGGACGGACGGCGATTTCCCGGGCGGAGAAACCAAGGTTGTCCGGCCGCCGGGACGCGGCATCTCGCTGCCGGCGGCGCCGCGGAGCGAGCGGCGGCCGGCGGGTTTCTTCTGATGATTTGGCCCCGCCGGGATGGTTCGCCGGCCGGGCAGGAAAAACCGCGGGGCGTTGTGGCCCCGCGGTTTTCTTTTTTCCGAATCAGAGCGTCGGCGGCACCACGGCGGGCGGGGTGTCGCGGCGGCGGAAAAAGATCGCGACCACGAGGGCCAGGAGCGCGGACCAGAGCACCCCGAAAAAAACCTGGAATGCCGTCATCACGCCGGGCGAGGTAAACCGCTTCACCATGGATTCGGCCTGCGCGATCTGGGTCGAGGAAAGGCCCTTGGCTTCCATCGCGGCGAGCTGAGCTTCCCGGATGACGTCGCCGAAGCCGGGGTTGATGACGGCGAAATAAAGCCAGCCGCCCACGGCGCCGAGCAGGCCGCCCACCAGGCCGGTCAGCAGGCCGGCGCCGAGCGCGGAACCGTAGCCCCAGTCGTTCTCCGGATTCGAGAGGGCGCGCTGCTCCCGCATCGCGAGCGCCAAGCACGCGAAGCCGATCGCCAGTCCGCCGAGCGAACCGACCCATTGGGCGACCGAAAGTTTCTCCGGACTGTCGTGGAAGCCGGCGACGTAGAGCAGCAGATTCAGGGCGAAACCGCCGGCCGCCAGGGTCGCGCCGTAGGTGAGCGAAGTTTTCATCGGCACCGATGGTGCCGGCGGGGGGCACCGTGACAATGCCGGCAGGACGGCCGGACGCCCGGCGGGATGGACGGTGCGCCGGATCAGCGATTGTCGCCGTCAAGCAGGCGGCCGAAGCCGCCGAGCACGGAGCCCTCTTCGCGGCCGCCGCGCCCGGTCTGGGGCGCCGCGGCGACGATGCGATCGGCCATGCGCGAGAGCGGAAGCGATTGCAGCCAGATTCTGCCGGGGCCGCGGAGCGTGGCGAAGAACAGGCCTTCGCCGCCGAAGAGCGCGGTCTTGATCCCGCCGACATACTGGATGTCGAACTCGACGGTGGGCTGGTAGCCGGCCACGCAGCCGGTGTCCACGCGCAGCACTTCGCCCGGCGCGAGCGTGCGCTCGTAGAGCGTGCCGCCGGCATGGATGAAGGCCCAGCCGTCGCCCGTGAGCCGCTGCATGACGAAGCCCTCGCCGCCGAACAGGCCGACGCCGATGCGCTTCTGGAACGCGATGCCGATGCTCACGCCTTTCGCGGCGCAGAGGAACGAGTCCTTCTGCGCGATGAGCTCGCCGCCGAGATCTTTCAGGTGCACCGCGACGATCTTGCCCGGATACGGAGCGCCGAAGGCCACGCGGCGTTTGCCGGCGCCCTGGTTCTGGAAGATCGTCATGAAGAGCGATTCGCCGGTGAGCAGGCGTTTGCCGGCCCCGAGCAGCGCCCCCATGAATCCGCCCGACTTGGCGGCGCCGTCGCCGAAGACGGTCTCCATCGCGATGCCGTCGTCCATAAACATCATGCCGCCGGCCTCGGCGACGACCGCTTCCTGGGGGTCGAGCTCCACCTCGACGAACTGCATGTCGTCGCCGTGAATCTTGTAGTCGATCTCGTGCATGGTTTGGGACGGGAGAAACGGGGGGACTTGGCTCATGGTTGAAGGAGTGGTTGGTGGCTGGATCGGGCGGGGACCGGCACAAGGACCGGTCGGTGCGGAAAGAAAACCCGGCAAACGTCGAAAAGTTTCAGCGGCGGGCCGGTGCGCGGAGGGCGCCGCGCACCAGGCGATCGTCGCCGTCGTTGGGGGCGGGGGTGAGGCCGAGCACCGCGCAGAGCAGGTTGTAGACGTGGATGTTTTCGGTCGCGGGCAGGCGGACTCCGGCCTGGAAGGCGGGGCCGTGCGCGAGGAAGAGCCCGTGCATGATGGGCAGGGCGGGGTCGTAGCCGTGGTCGCCGAGGAGGTAGCCCTGGGCGGCATAGCGGACGCGCAGTCGTTCATGGGCGGCGCGGGTGCCGACGTGCCAGCCGAGGTCGGGCAGGACCCAGACCGGCGCGATGCGGGGATTGCCGCGAAAATGAAAGTGCGCGGGCAGGTCCTCCGCGAGATACGCCTTCACGTGCGCCACGCCGTCGAATTTGCGGACCAGCTCCTCGGCGGTGCCCCGCAGCGGGCGCAGCGAAAGCACGCTGCCCTCGTCCTCGACGAGCACGGAGGTTAGATCGAGCAAGCCGTCGATGATGACGGCGCGCTCCCCGCTCGTGGCGGTCATGCCGTGGTCGGAGACGACGACGAGGTTGGGCTCGAGGCCGGAGCTGCGCACCCGGGCGAGCAAAATGCCGACCTGGTCGTCGCAGAGTTTCACCGCCGCGGCCAACTCGGGCGAGTCGGGGCCGAAGCGATGGCCTTTGGCGTTGGTCTCGTCGAAATAAAAGGTGACGATCGACGGGCGTTCCGCGGCCGGGCGGGCGAGCCAACCCATGAGCTCGTCGAGCCGCTTTTCGAACGGGATGCTGTAGTCGAAGCGTTTCCAGAACGTCGGGCGCACTCCGCCGATCTCGGCCTCGGAGCCGACCCAGAAGTAGGAGGCGGCTTTTTTCCCCTGTTTGATGGCGGTCACCCAAATCGGCTCGCCGCCCCACCAGCGGGACTCGCCGACCGACACGGCGGTGTTGTAGCGGAAAAAGGTCCCGGCCGCGGGATCGAAGAAGATGTTGTTGATCACGCCGTGGCGCGCGGGGCGCAGGCCGGTCACGAGCGTGTAGTGGTTGGGAAAGGTATTGCTCGGGAACGCCGGGATCAGTCCCTGCGTCGAAACGCCGTCGCGACGCAACGCGCGCAGGGTGGGCGCGAGCTCGCCGTGACGATCGAGATAGTCCCAGCGGAAGCCGTCGAGGGAGATCAAAATCAGGGGGGATTCGGCCGCGCGGGAGGCAAGCGCGCCCACGAGTAGAAGGACAATGATGCGAAGGTGGCGGATCATGGGCGCAGGGTCGCGAGCGTGGCGCCCCAGCCGCCGTTGGTTTCGTCGCCGGACGAGAAGGAGACGACCTCGGGCGAACGCCGGAGAAGTGCGTGCACGGTGGCACGAAGGGTGCCGGTGCCCTTGCCGTGGATCAGTCGCACCCGCAGCAGGCGGCGGGCGCGGCATGCCGCGAAGTAGGCGGGAAGCAATTCGCCGAGGTCCGCCGGGCGAAAGGTGTGAAGGTCGAGTTCGTCGGTGATCGGCAGCACGACCGGTGCGGCACCGGCCGGCGGAGACGGACGAACCGGCGTGTTCACAGGAAGTCGGTGGGGGGCGCCGCGGGCTTGGGGGCCGGCGCCGGCGGCGGGGCGACCGGCTTGGCGGCGGGAGCGGCCGGCGCCAGCGGTTCATCCGATGCGATCGGGTCGGGAGCGGGCGGAGCGACCGCGCCGTCGGCCGGCGTCGGCGCGGGCGAGCCGGCGGGCAAGGCGGTCGCGACCGCGGCGGCGTCTGTCGCAGGGGAAGTCGGCGCGGCGGCGGCCTGGGCCCCGGAGGCGTGGTCGTGGCTGTAGCCATGGTCGTCCGCGTAGGGGGCGGCGGGTTCGGGGGCTGCAGGGGTTGCGGCGGCGAGCCGCTTGGCGTTTTCCTTGCGCTCGTCGTCCTCGAGGGCGCGCTTGAATTCCTCCTCGACGCCGGAGGCGGCTTTTTTGAATTCACGCATCGTCTTGCCGATGCTGCGGGCGAAGCCCGGGAGCTTTTCGCCGCCGAAGAGGAGCAGCGCGATCACGAAGACGAGCAGCATTTCCATGCCGCCGAGGCCGTCGATGAACGCGAGGGTGACCGAAACCGAATCCATGGCGGCACTGTGAGGCATCCGGGACAAAAAGGTAGCTCGAAATCCGCCGGGCTCAGCGCACGTGAACGCTGACGGTGAACCGCCGGGTTTCGCCGCGGGGCACGTGATGGAGACCGACTTTGTGCTCGGCGGCGTTCGGCGGTCCCATCCATGGCTCCACGCAGAAGAAGGGCGAGGTCTCGTTCTGGGTCCACGTGACGAACGTCGCGTCCGGGGCGGGCACCTTGTCGGTGCCGAGCCGGACGACGACGTCGCCGGGTTTGCCGCGTTCGCCGAAAACCACCTCGTTGCCGCGCAGCCCGAGGTGGAGCGCGTCGAGGATCTGGGGATTGGCGAGGCTTTCCTCGAGCTTGAGAGAGGGGCCGGGGACGAGTCCGCCGGATCCGTCCTGCCGGAGCCGCTTGGCCGCCGGGATCCGGATCAGATAATCGGCGCGGCTCGCGCCTTCGCTCCACGGCACGGTGAAGTAGAAGTGATGTCCGGCCGACCAAGGGAGCGGCTCGCGGCCGTGGTTGGTCAGGGCGAACTCGCAGGTCAGTCCGAGCGGTTCGAAGCGGTAGGTGACCGTGAATTCGTAGTCGTAGGGATAGCACTGCCGAGCTTCCTCCCCCGGCTCGAACAGGGCGGAAAAGCCCCGGGCGTCGCCGTGAATCACCTTGAACGTTCCCTGCCGGGCGAGCCCGTGCATGGGCATGGGGCGGCGCACGCCGTCGGCCGCCCGCCAGAAATGGATGTCGCCGCGATCGAAGGTGCGCGCGTTGAACGGAAAAAGGATGGGGTTGCCGCCGCGGACGCCGGCAAAATTGGCGAAGTCGGCGTCCTCGGGCCAATAGAGGACATCGCGCACGGAGCCGTCGCCGAGGGTAAGATTCCAGTTCATGAGCCGCGCGCCGCGTTCCGGCAGCGCGAGAAACGTGGAATTGCCGACGCGCCAGCGCGTGAGCATCTCGCCGTGGTAGGGCACTTTTTCCATGCGGCGGTGATAGCGAGGCGGCGTCGGCACGCGCAAAGGTTTTTGTCGGCGCACCGCGCCGAGTTTTGGAAAAGGCGGCGCGATTTCCGCCGTCGGCGCGCTTGCTTGGCGGGGTTCCCGATGTAGCGTCCGGAACAATGGTGCGTCGCGTGATGCTTTTTCTCGTCGGCCTCTTCGTCGCGTCCGCTTGGGCGGCGGAGACGAAGTCCGCGGTCGCGGCGGAGTTCGCCGCGCCGGCCGCGGACGCCGCGCCGGCGCGGAAACGGGTGGTGGTGATCCCCGTGCAGGAGCAGGTGGACACGCCGTTGCTCTACATCATCCGGCGCGGGCTGAAAGAGGCGATCGCGGACAAGGCGGAGGTGGTGGTGCTCGACATGAAAACGCCGGGCGGCGCGCTCGACGTGACCTTCGAGATCATGGAGGCGATCGGAAAATTTCCGGGCAAGACGATCACCTTCGTGAACGACCAGGCGATCTCGGCGGGGGCGTTCATCTCGGCCACGACCGAGGAGATCTGGTTTGCCCCGCGCGGGAAGATCGGCGCCGCCGCGCCGGTCGGCGCCGCCGGCCAGGAGATCGACAAATCGATGCGGCAAAAGGTCGTGAGCTATTTGCGCGCCGAGGTGCGCTCGATCTCCGAAGGCAAGGGCTTCCGCGGCAAAGTCATCTCGGCGATGATCGACGAGGATTTCGAACTGAAGATCGGCGACACGGTGCTGAAGCCCAAGGGCGAGCTGCTGACGCTGACCGCCACCGAGGCGATGAAAGCCTACGGCGATCCGGCCGAGCCGCTGTTGGCGAGCGGCATCGCGAAAGACGTGACGGATCTGCTCACGCAGAAATTCGGCGCCGCGGGTTTCTCGACCAAGACGCTGGAAGTCACCTGGTCGGAGCGGTTCGCGGTCTTCCTCAAGACCCTCGCGCCCATTTTGCTCGGGATCGGCATGCTGGCGATCTACATCGAGTTCAAGACGCCCGGCTTCGGCGCGTTCGGGATCACGGGCATCGCGTGCCTGGCGGTGGTGTTCCTGAGCAACTTCGTCGCGGGCCTGTCGGGGCACGAGCCGATGCTCGTGTTCGGCATCGGATTCGTGCTGGTGCTGGTCGAGCTCATCTTTTTCCCGGGCATCGTGGTCATGGCACTGTCGGGCTTGGCGCTGATGCTCGGTGCGCTGATCTGGTCGATGGCCGACATCTGGCCCGACCGTCCGATCGTTTTCGACGACACCCTCCTGCTGCGGCCGCTGACGGACATCGGTCTGGGGCTGCTCGTCTCGGTCGGGCTGGCCGCGGCGCTGGCCAAATTCATTCCGCAGGGCTGGTTCTTTTCCCGCCTGGCGGTCGCTGCGCCGATCGCGGGTTCGGCCCAGACGGCCGGCGCGGCCCCGGAGATCGGCGCCGCGGCCGCGGGGCTCGCGGGGCGGCGCGGGGTGGCGGCGACGGATTTGTTTCCGAGCGGTCAGGTCGAGATCGACGGCCGGCGCTTCGAGGCGCGCACGGAAGTCGGCGCGCTGGCGGCGGGCACGCGCATCGTGGTGCGGCGCAAGACCGATTTCGGTCTGATCGTCGACCGCGACGAGGGAGGGGCCGCATGACGCTGGTGATCATTTTGTTTCTGTCGGGTATTTTCCTGCTGGCGCTCGAAGTCGTGGTGCCGGGGGGGATCCTCGGGATCATCGGCGGCGTGCTGACGCTGGCTGGCGTGGGCGTCTCGTTCTCCCGTTTCGGCGCGGCCGGCGGGGCGGTGGCGTCGGGCATCGCGGTGGCCGTCGGCGCGATGGCGGTCTATCTGGAATTCGTGCTGCTGCCGAAGAGCCGGCTGGCCAAGGCGCTGTCCATGAGCGAGACGGTGGCGGGCACCAGCCAGCCGGCGATCGCGGAGCGCGCCATCATCGGCAAGCGCGCGACGGCGGTGACTCCGCTCGCGCCGAGCGGGCTCGTCGAGTGCGAGGGGCGCCGCTACGAGGCGTATTCGCGCAGCGGGCACACGGCTCCCGGCACCCCGGTGGACGTCGTCGGGCTCGACAATTTCCGTCTGATCGTCGCCGCCCTTCCCCCTTCCCAACCCTCCCTCACATGAACCTGACTCTGATTGGCCTCGTTGCGCTCGGTATCTTCCTGCTCGTCGTCTTCGCGATCGTGTTTTCGCTGATCGGCGCGTGGGTCAAGGCGTTGTTCAACGGCGCACCCGTGCCGATGTCGAAGCTCGTCGCGCTGAAGTTCGCGAGCATCCCCTACGGGCTGGTCGTCGATGCCCGTATCACCGCGGTGCGCGCCGGCATCGACATCAACGCCGACCAGATCGCCTCGCACTACCAGGCGGGCGGCAACGTGGTGCCCACCGTGCAGGCGCTGATCGCCGCGCAGAAGGCGGGCATCGAGCTCGGCTGGGACCGGGCCTGCGCGATCGACCTCGCGACCAAGGGCTCGGGCAAGAGCGTGGTCGAGGCGGTGCGCACCTCGGTCGACCCGAAGGTGATCGATTGCCCGAATCCCGAGGGCGGCCGCACCACGATCGACGGCGTGGCGAAGGACGGTATCCAGGTGAAGGTGAAGGCGCGCGTGACGGTGCGCACGAACCTCGACCGTTTCGTGGGCGGCGCGAAGGAGGACACGATCATCGCCCGCGTCGGCGAAGGCATCGTGTCCACGATCGGCTCCGCCGACAGCTACAAGTCGGTGCTCGAATCGCCCGACGCGATTTCGAAGACGGTGTTGGCGCGCGGCCTCGACGTGGGCTCGGCGTTCGAGATCCTTTCGATCGACATCGCCGACGTGGACGTGGGCGAGAACGTCGGCGCGAAACTCCAGGAGGCGCAGGCCGAGGCGAACAAGAACATGGCCCAGGCCCAGGCCGAAATCCGCCGCGCCGCGGCGGTGGCGGTGGAGCAGGAAATGAAGGCGCGCGTGCAGGAGATGCAGGCGGAAGTCGTGCGCGCGCAAGCCGACGTGCCGCGGGCACTGGCGGAAGCCTTCCGCTCGGGTCGCCTGGGCGTGATGGATTACTACAAGATGGAAAACGTGCAGGCGGACACCTCGATGCGCTCCTCGATCGCGCATCCCGAGGGAAAGAAATAAGTCCGCCGCCGTCGCACCGATCCCTTCCGGCCCGTCGCCATGATCGAGTGGATCCTCAAGCACCTGGGCGTCGTCATCGCGATACTGGTGATCGTCGTGCAACTCGTGCGCGGCATTGCGGCGACCCGGGGCGAACAAGCCCCGCCGCCGGCGAAGCCGGACGAGCTCGAGGCGGAACGCCGCACGCGCGAGATCCAGGAACAGATCCGGCGGCGGCGCGCCGAACGCGGCGATCCGGCGGCGCGCCCGGAACCGGCTTTGCCGCCGGTGATCCGTCCCGAGCCGAGTCCGCAGACCACCCAGATGCCGGAGCCGTTCGGCGGTCCGCTGCGGCGTGTGCTCGAGGAGCTGGAGCGGGGAGCGAACCCGCGGCCCGAGCCGGCGGCTCCGCCCCCGGTGCAGGAGGATCGCCGGCAGGCCGAATTGGAGCGGCAGCGCCAGCTGGCCGAGGAGATGGCGGCGCTGGCGGCCGCGCGGGCCGCGGCCGAACGTCGGGCGGCCGAGTTGGCCAAGGCCGCGGCCGGAGACGCGGTGCGATTGTCGTCCGCCGCAGCGGCCGCGAGCGCCGCCCGCGAATCGCTGCGCGAAGACCTCCGGGATCCGAAGTCGCTGCGCCGGGCGGTGCTCCTGCGGGAAGTGCTGGGTCCGCCGGTGGCGCTGCGTTGAGCGGACGGACGGGGAAGGGCGCGGCTTGCCGCGGGGCGGATCAGGGCCCGGGCAACTCGCCGCGCTGGTAGCCGGTGCCGAGCAGCTGGCCGAGATTCTTCCGGGAGCCGTTGACGTCGATCAGCAGATTTTCCGCGGCGCTCGCCTCGATGAAGACGGGGCCGGGGCGGGGGATGGATTTCATGCCCTGATCGGGAAGCAGGAGGCCGGTGAAGAGCACGTCGCCGTCGGAGCCGTCGAGGTTTTTGCGGCGGACCGAGACCTGCACGGGGCTGAGGGCGACCAGGCCGAGGGTGGGGGCGCGGGGCGTGGTCGCGACGGCGGCGGCGGTGCCGGCGGCCGAACTCGCGGCGGCGGACGCCTTGCCGGAGGGCCAGAGCGATTTCAGCAGGTAGAACACGACGAGCAGGCCGAGAACACCTCCGCCGATCTTCAGGTATTTGAACACCGTCGCGGGGTCGGGGCCGGTCGGCAGGGAGCTGCCGGTGCGGGTGCGGGGCGGCAGGGAACGCGGGGTCGGGGCCGGTTCGGCGGGCGGCTCGCCGCCGGCCGGAGTGCGGCTGGTGGGGTCGGACGTGGTGGTCGTGGAGATGTCCATGCGCCCGTAGACTTCGCGGCTCGGGACGCGGGGGCGGGAATCGGAGAGGCCGAGGCCGGCGTAGTCGTTGACGATGCGCTCGGCGGGCAGCTTGAGGTAGTTGGCGTAGGTGCGGAGAAAGCCGCGCACGTAGATCTCGGTGAGGCCGATATCGAACTGGTTGCTCTCGAATTTCTGCAGGTAGTCGCCGCGGATCTTGGTGGCTTCGGCAGCCTCGCGGATGGAGATGGCCTTCTTCTTGCGCGCTTCTTCAAGGCGTTCGCCGATGGTCTGCATGGTGGTCAGTTAGGAAGGGACGGAGTGGGAGTCACCACGAAAGACGCCAAACTCCGGAATCACGGGCCGCGGCCCGGCGGCGGGAAAACGGCAGAACGAGGTCCGGGGCGGCGGGTCGGAGGCTTCAGAGGGAATCGAGGTCGACGAGGATTTCGCGCGGGCTCGAGCCGTTTTCGGGGCCGACGATGCCTTTTTCCTCCATGATCTCCATGATGCGGGCGGCGCGGTTGTAGCCGATGCGCAGGCGGCGCTGGAGCATGGAGGTGGAGGCGCGTTTGGTGGATTTGAGCACGTCGATCGCCTGCTGATACAGCTCGTCGTCGTCGCCGAGATCCCCGTCGTCGCCCTCCGCGCCCTCCTCGTCCTCGTCGTCTTCCTTCGCGGCGCGGTCGATCTGCTGCTGGACGGACTGGGCGTATTGGGGCGGGCCGTTGCGTTTGAGGAATTCGACCATCTCCTGGACTTCCTCGTCGGACACGAAGGCGCCCTGCGCGCGCACCAGGCGGGAGCTGCCGGGCGGGGAGAAGAGCATGTCGCCGCGGCCGATGAGGGTGTCCGCGCCCTTGGTGTCGAGGATGGTGCGGGAGTCGACCTGGGAGGCGACCTGGAAGGCGATGCGCGAGGGGAGGTTGGCCTTGATGACGCCGGTGATGACGTTCACCGAGGGGCGCTGGGTGGCGATGATGAGGTGGATGCCGGCGGCGCGCGCGAGCTGGGCGAGGCGGGCGATGCTGGTCTCGATCTCGGCGGGCGCGACCATCATGAGGTCGGCGAGTTCGTCGATGATGGCGACGATGTAGGGCAGGCGTTCGGGGATCGGCTCGCCGTCGTCGAGGGTGGAAGGATCGACGCCCTCGAGCGTGCCCTGGGCCTCGGCGGGGGCGGGCGTATCCGCTTTTTCATTCTTCTTGCGCGAATTGAAGCCGACGATGTTGCGGACGTTGGCCTTGGCGAAGATCTGGTAGCGCTGCTCCATCTCGCCGAGCAGCCACTTGAGGGCGGCGGGGACCTTCTTCGGCTCCGTCACCACCGGGATGAGCATGTGGGGCAGGGCGTTGAAGATCTTCAGTTCGACAACCTTGGGGTCGACCATGATGAGCCGGAGGTCTTTCGGGCTCTTCGAGTAGAGGATGGAGGCGACGATGGAATTGATGCAGACCGATTTGCCCGAGCCGGTGGCGCCGGCGATGAGCAGGTGGGGCATCTTGCTGAGATCGGAGACGAGCGGCTTGCCGGAGACATCCTTGCCGAGCGCGATGGGAATCTCGGACTTCACGCCGGCCCAGTCTTCGCTCTCGAGCAGTTCGCGCATGCCGACGGGCGTCGGGTGCTGGTTGGGGACCTCGACGCCGACGGCGGCCTTGCCGGGGATCGGGGCCAAAATGCGCACCGACTGGGCGCGCATCCCGAGCGCGATGTTCTTGTCGAGGCCGGCGATCTTTTCGACGCGGACGCCGGGGGCGGGCACGACCTCGTAGCGGGTGATGACCGGGCCGACGTGAATCTCGCCGAGAGTGACCTCGACGCCGAATTCGCCGAGGATGCGAAGCAGGTTCTCGGCATTCTGCCGGTGCTCTTCCTCGCTGTTGCCGGCGGCCGGCTTGGCCTGCTCCTTGAGCAGCGTGACGGGCGGAAACTGGTAGTTGGTGTCGTCGCTCTGCGGGAGGACGGGCTTGGCGGCCTTTCTGGGTTCCTCGGGCTTGACGATGTTGAGCTCGACCTTGCCCGCGGCGTGGACGGCGAGGGATTTGGTGTCGGTGGCGGTGGGGCCGGGGACCGGGGCGGGCTCGCCCGGCGCGGGCTTGGCGCCGCCGAGCTTGAGCGCGGGGGCGGTCTTGGGATCGGGCTTGCCCGGCGGGGGCGGCGGCGGGGGCAAGGCGGACTTGGCGGGGGGCGCGGAATCGGCCGGAGCGTCGGCTTCGACGGCGCGGGCGGCGGGAGGTTTGGCGAGCGGGTCCTCGGCCGACTTGGGCACGACGGCCTTCTTGCCGGTGGGGCCGACGGGACCGACCGGTTCGGCCTTGGGCGCGGTGGCGGCGGCCGTCGCGGTGGCGGTGGCGAGGGCGGACTTCTGTTTGGCCTGGGCCTCCTTGGCCTTGCGGGCCTGTTCGGCGCGCTCGGCCGCGGCCTTGGCCTTGCGCTCGCCGCGTTCCTTCCACCAGGCCCCGAAGTCGGTGAAGAGTTTTTCGAATTCGCCGCCGAGATTGAGCACGAAGATCAGCGAACCGAGGTAGACGGTGCCGAAGATGAGGAGGGTGCCGAGCGGGCCGAGGGCGTCCTCGAGGAGGCGGTGGTAGACGGTGCTGCCGACGATGCCGCCGTAGCCCTGGGGAAAGTAATCGCTGCTCCACTTGGCGTCCTTGAGCATGGCGAGCAGGACGGCGGAGGTGAGGCACGCGACCACCATCGAGACGGAGCGCGTGTTGGTGACGTGTTTGGGGTTGCGGACGGCGACCCAGAGCAGGCCGAGGAGGAAGGTCGGCACGAACCACGCGCTCACGCCGACGGCATAGTAGAGCACCCAGGCGGTGTTGGCGCCCCAGATGCCGGTGGGGTTTTTCTGGGCGGGGGCGGTGCTGTGGAAACTGCTTTGCAGCGGGCTGTAGGTGACCAGTGCGGCGAGCACAAAAAATCCGAGCGCGAAGCAGACAAGGGCGACCGTCCAGTTGGGGCGGTAGCGAGGCGCCTTGAACGACGGGCCGTCGTTTGAGTTTGATGTCTCGGACTTGGGCATTTGTTTGGGCGGCCAAAAGTGGCGGCGGGCGGACCTTAGCGAGATGCCCGGTCAAAAGTAAACACCCTGCCCGATTTTCACCAAAAACTCGTCACCCTCATGCTGGAACTGCTTCGCTTCGAGCCCCTTTATCAGGAACGTGTCTGGGGTGGGCGCGCGTTGGAAACCGCTTTGGGCCGCACGCTCCCGACCGGCGCGGTGATCGGCGAAAGCTGGGAGGTTGTGGACCGGCCGGAAGCGCAGTCCGTCGTGGCCGGGGGGGCCTGGGCGGGGCAAACCCTGCACGCGATCCTGCAGCTGGCGGGAGCGGACGTCATGGGGCCGGACTGGCCGCGGGGCCGGCCGTTTCCGATTTTGGTCAAGTGGCTGGACTGCCGGGAGCGACTGAGCCTGCAGGTGCATCCGCCGGCCGAGATCGCGGAGACGCTGAAGGGCGAGCCGAAGACGGAAAACTGGTTCATCGCGGAAACGGCACCGGGCTCGCGGCTGATCGTGGGCCTGCGCCGCGGCGTGACCCGCGCGCAGTTCGAGCGGGCGATCGCGGACGGCACGGTGGAGAGCTGCGTGCATGCGTTCGGCGTGGCGGCGGGCGATTCCATTCTGGTGCACAGCGGGCAGGTGCATGCGATCGACGCGGGCAACCTGATCCTCGAAATCCAGCAAAACTCGGACACGACGTATCGGGTCTACGACTGGGGCCGGGTCGGGCTCGACGGCCGGCCGCGGCAGCTGCACGTGGCGCAGTCGCTGCAATCGATCGACTGGGAGGATTTCGAGCCGGCGCCGCAGCGGGCGGCGGCGGCGACGGCGGTGATCGCGGATTGCCGGGAGTTCCGGATCCGGCGGGTGGTGCTGGCGGCGGGCGGGGTGCTGGCGCTGCCGGCGGGCGAGCAGCCGCGCCTGATCAGCGTGGCGAGCGGCGAGGTGCGGCAGACGCTCGGGCCCGCGCCGGTCGCGCTTCGGCGGGGCGACACGGCGCTCGCGCCGTATGCGGGGACGTTCGAGCTGCGGGCGCCGGCGCCGGCGACCCTGTTGGTGACCGAGAATTTCGCGCGCTGAGGACGGCGGCCCCGGATGGGCAACGGGCCCGCCGACCGGTTCGCCGGGAAACCGTGGCTTGAAGAATGCGGAAAGGCGTTATTAGTTCGGCCCCCTTTTGCACCATGACCGAGCCCGAAACCAAAGACGCTTCGAACAACGCCGCCCAAGCCGCGACGGCGGCTGCTTCCTCCGCTGAGGCGCCGAATCCGGCTCCGCAGCCTAAACCGGCGGAGGCCGCTCCGGACCTCGCCGCGCAGCTCGCGGCCGCGAAGGCGGAAGCCGCGGCGAATTTCGACAAGTTCATGCGCACGGCCGCGGATCTGGAGAATTTCCGGCGGCGGACCGTGCGGGAGAAGGAAGACCTGCGCACGACGGCGACCGGCCGCGTGCTCGAGGATATTTTTCCCGTGCTCGACACGCTCGGTCTCGCGATCGGCGCGGCCAAGCAGCCCAACGCCGACCTCAAGTCGCTTGTCGGGGGCGTCGAAATGGTGCTCACGCAGCTCAAGACGGCGCTGACCAGCCACGGCCTGAAGGAGATCAATCCGGCCGGCCAGCCGTTCGATCCGCACCAGCACGAAGCAATCTCGCACCTGCCGAGCGCCGACGTGAAGGAAGAGCACGTGCTCACGGTCGTGCGCACGGGCTACATGCTGAACGGTCGCCTGCTGCGCCCGGCCTCGGTCGTGATTTCGAGCGGACCGGCCAAGGAGGAGAAGCACTGACTGCCCTGGCGGAGGTTGCTGCGGCGCGATCCCTCGTGATCGGGCCGTAGTCCGCCGCCGGTCCCCGCACCACCATGGCCAAAGACGACTATTACGAACTGCTCGGCGTCCAGAAAGGCGCGACCGCCGAGGAAATGAAAAAGGCCTACCGCAAGAAGGCGGTGCAGTATCACCCGGACAAGAACCCCGGCAACAAGGAGGCCGAGGAGATGTTCAAGAAGGTCTCGCACGCCTACGAGGTGCTGACGGATCCGGAGAAACGCGCGGCCTACGATCGCTACGGTCCGGCGGCGTTCGAGGGCGGCGGCGGCGTGCCGCGCGGTCCCGGCGGCATGGGCGGCGGAGGCGGCGGCGGCTTCCACGATCCGTTCGACATCTTCCGCGAAGTCTTCGGCCAGCAGGGCCGCGGCGGCGGGGGCGGCGGCGGCGGGATTTTCGAGGAGATGTTCGGCGGCGGCGGCGGCGACGGCGGCCGCGACGGCGCCGACCTGCGCTACGACCTCGAGATCACGCTCGAGGAAGCCGCGCGCGGCGTGGAAAAGGAAATTTCCTTCCGGAAAAACATGACCTGCGAGCGCTGCGACGGCAGCGGCGCGGAACCCGGTTCGAAGAAGGTGACGTGCCCGACCTGCCGCGGCGCCGGCCAGGTGCGGCGCTCGGGCGGGATCATCACGTTCACGCAGACCTGCCCGACCTGCGGCGGCGCGGGCAGCAAGGTGGAGAAGCCCTGCACGGCCTGCCGCGGCGAAGGCCGCACGGCGAAGAGCACCAAGCTCAACGTGCGCATCCCGCCGGGCGTCGACACCGGTTCGCGGCTGCGCTCGTCCGGCAACGGCGAGGCGGGCTTGGCGGGCGGCCAGCCCGGCGACCTCTACATCGTGCTCACGGTGAAGGAGCACGAGCTGTTCGAGCGGCAGGGCGAAGACCTGTTCTGCGAGATTCCGATCAAGTTCACGCTCGCCGCGCTCGGCGGGACGATCGAAGTGCCGACCCTCTCGGGCAAGGCCTCGCTCAAGATCCCGCCCGCGACGCAGAGCGGCACGACGTTCCGGCTGCGCGGCAACGGCATGCCGAGCCTGCGCGGCGGCGCGCAGGGCGACCAGTTGGTGCGCGTGCAGGTCGAGGTGCCGACCTCGCTGACCAGCGAACAGAAGAAGATTCTCGAGGAGTTCGCCCGCGTGAGCGGCGACGCGGCCAATCCCACGTCGAAGAGCTTTTTCGAGAAGGCGAAGAAGTTTTTCTGAGGAAGCGGAAGGCGGTAAGCGGCAGGCTGTAGGCTGTAAGCTGGGATGCCCGGGTCTGGGCTTTCGGCTCAGCGCATAAAGCTTGGAGCCTACCGCCACCTGCGTCGCGTCAGCGGCGCAGTTTCACATCCATCCAGACGGCGAGGGTGAGCACCACGCCGCGGGCGATGAATTTGGCCTCGGGGGAGACGGCGAGGAGGGTCATGCCGTTGAGCAAGGCCGTCATCACGAGCGCGCCGAAGATCACGCCGCCCACCGAGCCGCGCCCGCCGCGGAGCGCCGTGCCGCCGATGACGCAGGCGGCGATGGCGTCGAGTTCCATCAGGTCGCCGACCGTGGTGGTCGAGGCGCCGGAGTAGGCGGTGGTCATGAAGCCGGTGAGCGCGACGGCGCCGCCCATGAGGGCGTAGGCGCCGATGAGCACGCGCGGCACGGCGATGCCGCTGAGCCGCGCGGCGTCCTCGTTGCCGCCGATGGCGTAGAGGCTGCGGCCGAACGGCGTGTGCTGGGAAAGGAAATACACGGCGCCGGCGGTGCCGCCGAGGACGAGCAGCGGGAATGGCACGCCGCGGAAGCGGTTGCAGACGAGCACGAGCGCGAAGACGCCGAGCGCCGCGAGGAGCAGCGGGCCGGCGGCGCGGGCCAAGGGCGGGTTGGGCAGGCCGTGGGCGGTGCGGGCGGCACGGCTGCGCCACGCGATCACGGCGAGCCCGACGCAGAGCGCGGCGGCGAG
>JACCDX010429426.1_pt1 | contig 30749 bp, 24 predicted proteins | sample 7449681 | NCBI WGS metagenome assembly JACCDX01 (sample SAMN15323450, study PRJNA562643) | freshwater metagenome | isolation source: river surface water | place: USA:Blue River Watershed | collected 2017-08-18
AAATATAATAATCATGAATAATTGCCTAGGCCAAGCTGAACAAGATAAATTCGTTTTAAATGTCCTCAAAGGAAAAACAAACGGATATTTCTTAGAAATCGGATCCAATCACCCAATCAATATTAATAATTCATACCTATTAGAAACCAAATACAATTGGAAAGGCATCATGGTCGAATATGACCCCGCTTTTTTACCTTTATACAAAGAACACCGCCCCAACAGCACCCATATCATCAATGACGCCACTCAAGTCAATTATAAAAACGTATTCGAAAATGTCCAAATGCCCTTCACAGTCGACTACTTACAAATCGATTTAGAAGCAGATAATGGATCCACCATCAATACCCTCTTAAAACTCGATAATGAAATCTTTGACACCTATAAATTCGCCACCGTCACATTCGAACATGACTTCTATCACACCAATTTCGCCAACACACGCTTAACCTCACGCAATATCTTTGAAAAAAGAGGATACATTCGCGTTTTCTCCGATATCAATAACCAAGGCATTAATCCATACGAAGATTGGTATGTCCACCCAGATTTAGTCGATATGAATTACGTTAATTCCTTAATCGAACTCAACAAAAATAACTTTGTAAATCATCCCTCTACAGGAAAAACCATCAATTGGGAAGATATTCAATACCCAGCCTCTTCCATTTTAGTTTAAAAATATGTAAAAATTTAAATTTAAAAATAAAATAAAAATCAAATCAAATTTTTTTTATTTTATTTATTTAAAAAATAAAAATACAACATGTTTATTTATTATCATTATTATCATCCACGTTTTGATCTGGTGTAGCAGGCTGCTCCACCATTGGTCTTATCGTAACCTTCTGTTCAATATCATCTAAATGCAAAAGAGCATTCTCTGGCTCATTACGATATCTTAAAAATACTGCCGTAATATGTGCTGGCGAAAATTCAGATGCCTTTATGTTTGCCAATTGATTTTGTGGAGCTTCAAGATTAAAAAACATTTGATAAAGTTCTTTAATCTGGTTTTTAGAACAAAAATCAAATTGGTATTTAGCATCACATCTACCTGGACGAATCAATGCATCATCTAATATCTCTGGATGATTGGTTGTCATAATCAAAATACGTCCAGGTGTTGCAACAACACCATCTAAAGCATTCAATAATCCAGATAATGTGATTCCTGATTTCTCATTCTTTTCTCCAAATCCTGCCTCTTTCTTTTTATAAAATGGAATGTCGTCAGGGTTCGAGTCTTTTTTCGCATTTGTTTGTTGTTGTTGTTGTTGTTGTTTCAATTTGCGAAGTTTCTTTCTTAATCTCGCATTTTGGATTTTAACTGGATCATTGGAAAGAAGAAGTTCATCAAAATCAGAATCAGAATCATATTCCAAATCTGAATCCGAACCACTACTATTCGCCAATTCACGCGACTTGACTGCAGCAACCATCGCATCGATATCTTCAATCACCAATATTGTATCTTTGTAATTGATTCCCTTGAAGAGTTCCAATAATTCAATGTCCGATTTGATATTTTGTAACATCAAAAAATGAATATGACGCTTAAAATGCAAACTGATCCCACGTATGAAAGATGTCTTGCCTGTACCGGGTTTCCCATAAAATAAATACCCACGATTAAATGGAATATCCAACGAATTATACCACTCCTCCGAATTAATAAAACGCTGAAAATCATCCCGAATCTCGTCTTTCAAACTATTTTGAAGAATAATCGTATCGAGTTTTCGCGAATTATTGGATGGCTCACCAGTCCATTTACCATCCTTGTTTACATAAATTAATTGTTTCCATATATTTGATGTAAGACTCTCCACAAATTTGGTAATACACAATTGACAAAACTCTTCCAAAACATCATTTTTAACAAATTGATCAATTTCCACCCAAAGTTTCACCTTGTAATTCTCACGCTTCTTCTCCTTATCCGTATATATTGTCACCACTTCAGTCCCCAATTCATAATAAATCACATAACTTTGAAACTTGATTTCCTTACGCTTGTTCTGACTCATTATTTTGTGCAACCCCAAATTCGCCTTGATGACATTAATATTTTCAGGAACAATCGCCCTCTCATAAACATATTGCAAATCTGTTTCCTTCGAATAATCAATCTCTGAATTCGTTGAAAGATACCAAGACACCGCTTTGTAAAGTTCATTAATCTTACGATTATCCGAAATATACGGAATTTCAACAAACTTGATTTGCTTCACCGGTGTATTCAACATTTTCGCATACAACCACCTCGAACCCAACCAACTTTCCCTCATCGCCCAATTAATCAACGACCCCGCCTTATCAAGCAACATCTTAATTTGACTAAACAAATAAGTAATCAACGTCATAAAAAACAATTGAGCCAATGTATCTATAAAAAAATTGCCAGTAGAAAAGTTCTTAAACATTTGCAACTGCAAAATAGATTGGAGCTGATGCAAAACTTGATGTGGCTGATGAGGAGATAACATCCCCCCTGCATTATATCCAATATTTGGAGATGCATCCATTCCACTAAAACCACTTATATGGGAATCACTTGATAATAAAGATGACATTTTTTTTCCTTTCCTTTCCTTTTTTTTTAAATTCTTTTTTATTTTTATAAATTCTATTTTTCCCTCAATATTGTATATTTTTCATCCCCTAGAAAAGTAAGTTCAATATGAAGACCAACCATATATAATAATGAATGTTCGGTATTATGATTAATATACATATATCTATCACAAGGTTCCAAATGTCGATAATCAATCATTTGATATGGACTTTGATAAAAATCAAAATCATTATTAATATATTTTTGGAATTTTCGAATATCTCTTAATTCTTCATCAAAAATCAATAAATATAAATCAATCCCGAAAATCTGAACATGAATAAATTCATCTTTTTCGAATCTTACATAACCATCATCAACATCTTTTACAAAGAAATCAACCGATTGAATCCCCGTTTCTTCCAATTGTTCATAATCCTTCCCCTCTTTAGTCATAATAAACCAAATCATCTCCGTAGCATCAAATGGAATATGAATCTTAGAACGTCTATACAATAAATGATTAACAGATCCGGTTATAAAATTATTTGTAACAAAATGCCATGATATCATCGAACTTTTAACTGATTCATTCAGATGAATGTTTTTACCAGAAAAGATCACTTCTATATCATAAGGCATTTTATCAATTGGACCACCATTCCATATATCGAAAACCAATGGATTTCCCTTGTACAAATAATTCGGCAGTCCATACCGCATTTTTTCAAATGTAAATACTTTCATGTAGAGAACATTTTCTTCCAACAAAACATCCTGTTTATTAATTAATTCAAAGCCCAGCGCGGATATAAAATGCCTTGCGAATAACCAACCATCATCTTTGAAATTCTTCAATACAAATGATATATTTTGCAAACCATGTAATACATCATATCGTTCAAAAGCATCCTTTTTTTTGACAATTTTAACATACACATCTAACAATGAAAACATCGGATCATCTGGTAACTTCAATGACGTCCCTCCCCACCTTTCCGTCTTCACAATATTTGTCGCATTTATTTCAGATTCAACTTGATACATTGAATCCAACATTAATCGCGTGTTATAATCCTCCGATCCCATTTTTAAATCACGATTCAATTCCGATTCTTGTTCTCTTATTTCATCTTCCAATCGCCTTTTTTCTTTTTGCGCAAAATACAAATCCGTTTTTTTCTTTTTCCCACCATAAATAGGGTATTTGCGACATAGTAGGTTCTTTTCATTATTTGGACCATAAGAAAAAGCCGGTATCATTTTTTTTCCCCGTCCCCAAGAATTTCTTAATGAAAAAAAATACCCAGACCAAATATTTCACATCCCCTACAGGCTATTATCGATCGTGATCCCCCCTGTAAGGGTAAATACTATTTTCAAAATATTTTGTTTTGAATTTACAAGAAGAAAAATCATATATATTATATTATATTAATTTGCTTAAAATTGACGTGTAAAAAAAAAATGAAAAAAACCCAAAAGAAAAAGACCCAAAAACGTCGTCATGATAAACGACGCGGGAAAACCCTCAATAAAAAAAATGGTGGTATGAATGCCATCAAACATTTAGGCAAAAGCGTTTTAACCGGATTTGTTCAAAATGGTATTGTCAATAAAGACAAACGCGATCCACTCAAAAATATTACCAACCAATTCATCAACACGAATCCAACAACAACAATAACAACGTTTATGTCAAATAAAAATAATAAAAAAAATTAATTTCGTTTCGTTTTAATTATAAACCTGAAAAAAAAATAACAAATAAAATCAAATGCCAATACAATCAGTAATCTTCACGTATCGCTTTTCCTACAGGAAATCGCGGAACATTATATACACTCAATTCCTGATAAATGACGGTTAACATTTTGTTCACATATTTATAGGCATTTTTAAAAAGATCCTTGCGGTATTCAATCGTCCCTTTGGGTCTCACAGAAAATTGCGTATATGGCTCTTGCGGGATTTCACATATCCAAATAACCGTCCCCTTATCCCTACCATCCCCTTCTTTAAACCCCACAATTTTGAATTCCGACTCGAAAAATTCCTTGTATTTTTGAAGATCATGTGACCTGTTGTTTTGAACATAATTCCCTCCCATATTACGCAACATAATCCCTTCATACCCATTTTCCACAAACTTCCCAAAATATTCTTTAAATTCATCTATCGTATTCACCAAATGCGTCGCAACCTGTAGGATATATAATGACGGTGATGACGACGATCCAAATAATATCTGATGATTCGTCGATAAAAACGAATTACGTTGTTCAAACGTCATTTCAGGATTCGCATAATCAAACATATCATACACATGATATTGCACACAATTATTAATCCGCGTCATATCGTCTTGATTCACCTTTTTCTTTTTAATTAACCCCACCAATTCCTCAAATGGAATCATCGTCGAATACAGTTCCCCGTCCAAAACAATTGACGGATTTTCCCGGAAAAAACCACTTAACGCCATTTTCACTTGTGTCAAATTTTCAAAGATTGTGCCTGTACGGGATTGTGTCATAATAGTCGATGTTGCCGCGTCATAATAAATCACACACCTAAGACCATCCAATTTAGGCTGTACAAAACAAGGAAATATAATCACCGACTTCTTTTTCTTATTCCCTATTGACGCTGGATCAAACGTCTGCGCCAACATCGGATAAAATACCGTCGACGGGGTCGTCAACGGGGTCACTTGTTCCACAACATCTTGTTCTACTTTTAATAATTTATAACCCTCTTTTTCCATCTTATCCGTCCATTTACGTTTCATTTCTTGTTTACATTGTTGAAGAGGCGTCGTTTCATTCGCACGACCAATATTTTTACCTAATGTATATAAACGTTCATCACTTTGAATTTTACCATCCATATACCCATGATTAATCACTGCATTCGCATGTTTCGTCGAATCATTATAATATATTTCAGCAAACCATATTTTTGTTTTCCCATTTTTCGATGGACATTCCAATACTGGCAATTTTTCAAGCCATTGAAATTCGTCAGACATTCCTTTTTTTTTTGGAGCTCTATTTATTGTAAGCTGTTATTGTTGTTGATATTTTTTCCCTTACAGGCAATCTCAATTTAAAAAAACTAATTTAAAATGATTTTAACATATTTTTTTTAAAATTTAATTAAAACAAAACAAAACAAAAGAAAAATACAAATGCCAATTATTGCTGTATGTGGATTTCAAAACGCTGGAAAAGATACTTTCGCAAATTATCTCATTCAAAATCATGGATTCATTAAACTCAGTTTTGCAAGTGCACTCAAAGACATTATCGCTGTCCTTTTTAGCTGGGATCGCAATAAACTTGAAGGCATAAAAACAGAAGATCGAACATGGCGTGAAACTGTCGACCCTTGGTGGTCACAACAACTCGATATGCCCCATTTAACCCCCCGTTTCGTCATGCAATATTTTGGCACTGATCTCTTCCGAAACCATTTCCATCCCAATATTTGGGTTAAAGCAGTCGAACGCCAGATTTTATTAAACCCCACCGCCAATTACATAATCACAGATTGCCGATTTGGCAATGAAATAGAATTGGTCAAACAACATGGCGGTATTTTAATACATATCGCACGCAATCTCCCTACTTGGTATCATGATTATAAAAACAATCTTTGTGTTAAGCCTGTAGAGGGATATCATCCAAGTGATATTTCGTGGATACGATATGATTTTGATCACGAAATTTCCAATCATTTTTCATCCATTGACGAATTCAATTCTGCAATCAAATCATTTTTATCTTCTGACAACGCAAATTTAATTTCCATTTTCTGAACATCCGCATCCTTTTTCTTATTTGATGATGATGTTGTCAAAATCCGTTTCTTCTTTGGCTTTTCCATTACCGGAGGATGATCTTCCTGATTTTGATTTTGATTTTGATTTACAGGTGTTGGTGGCGGCGGCGGCACAGAATCAACGGACGCCATTATTTCCTTAATTTCCTCTTCTAATCCCTCCGCCAACATTTTCAACGCACTTATTGCCGATTTCACTTCCCGCACTTTTTTCCGCAATATACCGACTTTATCCCCCATCTTGTAACGGTAATTTTTATACGCCTCTTCCACATATCGATTGTCGTTGACGGAGTCACCCTTGTGATACATTTCCCTACAGGCAAACCACAATAGACGTAACATCTCCGACGGATCTGTTATCGCCTGATTCGATAATAATGCATTCACGTAACACACACATTGTTTCGTATTTATCCACTCAAACATAATTGGCGATTTATTATATTTATTAATCTTCGTATTTAGCGAAACAATCCATCCAAATTGTATATAATCATGACGTTTTAAATCCGCCTTGATTTTCTCAATCGATTGCGCATTCACCCCATTCGTATAATTTTTCGCATCCACCATCACCGTAAATTCACGAAATCTCAAATGTCCATCCCCCGCATGACTTTTTTGAGAGGTATCCTCATAAGAATACCCCTCAAAATCACGAAACGCTTTATCCGCTATTTCCCGAAAAAGCATTTCCCCCTCCATCCCCTTCCCCACATTATGATTTGCTAACACCTGATTTTTATTATTATACACCAATAAACGGTCCAGTGAATCCTGTATCTTCGTCATGGTTCGCTCACGTTCTGCCTGTAAGAGAATCTCCACTTGTTGTTCACGGTCATTACGTTCCCGTCTCACATCTTCCTTCAATTCATATATGACCCGATCTTTAGCACCTATCAAATCACGCAAATTACGCATCTCTTCCTCATTCGATTGACGTATGTTTTCAAAAGTTTCCATCTTCATTTTAATCGCTCGATTAATTTCGTCATCCATTTGCTCTCGAATTACCCGTATACGTTCCTCCTGTAGGAGCATTGTCTGCGCCATCTCACCATTATCAGTTTGCGTTTTGACCCATTTACGCGCGTTCATAATTGCATCTGTTCCTACTTGCAACACATAAAGATGTTCCTCCGGCGTCGTTATTTCGTCCAATAATACTTTTTGGATGTATTTATTTTTTGCTGGTATTTGCATTGTTACGTTTATCAACGATTTCAATAATTGCGACATTCTATTTTTTTTTTACCCGTTTTATTTCTCTTAAAAATATATATTAATCAACGATTGTGAAAAATTTTATTTTTTTTTTGAATAAAAAAAAGGAAGAAAAAGAAAGAAAAAAATATGCCGAATCTGGATAAATGTTTTTCAAAATGTCGAGGAAAATCTCAAGATGAATGTAACGCAACCTCTTATTGCAAATATGCCCCCAAAGGCAATTATTGCCGTCTTAAACGCGATAAATTGGTCATGGTTCCTTCACGTGATCGAAAAAGAAACGAAACCACCCGACGCATCATTTGCAAATACCTCCCTCAAGTAAAAGGCCCCAACTTTGATCGTAAAAAAGAACGCCTATTTGCTACAATGCAACAAGGTGATGATCCACAATATTCCGCCACCACCGAAGATGATTTTGTTTACAACCCTGATGTAAACGAAAAAGAAAAATCAAGACATGTCCAATTTGCTAGTTCCTCCCCTTCTGAACGAGAATCTGAATCCGAACCTGAACCTGAAAAACCCCAATCTGAATCTGAATCTGAATCTGAATCTGAATCTGAATCTGAATCTGAAAAACCCCAATCAGCAAAACAAAATAATAATTTATTTATGAATTATTTCGGCCAAAACAAAAATGACCAAATTCAAAATGATGAAAAAAATAAAAAAACTAAAGAAAGGGGTACCAACATAAAAAAAACAAATAATAAAACAAAAAAAATGATGTCACGTAAGGATAAAATATCTCGGGTTAAAAGCCTTAAAAATAGATCAAATTTATCTGATTCAAAAAAGGAAGAATTAAATGATCATAAAAATGCATTGAAAAAAGTTTTAAATGAAAAGGAAGAAAAAATAAAACAATATCGTATTGAATTAGATGATCCGAATATTGATAAAAAAAAGAAAGAAAATAACAAAAAATACATTTCAAACTACAATAAAGAAATTGAAATTTTAAAAACTGCGTTGACATCTAATAAATCAACAAGTAGGAATAATCAAACAAATAATCAAACAAATGCAAATAATCAAACAAAAGGAAGTATCAGTTCTGAACCAGAATCCTTAAATGGTCACTAACATAATTTTTTTTTCGATGAATTATACAATAAAGTCAAATTTTTTTGTTTTTTAATTAAAAAAAAAGGTCTGGAAAAATATATATATTTTTTTTTAAATAAATGCAATGTTCAAATAAAAACCAAATTTACTTGATTGACGCAAAAAAATGTTATCCCCGTTTTTCAAATAAAAACCGCCAAACAATGAAAAAAGTGTCGGCTATTCATCGCTTTTCCGTGAGTCCTTATTCACATCCTCCCCCCGGATTCCGTATAGTTCGCGGCAAATTCGTCAAACTCGCGTCAACCAATTCATTCTCCCCCGCCATCAATCGCAACCTCATCACCCTCAAAACCAACCGCAAATTCCACATAAAATCTTGCAATTTCAAACCCGCATTCCAACTCTCCGAACCCCTCAAAATCAAATTAGGAATGTTTAGCAATGGCAAAAAAACCCAAAATTGCCTCCCCTACGATCACCCCAAAGTCATCCGTTTCTTAAAACGCAACCTCCGCTCCAATAAACACATCAACCCCAAACAAATCATCATGCCAAAACAAAATGACGCCAATTGCTGGTTCAACTCCTTCTTCGCCATCTTCTTCATCAGCGACAAAGGACGCAAATTTTTCCATTTCTTCCGTCAACTTATGATCGAATCCAAAATCCCACCAAAATCCAAAATTTCAAACGCCTTCGCCCTCCTCAATTACGCAGTTGATGCCTCCATATCCGGCTCCCCCGAAGCAATCGAAATGAACACCAATGCCATCATCAAACTCATATATGACTCCCTCTCCAAATCCGAAAGAGAAACATACAATGAAATATACAAAGTCAACGAACCCGGCAATCCCTTCGCATATTACATCGCAATCATGTCTTATTTGAATGCCCACGCCGTCCTCAACCGAAAACAACATAACCTCAACATCCTTTTCCATCCATTACAATCCTCCCTACTTGCCACTTTCATAGATTTACCTGTACAGATCAATTACAATTACGCAAACCACATCACCGCCAACGGCTACCCCGACATCATTGTTATCCAATTTTCAGAATCAGACTCCGAAAACACCGTCGGCAAACGCATCGACTCCTTCGAATTAAATTCAACCACAAAATACCATCTCGACTCCATCGTCTTACGTGATGTCAAAAAAAACCATTTCTGTTCCCTAATCACTTGCGAAGGCCGTCAATTCGCGTTTGATGGCGCCAGTCATAGCCGTCTCGTTGAATTCAAATGGAAAAAATGGCTCAATTATAATCAAGAATGGAGTTTCATCGGCACAACAGTTCCCTCTACAGGCGAACGCGTAACGTGGAATTTCTCCAACGGTTATTACCTCATGTTTTATTATCGCATTTAACCATCCCCTATTTTTATTATATATAAAAAAAATATATTATTATATAATAAAAATATATTATTATAAACAATTCATCCATCTTTCAAATTTCAAAAAAAAGTAATGGTCTTAAATACATCTATTTCACTTACTGGTGATGCAAACTCTTATTTACATGTCCCATTTGATAATAGTATTGTCATAGGCACAGATGATTTTACTGTTCAATGGGCTCAATATCAAACGGATTCAAATCCATTTCCACGTGTTTGGCAATTTGGATCATACCCAGGGATAATGATGGGTGTATCTATTGAAGGCGGATCTGTTATTTTATGGGGTTCAGGTGCAACATTTATAGAAAATTTAAATGATTCTGATTATAAAAACAGGTGGGTTCATTTTGCAATTTCCAGACACAACGGCGTTCTTCGTTATTTCCGAAACGGTGTTATGAAATATACCAATTCATTAAACACCAATTATTCAGGCGCTTCATACGATTTATATTTCGGTAATGAAACCAATCCAAGTTCAGCAACTTCATTTGGTGGTTATATTTACGGATTCAATTACATCAAAGGAACTGGTTTATATACAACCGACATCAGTTTTTCAGTTCCCGTACCCGATGCAGATCCATCTATTTGTCTTCTTTGCCTGTACGGAAATGCATATTTGGGATCACTTGGATCAACCGTCGTCGCCAACAACGTTTCATCCGTCAATATTCAACCGGATTACACTTACACTCCACCTCCACCATCTGCCGACCCATTAAATATCACTAATTCAACGGATTTAGCCACCGTACTTGCAGATAATGACGTCAATAAAATCATTATTAATGATAATCTTATCCTCGATTATCAACGTATTCAAGCCGATACCCAAAAACATATTAGTCAAGACCAATTAACATCCGTCACTATTGCTTATGTCGCATAAAAATAAAATAACCCTATCATAATATAAGAAAAAAAAATCTGAAATTAAACAAATCCCATTTTTTTTTTAATTTATATTTATTTCTGGAAAAAAAATGGCAGGAGATACAGGAATATCTAATTTCACGATAAATATTTCAAGTCAAGAACTAGTGTATGGATTGGCATGGGCTGCTACCATTATTTTCTTCAGCCAATTATTAGGCAGTATATTATACTTTGTAATTCAAAATAGTAAAGAAACAAATGAATTAAGCATCACAAATTTATTTGGTTATTTAAAATCAAAAATATATAAATCTTCATCTTCTTTTTCGTCGTCATCGGCAGAACAACAACAAACAAAAACAGGAGGAACACGCAAAAAAAAATGAAATATATTACACAAATATACTAACGATTAGGCCATAATTTTTCACAACAATGACATCGAATAGAGTTAGCCTGTAGGGAATATGATACAGAATGGTTTTGGGAATGGGATTGTATTGCCAATGAACAGGATTGACACCGTTTTTTATTTTCGCAATTTTTGATTTTCGCGTTTAATTCAGTGATTTCCTGGTGCAATTCACCAATCCCCATTTCATCCCTTACTTGCCTAATCCGTTCGTGGAATTGCACCATTTTCTCCTGAAAAATTTTCTCTTTTTTATCCAATTTCTTCGAATATTTACTTATTAAACTATTCATTTCATTAACCCTCATAAAATATTCCCCTACCAGTTGTTCGCCTGTAGGAGTTGTGCCTTTTGCATGTTTTATCACCGATAATTGTTTTTTCTTTTGGCCACGGGTTGTTATTGTCATGTTTTTTTTTGTTATTTTGGACACTTCTTTATTTATCTATTCATGAAACATATTTTTTTCTATTTAAATTCTAATTTTTTTTTTATTATTTGTTTATTTTTTCTCAACAACAAAACAAAACAAAAACAAATAATAAAATATAATTTATAAATACACCAATGATTCAGAATCTTCGTAAACATATTTGACAGATGCTTTGGGTTTTTGTTTATATTGTTGAACGATTCGGCGAATACCGGTTGTTGTCCATGGTTTATTTCGACGTGAAATGTTCCAATCATTTAATAATTTGGCAACATCTTCGGGATAATAATGTCCATATAATATGTTGCTGTCAGAAAATCTGAAATTGGCATTTCCAGATATTTCCCTTACAAGTTTGGTGAATGAACGAATATCACGTGTTCCATATAGGAGAAACATAATCAATTGAATGATTTGTTGTTCCTTATCTAGAGGTCTTTCTTTCAAAATGGGGAAATTATCATTATACGTTCTGTACAATTCATACCCGAAATGAGCTGCACCCAATTTAGATCCAAATTTCTTTTTTTGGTTGATCGCACATTTCACACGTTTGGACACCACCTTACTTTCTTCATTGGCATCAATTAATAAACTCAAAATTTTCTTTTTGTCTGCAACATTGTCACTGGATAATTTATCTCTTGCAAAATGAAGCGTAATTTGTTTTTGTTCACAATCATATAAAAATTTCGTCGCCTCTGCGTAATTACGCGACAAACGCGATGGATCTGCCAGTACCAGATTCACAAATGAATACATGTTGGGAATATCAATGAATGTCAATTTCGATATATCATGTGCTCTACGTGTTTGTTTAATTGTTTTTAATATTTCTAAATTATTTTCACGACAATAATCAATACAGTCTTGTTCTTGCGTATCAAACCCATGTTGATTTTTTTCAAGTTCATTTTGTTGTTTCGAACTACAGCGCAAGTAAACAATTGCTCCATTCGTTTTTATCATTAATTGATTTATTGATTTTTCAATACTCATTTTTTTTTAAATATAATCTTATTTTTTGTAAATAATAATAAGCAATTTCGTTTTAAATACATTTTTTTTTACATATTTATGTTGCACAAGATGCGCGTGAAAATTAATGTGGAGTGATTTCTTTTTGCGTTCTTCTATTTCTTTTTGATTGACGATCTACTTTTTTAATTTTGTTGTGATGTCTTTTTGTTTTTCTTCCTCTTTGATCTCTCGTTTTCATTTTTTTTCTTTTCATTCTTTCGCCACCCTGTGTTGTAATTTTGAGCTTTTTCTCTAAATCATTGTATATTTGAATTGTTGCAGGGTTGTCAATGTCTAATAGAAGATCGCGACTATCATATTTTATATATTTTTTAGTTATGGTGTTTTGAACAATTTTATTTATCAATGAAGATAATGAACACAATTTTTCTTTTGCTGAATCATTTTCAGAATCTGTTTTTTCCAGAATTCGAATCACATTGTCAACCACTTTTATTACATCTTTAACCGACGATTCAACGGTTAAATTAACTTCGGAAATTTCCATATTTAATAATTCAATTAAACGTTTCAAATCATTATCATTTTCATCAAAAAAATCTTTGATTTTCATTTGACGAATTTCTTCATTATCGTTGACTTCCCCATATCCAAACCGGTTATAATAACTTTTGCCTGTTAATAAAATATTATAGACGGCTAAATTCTTGATATAACATTGATCATAAAGTTGTTTTTTACTATGATCAGTTCCAATGACAATATCATAATTTAATTCAGATGCAACTTTGTATAATAAATATAGCAATTCGGCTCCATTGATTTTACAAATATTCGGCAATACAAATCTTAAATGATGCAAATGGATTTTTCTTTCATTATGAATAATTAAAATATACAAACATTCACTAGATTCTTCATCAGATATGAATTTTTGTTTATAATAAATACTGAAAAATTGATTATTGCGTATATTCATATTTTCCTCTTCTATGACATATAATTTTTTATCAAAATATTTTTCTAATATTTTTTGTGTCAATTCATCTCTTGATTCAGGAGTTAAATTTCTTAATTTTTCTTCTGACATATCTTTTTTTTTTAACAAAAATGAGATTTATATATTTATTTACAATTATATATACGTTGTAAAATATAATATCAATAAGACATGATGAATAAAATCAAATTTAATAAATACATTATTTTTTTATAATAATTTTTGTTGAATATAATGATTTATATTATGTGTTATATTTACAAATAAGGGATTTTTTTCAAATTCCATTTTTTTCATCAGTAATTCAGACGATTCAGAATCATCTTTTTCTTCTTCTTCTTCTTCTTCAAAGGCGGGAGGCAGGCCTTCTTCTTCAACATCAATATATATGATGTTTTTCTTTTGTTCGACAACCGGTGTTGACATATTCTTGTCAATAAATTTCTCCAAAAAACTTAAATTAAGTTGTCTGCATTTTTCAACTAAAGAACAAATACTTGTTTTATCACATTCTCCATTTTCTTTTTCTTTTTCTTTTTCTTGTTCTTTTTCCAAAACAGTTTGTGTTGGTGGTGGTGGTGGTTGTGATATTTCTTCAATTTCTATTTGAATTTCATTTTCTTTTTCTTTTTCTTTTTCTTTTTCTGTATCTGACATAACATCATCAAATATATAATCATCCTCATTATCACTAATGAGTGTCCTTTTTATTTTTAAAATAGGATTACGACACAATGGACATTTACATGGTTCATTGGGTTCTTTCATAGAATGACCAATAAACATTTCATCAAAACAAGATTGGCCAATACAATGACCACATCCAAATTTAACACAATCTATTACAGAATGATCTTCTAAACAAATCGCACACGTTTCTGCCTGTAGGGATAAACATTGCATTAATGTTATTTCCTCATATTCAAATTCATGAAATGTCTGGAAATTACGCGCCCGCTTCCTTCCTCCTCTTCTCGCAGCATTATTTTGCTGAATTTGAACATGTCTATCCACAATTGGATCATTTGGATGTTCAGGGGTATAACGATTTATTGTTATGTTCACCCTATTCCTCAATGAATATCTTCCTCCTACTTGCATCCTCCAATAATTTTTTTTGATTGTGTTTTTTCCCTTTTTTTTGGATGTGTGTGTTTTGTGTTTCAACAAAAAAAAATCGAATTTTTTATGAATCAAATTTTTTTTTCGAATTTTGCGCAAAAACACAAAAAAAATATTTAAAAAAAAAAGAACAAAAAAAAATTTCGAGAACTTTATGTCCCTTGAAGATTTTTTTTGGAGAAATCAAATAAAAAATATATACCTTTTTTAGGGTAAAAAAAAATTATTAATTTAAAAAGAAAAGAATTTATCAAAATCAAAATATTTTATTAAAAAAAAAACAAGAAATTTATAAAAATCAAAAGAGAAAGTCTGGAAAAGAAAAATGGTGGTTATTTTGAATATTGAAAACAACCCGGTTGAATTAATTGAATCGAATAAAATTATAAAACCAATTGATCATTTGATAAAAAAAGCTCTTCAATCAAATAATCAAATTGATAATACCCTACATGTAATCACAGTCATTTCCAATGTTTGCGAATTCAAACGTAGATGGCAATTAATGAACGAATTCATTGAACGTATGAATAATGAGGAGAATAATGACAATATCATTCTTTATGTGGTGGAATTGGCTTATGGCGACGAACAAACCTTCCATGTGACAGATCCGGAAAATCCGCACCATTTGCAAATTCGAACCCCTCACGCCATTTGGCATAAAGAAAATTTGATCAATATCGGCGTCCAAAAATTGTTACCTCCCGATTGGAAAGCCATGGCATGGATTGACGGCGACATCGAATTCGAAAATGTCCATTGGGCGTGCGACACCCTCAAAGTCCTCAATGTTTGCGATATTGTTCAATTATTCACCATTTGTTTTGACCTCGATGAAAACAATCTCCCTATGAGCATTTGGCAATCGTTCGGATACAAATACGCACACGGAGAACGATTCAAACATAATCGCGGCATTAATTATTGGCACAGTGGTTATGCGTGGGCATGTCGTCGCGAATTTTATGATGCAATGGGTGGCCTGTACGAGCATGGTATATTGGGATCTGGCGACTATGTTATGACGCAAGGTTATGTCGGCAACAATGTGGGAATCAAGGAATTGGAAGGATTCCGCGAACACATCATTCAATATAACAAACGGCTTGACACACTCGGTCATGAAGTTCGCATCGGTTACATCCCAACACTCATCAAACATTATTTCCACGGATCCAAAATCAATCGCAAATATATCGAACGTAACCAAATATTAATTAAACATGGATTCAACCCTGATATCCATTTAATGAAAGATGATGCCTGTACAGGATTACTTGTGCCTAGTCCTATGATGTCTACCGAATTCCTCATGGACATTTTCAAATATTTTGCCGAACGCAATGAAGACGAATGTTTTTCAAATCCCTAAATCAATCATCATGTCCCCAATCATTTATACATTTATTTATATTTCGTGGATGAAATCTATTTTCCATCAAATCCTGTGCCAATCCATTTTTCATATAATAATGAATCGACTGCATTCGAACATATTCAACCCGTTGATATATTAATGGATTTTTCAAATAAGCATCAATCATTTCAAAATATTCGGGCAAATATCTTTTTCTTTCTCTTTCTCTTTCTCTTTCTGTTTTTCTTTTTCTTTTTCTTTCTTCTTTTCCAGATGTCATGAAATAAAAAAAAACACCTTCGTCTGTAATTGTATCATAACGAAAAGAAAAAGCACAAGAGATATCTTCTTCATTATCATTATCAAATAGATTGATCATTTCCATTGCTTCTTCATGTAGACACCACATACTATATTTCAAATAAATGGTCACAATCGCCATCGCATATTTGATTTCATCACGTTCATATAAAAAAAACCGAATATATTCCATCATCACATGAAAAGATTGCATTTTGTTTTCAAGATTAACCACCTTTTCAATCAAATATGTCGTGAAATTGAAAAATTGACATTCCAATTCATAATTATTATTATCATCAGCATCTGGCGGTATATTAACCGCATATAATCGATCAATACATAAAAAATAATATTGAAATTCGTTTTCATCATAAATCAAATTTGGATTATGCAACAATTCTAAAAAGAGATAATCATCCCTAACCCCTTGCGATTTACGATAATTCATACAATATTTTTTCGCTATTTTTTCCCACCGTTTTGATGAATCCCGGTTGGAAAGAATAAAAAAATTCAATAATTGAAATATATTCGAATTATGTGTATCAAATGCATAATCGTTATTTTGAACGGTTATCATATATTCATCCGTGATTCGATGAATAAACGGCAATGGATAATGTATATATTCCTGAATAATTTTACTTGTTATCCCACGAATTCGACCATTTTCAATTTCAATCTGTAGACAACTCCATTGATGACGATGATATGGATTTGATATATCAAACATCCCATATTGATTGCAATATATATAATGATATATATCATCAAAAGGTATAAAATAACTAAAAGATGGCGAACTCAACATTTCATAAGACCAATCGAATTCCGGATGTTCCGCCATTTTTTTCATTGTTATATTTGGATTCATGATTCTAGGTTTTATCGCTTGATCATATTGTACCTTTTTCAATAATCTATTATTATACATTTCAAGAAACACCTTATCAAACCAAAAATCTTTCCATTCTATATTCACCTTTTCCCACAACCAATTATTTTTTAAATTTTGATTAGAATTTGAATTTGAATTTGAATTTGGATATGAAAAATCCGTCATTTTTTCACCCCTTTTTTTTCCTCCTACTTGATATAAGCCTGTAGGGAATTGCCACAGTTTATTTGTTTTCCTTTTTTCAAAAAAAATTGGTTTAAGAAAAAAAGAAGGAAAAAAAACAAGCGAAAAAAAATAACAACAATATAAAAAAAAAACCCAAATAAAAAAAAAACATAAAAAAACGAACAAACTATTATGATTGAATCTGATGAACAAGAATCCGAATCCAGCGGATCCGGATCCGGATCCGGATCTTCATCTTCATCTACATCTAATTTTTGTATATTTAAAATGGATTCTGATTCATATTATACATCTGATTTCAGTTTATCCGACGACGAAGAAGAAGAAGAAGAAGGAGAAGGAGATTTGGGGTTGGAATTGAATTCGGAATCAGAACCTGATTCGAATCCGGAAGGAGGAATGATTATACCTAGTGCAGAACAATCCAATGTCATTGTTGGATATAATAATGGATACAATATGATTATTCCCTCTGTCGCCGGTGCAGGTAAAAGCACAGTCGTCCTTATGATGGCCCGTAGTGACCCCAATAAATTCATCATCCAACTCACATATAACGCCCAATTAAAAGCTGAAATACGTGAAAAAGTAAAACATTGTAACCTCCAAAATGTCGAACCACATACGTATCATAGTCTCGCGACCAAATATTACGACCCCTTAGCGCATGACGACGTCACACTCAATCGTATTGTTAAATCCAATACCCCGCGTCGTTGCCCACTTGAACATAATCACCTACATGCAATTATCATCGATGAAAGTCAAGACGCGACACCCCTTTATTACGCATTTGTTTATAAATTCCTCGTCGATTGTCGCGAATATATTGACGAAAAAGAAGGTGTACAAATCATCGTTTTAGGTGACGAAAAACAATCCATTTACGGGTTTAAAGGGGCCGATTCGCGATTTCTCACGATGGCGGAATCCGTGTGGGGACACCATCCGTGTATTGCCTGTAGAGGGATCTTTTATGAATATCAACTCACCACATCCTATCGCGTGACGGAAAATATTGCCTGGTTTATCAATGACGTCATGATGGGCAAACCATTCATGCAATCGTCCAAAGAAGGCCCCCGTATCATTTATATCCGCGACACCCATTATAACGCCAAAAATTATGTATATTTTCAAATCAAAAAAATGATTCAATCGGGGGATATTATGCCCGAAGATGTGTTTGTTTTGGGCAACACGTTACGTCAAGAATACAGTTTCATCCGACAACTCGAAAACATGTTTGTCGAAGATGCTGGATTCCCTTGTTTCATGCCTGGTATGGACACCGCCGATCTCAACCAAGCGGTGATTCGCGGCAAAATCGTGTTTTCCAGTTTTCACCAATCCAAAGGTCGCGAAAAACAAGTTGTGATCGTTACAGGCTTTGACAATAATCATTTCAAATATTTTGACCGCGATAATCCCAATCCGAAAGAGTGTCCAAATATCATGTATGTGGCCGTCTCACGCGCCAAAAAAATGGTGATTTTGGTCGAAAATTCGGAAGATACCCGGCCATTACCCTTTTTAAAAATTGAACATAAACAATTGCAAACCACCCACCACGAACAAGTTGATTTCCGCGGCAAACCTTTTATCAACATTTACGAAAATGTGGAAGATTTGGACAATATTCAAATCCAATTATTGACGCCGCCACCACCAACACAGCAACAAATCACCAGTTCAAAATTTACCAACAATGTCACAGATATGTATCGGTTTTTAAACGAAGATTTTGTCCAACAAATTTCCGATTGGATCGAACATGAAAACATTTTTTCAACGACAACCATGACTACAAATTCCCCGGTTGATATCCCATCCACCGTCAAAACATCTTCTGACCATGAAGAAGAAATTTCCGACCTTAACGGCAAAATCATCCCCCTCCTTTATGAATTCAAATACACCCAAAAATGCACCATCAAATCCAACATTGATCACTTTTTCCGCGACCCCCATAACGCCCGTAGACACAAATTCTTATTAAATGCCGCAAAAGAAATCGTTTATCCTTGCAATACCGTTGGAGATTTCCTCTACATGCTCAATGTCTACCAAGCCATCCAAGACGGTCTCTATTTCCGGGTCAAACAAATAGGGAAATCTGATTACAATTGGCTCACTCAAACCATGATCGACCAATGCCACCTCCATTTAGATGCCGCTTTATTGGACTCAACGAATGATTCAACGGATTCATCATTCGAAGAAGGACAGGAAGAGGAAGAGGAAGAGGAAACACAAGATTCGACATGCCTGTCTGTCTTTGAAAAAGATATGGGGATTAAAAAATTTGAACATACGATATTATCGAGTGGGGATTCGGACGATATTTATTATTTTATGGATCGTTTTATAAAAGATAAAATTCCGGAAATTAAAAAACCGATTCGGATGTCGGGACGGGTTGATTTATTTGATGTAACGAATAATATCGTCTGGGAATTCAAATGTGTGAAAGAAATAACATTGGATCATTTATTGCAATTAATCATGTATGCATGGATTTGGAAATATACAATCCCTCGCCATTTACTTGGAAATTGTAATTATACGGATCCGTTGCCTGTAGAAGAAATGCCCACATTTCGCATATTAAATATCCGTACAGGCGAAATCAAACAATTAAATTTGCAAAGTCCATTTATCGACGATATTGTCGTTTTAATCATCAAAAACAAATATGTCAAATTGCCCGAAAAAACAGACGACGAATTCATTAACCTTTGTTACAACCTCACCCTTCCTTTTCGATCGATCGATCGATCCAAAATAAGCCTGTAGAGGAATTTGAATTAGATAAAAGGATAACGATAAGGATAAAAAAAAAGATCATGAAAAAAAAAATCAACTTAAATGATCTTCTTTTTTTCATGAGAAGAGAAGAGAAGATATCAAAAGAAGAAATTAAAATAAGAGAAATTGAAAAAAGAGAATGGAAATGGAAATGAAAATGACATCTGAAATACCTAAACAAATTTACATTCCGTTTGTGAATGAATTAAATCCAAAAGAGAAAATCCAACGTGTTTTTGGGGATATTTTACATGCATCCATTGACCGAATTGATTGTGAACAACGTAAACATAATAATCGTTCTCGTAGCGAATATTACATTTGTTTTGTTTATATCAAGGAATGGTACAACGACGACGAAGGTATTGCAAGTAGGGAAAATGTGGCTGAACAATTTTCATCCAAGGGCAAAGCCAAATTGATATTACCCCCTACAGGCGAATTTGCAGATAAATATTGGACATTGTTACCCAATAAAACTCCACGTTCATTAGATGAATTAAATGACGAAAAATTGGACCAACAACGTATTGAAGAATATTTTGCAAAAGAAAATGCTGATTTTGACCAACAAAAACAATCGGTTCCTTTATTATTAAATATAGTATTTGACCAATATTTACGATTGAAATTCCGAATTGACCCACCTCCTATTAAAAAGGATTTTATCAATCAATTACACAATGAATTATTTGCCAATAAGAAAATACCCGCAATTGACCTATTTAATTATGTTTGTGATTTTTTAATTATAGAATCAAATAAATTATTCCACATAACCATGAATTCTTTACCAACCGTTGGCGATGTTGTTCCTTCTTCTTACTTCGATCAAGATTTCGATTTCAGGTATTATGTATGTAAATTACACCACATAGATATGAATTCTTTACCAATAGATGAAAATCAAGATTTCATGAATTTCGAACAATATGTCCTTGATGATTTCGATGATTTTACTTATACAATTGAATCAATCAATTATTTATTTCATACCTTTCAAGATATTTCATTTTGCTTATAAGATTTCAATTTATTTGTATTGTATTGTATTAATAAAAAAATAAAATAAAATAAAATAAAACAAAATAAAAATAATGTAAATTTTATTTTATTTTATTTGATTTGTCTACTATTCAATAATGCGACGTTTATGATTAAACATACGTGATTCTAATAAATGAATACATATTTTATACGCATAATATCCCATAATTGCACCAACAATAGATCCAGCAATCAATTGCATCCATGTATGATTACGGTATTCATGTCGTTGCCACATGGTTACTGCCCAAACAAACATGACAAATAATAATGTCCAAACGGTTGGACTAACCATATAAGCAAATGCTGCATTAAACGCGGATCCTTGTGCATGTCCAGATGGCATTCCAAATTTACGAGCACCATTACGATCTGCATTTGGAAATAAATGTTTTTCACCCATAGGACGTTTTTCACCTATAAATTTTTTCAACAAATGATTTAATTTCATATTTAAAAACGCAATGATAACATAAAGTATCATTAATCCCTGCCGTTTATATACATGAATAATTACATAAGCGAATATGATCGCCGGACCAAAATAACCAATATAATCAAATGGGCTTGTAGGAAACATATCTCTCTCTTTGTTTCTCTTTGTTTGTTTCTTGGTTTATATTATTTTTTTGGGGTTTTTTTTTATTATTGTTATTATATTATGTTATATAAAAAGAGAAAAAAAAAATGGATAAGGGACTGGACTGGGTGAAAGGGGGGATTATTTGTTTTCAAATTTATTTTGATATAACATTTCGACAATTACGGAAAAACTCCAATCAACATTGTTTAAATTTACAATATCGCCCTTACTATTTACTAATTTTACATTGATACGCACAATATTGACCGGTCCAAAATAAGATCGTGTTTGGGCCTGTAAAGTACCACCATATTCAACGAAATTCGTCCCGGACATACCCGATTTAATCGGCACGTAAGCCAATATATCTTTTGTACTGGTCGCATAAGAATATTCTTTCGTTTCCATCAATTGATTGGTCCGAACATTCAATATACTGTTGAGCGAATACAACTGTCTTTGTGTCAATCTACGGGCCGAATTTTGCGAATTTCCCGCCGTCACCGTTTTTTCGCCAGTATCTGGATCACATGTATATATGAAATCACCATAAGATTTCGATGGCATTTGAAACAACGCATCACTTCCATGAACCGTAATCACCGAATTATTCATGTGATTTTGTGTAAAGTCATCCAACACAATATACAAATAACTTGGACCGGCGACATCTACTGGGGCAGATGCACGTATTGTCGCCATTCTGGTAGATGATATATAATCCGACAAAAGATAACTATTTTCACGAAATCCGCAAATCCATCCCAAAGTGGTGTCTTTTTTCACCACCGTGTTTTTTTTCGATCCAGCATTGCATTGTATATATATCGTCGGGTCATATAAAACCATCGAATAATCCGATTCCGTAAATATTTTATTTATCACAACCGACATGTATACATAATAAAACGTCGTCTCATTCACAACCAATTTTTTGATGAATATTTTCGACCCATTCAACAATGGTGATTGGTCCATTTGACGTTGTATTTCATTGATTAATCCTTCTTGTGTATATGTATTTGTCGGGTCAATGGTGATTAAAATGTCGTGAGTTCCATTCGTCGTACTAACACCATCGGTGACTGCCTGTAGGAGGATTGTGTTGTTATTGTTGGCGACGTCAAAATCGAACGTACCTGAATCGATCGGGTTGATCGATACGAGGGGTGTGTCTTCCGTAATCGACGATTGTTGCGGAAATTGGATAATATTGTATAAATTGGTCTGATCCTGCAAATAAGACGGAAACACCAATTGGTAGTCCTTTTCCGTCAACGAAACATTGATATTAATGTTCAATTGCAATTTGATTTGTTGGGCATTAATCGACACAATTTGCACAGTCGTACCTGTCAATGCCGACCCAATCGTCGCAATCGCCGCATTAATCGCCGCGATAAACGCTGCAAATGTGTAATCTTGACCGGGGACCATAATCGCGATTTTGTTGATGACCGGATCGATTTGATCCGTACTGATCGGGGTAAAATAAAATAGGACGACGCCGCTCACATCGTTTGAACTAATATTACCGGGGGTGATCGTATTGGTGAGAATGACTGCTGGATTGCCTGTAGAGAGTGATATTGTTGGGGTGCTAAACCATTGATTCGTCGCGAAAAATGTATTGCCGTCTATGTCCAAAACGTAGTCTTTTTGGGTGAATGTTTTTTGGATATTGATGAGGAGGTTCATTTTGCCTGCGGAATCCACTGTCGCGTTCGATCCGTTCATTTGATTGGCTGTCTCAGTATTGGCATTTATGGTTGCGAAAGCCGCTTTGAATTCGGCGATCAAATCGGACGTGGTGTATCCTATCGCATCCGACGGATTCAATGTGAGCGTATAATTGTTTTTCTGTTTTAAAAATCCGGGTTTGATGCAATTCAAATAGAAAATGTTGTTTAATTGCGGATCTGTCTCGTCATTGTTATTGAAAATCACATAACGATTCGACGTAATCGACGTCGACGGATATATATATTGTATCGGGTACAATTTATCCGCTGTAAAGGTTAATATGGAGGCAAGATCAGAAGTGGCGGCGGGGGGGAAATAAAGTGTGGTGCGGTAATTGCTTTTGGCAGTTAATTTGGTCACATAAATATCGAAGGTGGGGAGGCCTGTAGTGATGGTGTCTTGTTGTTGAATGTTTTCGAAAGTGAGTTGTGAGGTGTTTAATGCGGGAATCGTTTGGAATGCCTGATTGATTGCGGTTTGAATACCGTTAATATCGTAGGTGCCTGTAGGGATGGATATATTATAGGAGAGGTCGATGGTGAGATTCGCGACTGCGTCATAGGTCGTGTCGGTGACGGCTGCGCCGTCATTTGTGATATAAATCCAGAAATTATTATTGCCGGTGGTGATGTTGTATTGTGTGAGACGTTGGGCAGTATTTGAGAGTGTGACATTACGACTTCCGTACAGGGTGGATATTAATTTGTTTTGGTTATTGTTGTTATTTGACGTCGTGATACCTAAAAAGGAGGCGATATTGTTGGTGGGTAGGCCGCCAAATAGGATGCGGTAATCCAATTCGTTGAATGTTTTGGTGATATTTAAATTGATGGTTGCGATTGCTTCAGACGCAGAATAAGTGACGGATGATGTGTTGGATGGGTCGAACTCTGTCATTGTGGCTTGTAGGGATGTGTTGATTGACGTGATAAGTTCGGCGGCGGTATAATTTCCCGATTTGATCGATATTTTAAAATCATGGTTGCCATTATTAATCCCTGGACTGTTTGCCCGTAGGAGGATGAAATTACTACCATAAGCTGTGTCGACTGTGTACCATGCATAGGGAATTGCGCAGGAATACAATTTCATGGAAAGTACGTATTTGAGGGGGGTTGATAGGGTAAATGTGAAATTGGTTGCTGGGTCGTTTTTGTCTTCACGGTATCTGCTATCAATCAGGAGGATTGCGGAAGTGGTTTGTCGTAAAGTGGGATTGATTTGGCCTGGGGCGAATTCGACATTGGTGGTCGTTGTAATTGTTTTTGGTTGTTGTTGTTGTTGCTCAGGAGCCTGACCCTGATTCTGACCCATTGTCTCAAATCCTTCTTCTTCTTCTTCTTCTTTATTATCCCCTACTTGCTCTCCCCTTTCATTCTCTCCTTCTTCGTCTTCTTCTTCGTCTGTAAAAAAAATACGATCCCGCATTTGAATAAAAAATTGTTTGATTTCTTCATCTGGTGTTTGATAAGTAAACCGATGAATAAGACGTTGACACGCATTTAAAACATCGGTGGATGTCAATTCATCATAATCACCTAATCCCAATATTTGCAAACATTCTTCTTCCGAATAATTATCGAGATTCAAATCCATTTTTTTTTTGATATCAAATATTTTTTTTTTAAATTTTCTATTTTGATTTGATTCGATTTTGTTTTTTTCCAGAGTTACTTTTATGTTTTATTTTTTTTTGTATAATAGTGTGTTCTTATAACAAAAAAAAAACGAAAAAAAAACAATATATGTGTAAGCCTATAGAAGTGATCCAATTGGATGAGGTTCAACACGTGATTTTACATAATGTATCATACTGATAACGACTGCGGTTATTGTCGCCATTTTGAAATCTTGTATGGCAATATACATAATTGTCGCGAAAATAATACTGATTGGAATCGTGTGATCAAGGACACTAATCGGGGTCAGCCATATAAATGCAAGTAGGAGCAATATGATGAAATATTCATTTTGTTTTTGGAAACGTTGAACGGTGAAATAGGTGGTTTTTATATCCATTGTCTTTGATTTGTTATTATTTGCTTTTGGTTTTTTTTTTATTTTTGTGTTAGTATTATATTTTAATAATATATCCCTGGAAAAAAAAAAGTAATTATAAATTAAAAATTAAAATACATTTAAAAAAAAAAAGGTTTTAAAAAAAAAAAAGAAATGGCAAATTCAAGTGATTATATTTATTATAAACGCGTTGCAAACACGATTCAAGATTCAATTGTCAAATCATCTGATTTGATCGTTGTTAAACAAATTGAAAATAACCAAAAATGCATTCCTGAAGGTGACTCATCCTATTTGTTCAATGTGAAAATGGTCAATTTACTTGATTGTATTGAAATACGTAATAATGCACCACCTAAATTAAGTTCATCTGCATCGGGTATAAATAGAGCACCCAAATACCAAAAAGATATTGTCAAAACCTGTACGAAAACACTTTATTATTATTTACCTCGTACAGGCGACACCAAACATTCCAGAGAGACATGTAAATACACCAAAAATGCATCTTTTTAAATTTTTCTATTGGTAATATAACCAGGTGAAGAAAAAAGATTTTTAATTTGATTTGATTTATTAAAAAAAAAATGGAAAAATGGTTTCATAAACAAACATGGATATTCATCCTACTTGCCATATCGATTATGTTTGTTTTTTCAATCATTATTTACCATAGCTATTATAATTCTGAAGGATTCACCACCTCTAAAAAAGAAAAAGGAAACGAAAAAGAAAAAGGAAAAGGAAAAGGAAAAAGAAACGACGAAAAAGGAAACGAAGAAGGAGTTGACGGGTTAAGGGGGTTTTATATTAACATGGATAAAAATGAATCGCGTAATTTGAGTATTAAAAAAAACATTGAAACATCGGATTTAAAATCGCTCAATATTTCGAGGTATTCGGCGGTTGTTGGGAAAAATGTGAAATTAACTGATTGGTTGACGCCTGTAGCGATGAATGAAATCAAAGATGTTGAGAAAAATGGGTACCGCACACGACATTATCAATTAACACGTGGGGGAGTCGGTTGTTTTTTGAGTCATTATAATTTAGCCAAACAATTGATAGATGATACCTCTGCCGAATATTATCTTATCATGGAAGATGACATGAGTATCCATCCAAACGCATTGAGTTTAATTAAACAACATCTTGAAAATGCACCCAATAAATGGGATATGCTTTCTTTTTCTTATATTCGATTGGTTGAATACGAAACGGTCGGAAAATTATGGATCAAACCCAGTGCGTTTTGGGGTACGGGGGGATACATAATAAATAAAAAAGGTGCGAAAAAAATTGTCAAAGAAGTCGATAATATTAAAATCGACGGTCAAATCGATTCATACCTTGCCCGTATGGTCCAAAAAGGCGATTTCAATATATATATTGCAAAACAAATATTATTTCGTCCTATACACAATACAACTGATATACAAATGCCTATACGCATATTACCTGGTATTGACCCATTTGACTTTTGGGGATATAAAGTATAACATTCATTACACCTATATATATATATATTATTATAATATAAAATCTTAATTTATATTATAAAAAAATTTTCCCCATTTTTTTTTGAATTTCATTTATTTTTTTAAAATAAAAAAAAACCAAACAAAATAAAATGTCACACAGAGCATCACGAAATCAAGCTGCGTTGTTTACAATTAATATGAACAATCAAATTAGATGTTCATCATCATATATAAATACGGTTGAAAGTATGAAAATCGCAACACCATCTGATGTTGATGGTAGCAAACAAATTGCCAACGTGGATTATGTCAATACTAAAATCGCATCGATTGGAGTCGGACCAGTCGATTATACTGCCAAAGTCGATGTTGTTCATGCTTATTCGGACCTATATTTATCCGAACCGGCTGAAGGAGAAGCTTATACCAAAATGATATTAAATGATTCAATCGAACTTGTTGAGACTTATAGAAATAATATTTATTCAATTTCGGCACCACTCAATTCAACATTTGGATCTAATAATAATAAATTTATTGTTGGGGAATATAATCAAACCATTGGATACACAACGAATGGAAACCCAGGGTTAGGTTCCATAAATCTTAATAACAATCCAGGAACTTATGGAAACACGCAGGTAATATTAGAAAATCCATTTGATAATAATTATGTCTTCATTGGTACTGACATTAGCGCTTGCGTTTATCAACTCAATCTTTCAACCTATGAATTAACAGAATTGGTTGGTACTAACGGCAGTGGTTTAAATGGAACTGTGCGTGCAATGGCATGGGACTATGATACTGGATCATTAATCTGTGGAGGTGATTTCACCCAAACCAATAGTGGTTTAGTAGTTAAAAAAATAGCCAAATATAATTTTAATGACAATGATTGGTCATCTTTTGATGGACAAGAACTATCCGGATTTGTTGGACAAGACGATGTCGTCAACACCATTTGTACAGTAAACAATTATGGTTCTACTAAGTATTTTTTTGGAGGAAGCTTTGTTGGACATCATAATGGAACAGGAGTGATCAATTCTCCCAATTTAACATGTTATGATAGTGAGATTGGTTGGGTGCCATTTAACAATGGTGCAGGAATCGATAATGGAGAAGTATTAGCTTTAACAAATGATTCATATAATAATGTCCTCTTAATAGGAGGAACATTTGCCACAATTTCAATCAATGGGTTAGATGTTTCTTCCAACTGTTTTGCCAGGTGGTCATATTCGGATAATCAATTCTATACCGATGCAGGATATTTTACAGGCACATCAGTAAATTGTATTTATTATGATAATGAATATACAGAAAATTTCTTTATCGGAGGATGTTTCACTCATGCAGGAGTTGGTAATACAAATGACAATACTGTTGTCCAAAGCAATTGTATTGTTCAGTATGATCGATATGATAATTATTTTAAAACAGATGATATGAAAATATGCGTAAAAGCAAGTAACAATAATAATTCAAACCAAGTCGTTCGTGCGATTTCAACTTGCTATTATTCAGATTATAATCAATATTATTTAATATTTGGTGGGTATTTTACGGGATATGCTCGATTAGATAATTTATCCCTTCCATCATATAGCGCAAATAATTTTATAATAATTCAGTTAAATAATTTAACATATCAATTATCAGTGTATGACAATAACACGGAAGAAGAACTTTTTAATACAACAAAACACTATGATCAATGTCTTGTTACATGGGATACAACAAATTTGACTTGGAAATTACTTGAAACCGATCGTCTTCAAAATAGTCTTTCTTACCCTGAAAACGACGATTATCAAAAAATAGTCACAGTTGGTTATTTGAATAGTAAAGTAAGTGATTCATTCGGTACATTAGAAAATACCGTCAACAATTTGGATTATAGTGTTAATACCACATTGACAAATAAAGTAACCGATTTGAGCAATAATATCAGTGGCAAAACAACACAAATCAGCGATTTGAGTTCCAATTTACATAATTTGCAAGTCCAAGTCAATAACCTTCCTGCTGGAATCAATATCGATGATACCGTCAATAATGCAGTCAATATGGGTTATTCAATCTACCCAAATTTCGGTAAAGAATGGAGGGAATTGACGAATTATAGTGCAGCAAATTGTTTGGGTATTTCTTGTTCGGGTGATGGGAGAGTAGTTTTTATTCAAGGATGGAGTGCGCAGTCTAAATTAACAACTGATTATGGTGCATCATGGAAATCTACTTTTATCTACAACGAGGTAACACCAATCACTTTTAATAATGCTTGGTCGTCTGCCATTTCATTAGATGGGAAATACATTGCTTTAACCGATAACAATAATTTCTGGTTATCAACTGATTATGGAAAAACATTCGATGTCCCATCAACTCGTCCAAATTGGGCAAATGTAGTTGCCGTAAGCGCAACTGGAAAATATATGATTTGTGGATCTATAAATTTTGCAAGCGGAATTTATGTTTCATCCAATTATTCACAATCTGAATGGACTGTATCAAATACAGGGGTAAATTGGAATGCAGTTGCGATTTCACCAGATGGATCCATAATGCTTGCCGGAAATGCATCCGGAGTTGTCAAAAAATCGACAAATTACGGTCAAACATGGAGTACAATATATACTGATTCAACACCAAATGGAATTAAACATATTAAATGCTCAGAAGATGGTCAAATTATATTAATCTGTATTGATGCATCTTCAAAACTTAAACTATCGATTGACGGTGGATCTACATTTTCAGATGTTGCAAATACTCAATCATATTATAATATATCTATGAGTGTTAATGGAATTTATATGACTGCAAGTTACAGTGGTGTATTAGATTATTCTGTGGATAGAGGAACGTCATGGACAACGATAACTGATAGCAAATTTTGGATGAATTGTATGAATTATTCTGGAGATATTATGTACAATGCTAATGATTCAAATAAGCCATTAATATCCAAAGCATCAACCGCAAGTGTAATGGCAACATCAGCACCAACAATTGCCACTGCTGGATCTACATATTTTGATACAGATACGGATAAATTATATGTTTATAACGGTAGTAGTTGGAAAAATGTTGGATTAGCAACATAATTATCATCCTAAATAAATAATACTTAATATTTTTTGCATTTCCTACTAAGTATTATTCAAAAAAATATGATTTATTCATTTAATTTGGTGCAAGTGAGGCAAAAGGAGTAATCCATGTTTTGTAGTTCGAGAATTTGGCCGAATTCGTTAAGTAATTGGACATGGAGTTTTTGAATATCAACGGGACCAAAGAATTTGCGCGGTTCGGACAAGAAGCCGGGTATGCCTGTAGAGGATGTGTATTGATGGGGTATTGCCG